>JGI24158J21664_10000242_pt1 | contig 43614 bp, 32 predicted proteins | sample Ectturendosymbi3_FD_21664 | JGI IMG/M metagenome (IMG submission 21664) | reverse complement strand
CAAGAAACTACAGTCCAGTTGATGCGCGGATTCGTAAGGGTCAGGTTCTAGGCGAAAGATTGTCAGAGCGCGTTTCTCAAATTTCTGCGGACTAGCTCCCCTACGGCTCGCAATTAAAAGGCTAGCTGCCGCAACAGGCTACACCAGATTTTATCAAAAATGTAAATTGAGCTTGGTACCGATTGATGGAGTACCAAACAGATCTATATTTGAGCACAACAAAACTCTTGGGGTTATCATATGCCCTGCATGCTGTAAAAGTACGGCCCCCTTTTTCACAGTCGTCCACTATGTTATGAGAAGCGTCTTTCTCTAACAGTGAAAAAAATTGCCATTTGGTATAAACTTGTGCTCTTACTTGATAGGGTCTTTTCAAAACTTCTTGGAACAAAATTTAACCCACAGTTTATTTAAGATATTGAGGTTGGTTTGAAGGTTTTCCTTATTTACACATCAGAGGCGCCACTATAATATGTAAGTACCTGGCTTTCAAAGAGGACCTTTGAAAGCAGAGCGCGTGCACTTAGCAATTGCGGTTGGGGTCACCTTTGAAAGCAAAGTACTTACACATTGCAGTTGCTGCTGGGGCCCTTTTGAAAGCAGAGTACTTACGAAAGCAGAGTACTTACACATTGCAGTTGCTGTTGCGGGCCCCTGTGAAAACGGAGTACTTATTCATGATCTGCTTTGTATATTATATGAGTGGATAATAAGTTGTTTTTCAGCAAATTAGGAAAATCTACCAGCGAAACACCTCGAGGGGGGCCCGAGGCAAGTGTCTTGCTTGCCTCCTCTTAAACACACAACTACGTGACCCACTAGCTCGCTGGTGCTGTGGCCACGTTGCCTTGGTTACATAGCAAGCACAGAAGTATTCTGAAGAGTCACTTGATGCAAATGATGTTGGTGTCACCGTTTCCTTCCTGTGGTTATATTTTAAAACTTTTTGCAACCTGTTGCGTAGCCCACTTAAAATCTGCATGTGAAAAGCTTATAGATATTCAGTAGTACGATTAGCACCATGCAAAATCTGCAGTGCAACCAACATTGCTTCAAAATGCAATTAACTTTGAAACAACGTGAATAGGCCTACAGTTTTACAGACTATCACGGCCATTTCGTTTATGTCATTTCGAAAAAATGGTTAATGCATCACATATTACGTCTAGAATTTAAGTGACAAACGCATAAATGCATTTAAAAATATTACATTGTTTTTTTAACGAAAAGGGCCCTCTTAGTTTTCCTCTTGTGTAAATGTGGAGAAAATTGCACTCGGCAAGAGTTTTTTAGTCTGGTGAAGTGAAGCTGTTAGGATGGTACTGGCCATTCAATCGGCTGTTTGGTTTTTCATTTTCCAACCGCAGGCTGCCGAAATATCTTCTCGAAAGAATTGTTTTTCCAGCACAGACTTGATTTTGAGAAATAGTTTCAAACATTTGTTCATCTTTCTGGAACGAAACTAATCAACATTTTTTAGTTTTCCGCATTTACAATGTAAGTTTCGTATGACAACCATATTTTTTTAATTCCAGAATGCCCACTGTTTTCTCAAGTATTTTTTGTTGGTCCGAGCAGTTTTCATGATTTCCACCATTTTTGTAAAGACTAGTTGAGTGTAGTGTAAGCCTCTACCAAGGATGAAATGCGTGGCAGTATAAGCATTTATTGAACGCTTTCTTTCATCTAACTTTAGCATCTGCTCCTTAGTATGAGATTAGCCTACACAGTTCTTTTGACCGGCATTTGGAGCGTTTTTTAAATGAGTTCACTGAAATTTGCAATCAGGTTTCCTGTTGTAGCAGTAACGCTGATAAAATGAAGAAGCTTTCTCGCTAGCACGTTGCGATAATTTCAAATTTCGGTATTCTTTTAACGCACTACTAAAAGCATTTGCTATTATCTCATGATACTTTACCATTCGTTTGCAACGAGAATTACGAGTCAAAGTGTATAGCAATTAAGTGCACTAGCATTACCGAAATACTACAGAAGCTTTCGATTCAAATGCCGCATTGCCTTTGTCGAAACATTAGCTGCTGTGAAGCAGTCACGCAGGAGCAGTTTCGTGCGATGAAGCAGCCTACATGGCTACGTGCAATAGTTTCACATTTCTACTGGTGAGTGCTCAGGGTGAGAGCTAAACTGACACTTACATTAACTCTCATATTTGTGACGTCACTTAACCGTCAGTACTTTTGGCTCAAGGGCACTGGATGACGAAACGATGATCCAGTCAGTAGGTGAATATTTGTTAGCAAGTTCAGTGGTAGACGCACTTTAATTGGCTAAACTTGACAAAACTGGATTTGCGTACGAAACACTACATTTGATTGACATTAGGGACACCGGAACAGCGGTAGGGCAGGGGTGGCAATGAAAGATTAGGAGCAATAGAAACGTATAAAAAACAAAAAATTGTTGCCAACCATGCTTGTTTTTGATCCGCAACAATGTTGAACCCAAAATAACAGAAATTATAAAAACTATTCGGCATGCTCTGGGTGCGCGAATAGCTACAGTAAAATTGCTTCGAGGCGATCTTGATAAACCAGGAAATTACCTAGAATGCTGTTGTGAAAACGCACCTCCGCCCCCGTTTTCCCCTGTTGAAAGGTCAAGAGGGGAAATGCGCATGCCATGCCCCGCTTTCTGGCGTGCCTGGTTGACATGTGCTAACTAATCCACGCTGGATCCACTGTTGAAGGTTAATTTGAAAACTGCCTTATACTTTTAGGCCTTGCTGAGATGCCATTATTATGTGAAAGCGCTTTGCCTCAATTATCTGCTACTACTTCACACAGGGATATCTAGAAACTCCTAGATATCCCTGACTTCACAGCACCCAATTCAACTGCGTCATCGTATCCACCTATTTTCCCCCTGCCAATACGGACCAGTTACCTCATCGAGGTCAACGCGACCAAGGAACATTGTCTCGGTACGTTTAATAAACAGATACGATTGCACACTGCTTTCTGACACTCCCGAAACCATTGTATTTCGGTCAACACACAAAAACGTTAAATTGTAACAATTGTTTAATTATTCCTACAGTACAATAGATTCGAAAAACAAAACAAAATTATATTGAATAAAATTCACAACATGAACACAAAAAGAAAATTTCAAATATTAAATCTAAGCAAGCTATGTTGCTACAGGTCACACGCAAACCAAAACAAAAAATTCGCCTTCGGGCCATGGGATTGGAGGCCTGGCGTTTCGCCCTCTCGTCATTTTACGGTACCACGAAGATAACTTGCAAATATTAGACAACTACAAAATATTAAGCAATGTAAACGGTGAAACGAGCAACTAAAAAATTGCGTGGCGCGCTACTCTTGGCACACGAAATTGATAAAGTGCAATTGCCATTCGAGGCTAGGTAAACACTAACGTGAACAATGAAGAAAGATACTGAAGATCACTTGTTTAAACGTTTCACACACTTTTTTCAGCAAAAAACGTCGCCATTTTTCATAAAAATGGGTTTGTGGTAAGAGTTTCTGAAGCGATCGCGCTTCAATGTGGAACCGTTACATTTCCAGGTTGAAACATTGAAGTTTGAATGCCTTTGCTAGTTCACATGACATCTTTGCATTCAAGGATGTATCTGTAAAAACAAAAATAACGATAAACAACTTTCATAGCGTAAACTTCCGCCGGCTATGAGCAACAGGGAAATATGTTACAAAACCCAAACCGAAAGGACAGGAGATTTTGGAGATTAACTACCAACTGCATTCGCACGCGGCCACAGGTGGCGGCGCACTATACATATGAAATACCAACGTAAGGATAACCATAACTGCGCAGGCTAGACGTGCAAAGCGACAGTTGAAGGAAACTAATTGTAACGAGCAGGTCGTGGTTGTATCGAAAACAAATCGGAAATTACAGGAAACTCCACAAATTGAACGATCGACCACATCACACAGAGAACAACATACAGTGAAAGCGGGTAAACTTACAAGGAATGATTGAACTTGGTAGTAGTCTTCATAAACGGTGTAGTTATGGGTAAACCACAATGTCTTCAATGCACTGCGTACTCAGGATCTGCCCCTCATCAGCCTGTTGAATCCCTGAGGCTCTCCATTGAGGTCTCGCAGCAAAGAAGTAAATCCCAATAACACCGATTTTCCGCAACGTTGCAACTGCACGGACAACGTTGACGTAGTTCATAAAGTCAGTGCTAGCTGGTCGTGCCGCAGGGCTGATGTATTTTTTTCTTTGTTTTTCTTCATCATAAATGAACTGGAAGGTGAGCACATCAGTCCCCATCCAAAAACTCCTGCAACTTCGCATTCCCTGTATTCGTCTGGGGAATCAGCCTCAGATGTTGTAATCCAAGACCAATCTCCGGCACGAACTTGCTAGCGCATGTAGCTACTTGGCTACGGAACATTGTTCAAACGTTTTGCTGTGAAGACTTGCCACAGTGCTGTCGTTGTCTGATAACCAAACACGAAATAAGTCCAATATCGTATTTGTACAAGTAAGTCCAGCTTTCTCCAATGCAATCCGATTGATTCTTGAACTGAACTCCAGACCATCTGGTCCAGAATTATTGCGATTGGAGACACATTTCGCTAGAACACTTCTGATGAAACAAATGGTTCTAAATAACTGTACACACGCCGTCATCAACCGTCTCTCTATAGCGTAGTGAACGTCGCGAGAATGACCTGATGCAACAACGCCGGTGCTTATGTACCACGCGTTACTAACACAAAAGTTTCGTCACGAGACTTGCCCTATTTGGCGAACACGTGACGCTGTTTCTATCGATTGCGTAAGAACCGGCCGAAAGTCGACGCAATAGAATTTCCTTGCTTCAGGCTTGTCTGGGCGAAATGGCGGCGAGCGACGGAATCGCCCACGGTGCTGAAATGGTGCGTCATTTGATGCTTGGTGTAAGCCGATGTTAGTTTGATCAAGAGGAATCAAATGAAACATCAGCAAGATTTTTTAATGTTTGGGAAATCGACCATATTGCTTTATTCTGAACTGTTCTTTGTTATTCGTGGCGTTTACAGTTTCAGTTAAAGTGACTTCCCTTCATGAGTTTCAACAAATAAAAGCTGCAGGTTTTCTGTAGGCTTTCGAGGAATCGCTTAAAAATTTGCGATTGATTCCTTGCTTCTTTCACCTGTGGAGCGAAGTTACTTCATGAGTTCCATGGTCAATTTTATCTGAGTTGAAACATCTAGTAAGCAACCAAAATCAATTGAGTTCATCTTTCTATTAGTAATATTATAATAACTAACTGTCCCATTGATTACAATCAAAATAAACTGAACTGATTACAGAACGCAGAAACTCGACATAGATTGCTGTAACACATGTGTGCAACTGCCAGTAGCATCCATGAACAACTTATCGTCTTTGCGTGAATTTAATGTAATACTGTCTGACCCTAGTCGATACTTTGATGAGGGCAACTCATGGTCGTCATAAGGGGCAGCGATTCGCATGAATTGCGTGAATGGAACAATTAGACTAGGCCTCGCCTACAGGTAGGCACGAACCAACCAAAGGACGCATTCCATTTTTCCGTTAGACCATAAAATATTTGTTCATGAATACGTTTTCCTACTGTCGGATGATCGTCAAATCAGTTTTTTTTAAGGCGTTTTAGGGACCCGATTTGGGTCCCTAGAATTGAAAATCGGGTCCCTAGAATCAGCGAAAATTGTCATCGGGTCCCCAGAATCAGAGAAAAACGGGTCCCCAGAATCAGAGAAATCGGGTCCCTACAGATCCATACTGGGTACCTAACATTTTCCTTAAAAAAACCCTGGTTAAATGCTTAAACGTATTTACTCATGTTTTGCATGGGAAGCCGTATCGAGGCGTTTGCCTAACCTCTACCGCAGCAAGCATATTCATTCGGTACACGGGGCACGAACAATACATCTAATCGATAATCAGCGGGTTAATTTTACGTGCTGTAGCACATCCTTGATAGTGAAAATGCCGCAACAAAATCGATGACGAAAGACGTAAAGCCTTTCAATGTGTATCCTACTTTATTTTGACTTTGCAGTTAGCCGACGTTTTGTTTTGATTGAAATGATGAAATAAAAACCGGTTTGAATGGATGAATTATGTGTGTAAACCAATCGGGCCCGTAACCAGGCCCCCCTCGAAAATTTTTCGCTTTCCCCGGAAAAATGTCTTGGACAAAGTTAAAAACTATTCGACATAGTTTAAGAAATTTGGTGGGCCCCTCTCAGAAAACTCTTCGCCCCCCTGGTGTCTCAAGCTGGTTACGGGCTTGAAACTAATGAATTAACAGGTTTTATTCATTTAATTATGCAAAAATATGAGGATGGATTAAAAAAGTTTAACTGGGTGTAGTTTGCCCATGTCTGGGATAGCCTCTTTTATTATAATAAGCGGAAAAACATTGAAAATATAAAGCAACATTCTAAATTTGCGTTTGTACAAACATGCTCTATAAAAAATTGTTATCACAATGGGTATCCATGGGTATCCATAGTGCTGTGGCCTGAAGGGAAGAGGAATGTTGTCTCCCATTTCAGGGGGAGAACGTTGTTCAGCTGGTGTTTATTATGCGATCAAAACCGTGTGGCAGCTTTGTTTCCAGTTTTTGTGAAGTTTTGTAACAGAATAAATTGTTAGTTCTCTTGAGTGGCACAGCATATCTTTTTCTCATGAGCATCTCTGCTTGCCATTACCTTCACTGTTGGGGTGTGATATAATATTCCATATTTATATTGCTGTGGAATGTGGTAGTTATATTGCTATGAAGTGTGGTAGAACTATTACCTACTTTTTGTATCTCTGTGTTATTTGGTTTCTTACAAGTCAGTTGAGTTTGCAAATTTTCTTGTAAAGAACTCTGAACTGTTGTTACTTGATAGTGATGTTTTTGCTTCATGTGGTTTTAGTATTTAGATGTAGATTGTCAAAAGACAACAGACAGAGTACAGAGTTTGGCAGGTACATCAAAAAATTTAAATTGACAGATTGTTGTGATAGTACCCCAGTGAATGAACATTTTCAGCACAAGTCTTCAGAAGTAGAATAAAGTAGCCAGTCAGTTCCATCATTTGCCTTGGTTTTTGCTTTTTTATGTGAAATCATATTCATCTGTTTTGCCTTTTGGTTCAGGTGCTATGATGTTTTTTGTTCATTTATTCTGTTTCAAAATTAAAGCCTATAAATATAATAATAATAGTTTATTGCAGACTCATGGTCCACACAGATGTGATTATAAACACACGAGTCTGATGGAAAAAAAGGCTAGCCACACACACAGTGGTGCATTAGAGAATTGATTTTGTACATGACCAACATAGAGAGGAGCAAAACACTTTATCATCACCACAACTGTATGTATTGTCATTCCCAAGGGCACAAAAATGGTTAGTCATACAGTAGTGCATGAAAGAGTCAGTGTTTGCACATGACCTACAATGAGAGGAGCAACACACTTTAGCTGCATTTCTCACTTTTTGTGTGCTTGGGTTGTATACATTGCGCAATTTTTTTTTTTAATTTATACGTATTGATCTGCATGGACTAATACAAATTTGCGCTTAAACTTTACAGTCCTCTGTCCCATAGGCATATGTGTGTTGAAAGTTGTATAAATTAGTTTGTCAATCCATGTGCAATGTTCTTGTGCTGCAGTGGTGTGAACAGCAAATCATAGATTGTGGTTAATTTTTGACCCACTAACGTTTGCTGAAAATGGCTTGTAAGTGTTACAAATGGCTTGCCAAGCTACAAACAAGCCCTTTCTAAAACCAATAATACCTCAAGTGGAAAAAATATACTGAGAGCAATAATTGTCCAGCAAACCAGAGTGCTTTTCTGCTAGGAAATGGTTACCCAAGGCAATAGGCTTTTTGTGTAGTTTTAAATTTCAAGAAAAGTAATTTTCTGCTTGTACCACTGCCACCTAAATGAACAAGCAACCATGAAATGACCCAGCAAGCAAAAATTAGGGTGGAAGAGTAAAAATCCTAATATCAACCCTGTTGTGTTAGTTTTTGATGTGAGCTGCTCAGTGGTTGACGTAGGGTTAGGGGGGGGCACAAAGCAAGGCAGAAAAGGGAGCTCTCAAAACCAACCAGTTACTAGTCAAGGTTCAAATAACCTGTGACTTCAAGATGGGCAACTTCAAACCAGCTAAAATACACAAAATATCTGTACAAAAATATGACTACTCGTAATACTCAACAAAAAAAGCCACTGCTACCTGATAAAAAAGTCTGAATGCAACCTCACTCATAAACAATCAGTTTTTGTAGCACAACAGCATTAACACAAGAATACTTTGTTAACAAGGAACATAATGTCTTATAAATTAAAAGATGTTCTGTTGTCATTGCTATAAAATCTGCATGTTGTCTTGATGTCTGATGGAGATATTCACAAAGGCACAAAATCACAAGAAATGAGAAATTTTTCTAACCTTTTCAACTAAGAGACATTACAAACAAATCCTTGGATAAAAATATAACTGTTCTGAAAGCATGTATTGATCAACTTCATTTTCACAAACATGTATTATTTTACTATGGCATATCTACCCAATTTTTCATAAGGTGCTGAAGTTGGTTTGAACCTTTTCCTTATTTACACAATAAAGATGCTGGTGGGGCCTTTGAAAGCAGAGTACTTACACCTTGCAGTTGCTGTTTGGGGCCACTTTGAAAGCAGACTACTTACTTATGATCTGCTTCGAAGTATATTATATGAGTGGATAAGTTGTTCACCAACAATGACAAAAATTTATGTGCAAAATATCACAAGGAGGGCCCCTGAAAAGTGTGGGAGGGGGCAAGGCAAGTGCCTTGGTTGCCTCCCCTTAGCTTAAACCCACCACTGGAGCTGCTGGTACTTGTCACTGATTTCAGCCACATTCTTTTGTTACAATCTCATCTGTTCTTTGCTGTTGCAAAACACATCATCCTTAACTGCTGGCATGTGATACATGGTATACTATTATTCTGTCAGTAATGCAATTGGAGCATTGTGGCACAAAGACTGGAGCACAACGGTCCAGGGCTCTTATCTGATTTAAAGGAATTCATAAACAACAAAATTGGCAACTCCACATCATAATGAATGGTAAGTCAGGAAATCAGGCTCTTAATGACTTTGTGGACACAGTGTGGAATACATACAGTATTTTGCAGTCTGTCATCAGTTTCACCAAACTTCATTAGTTTTGTCAATACATGTGCTTCCAGTTGCATTAATGTAAGAACAGTTAGCCCAAATATGCACTGAATTTACCAAAAAGGATCTTTGGAGAAAAGTTAATTGCTGTAGTGAATTCGCAGTGTTCATATTCTTTTTATGATTTAAGTACTGAAAGTGATGGTGTGGTTTTGACGATATGGCTTTGCAAGAATGATGTGTCAACGGTGGTTTGTGTGGAGATGTGACGTTCAGTAATTCTGTTGAATGACTCATAGTTCTATAAAGGTACAGAAAAAATTTCAGTTTGGTGCAACTAATGTCTCTGTTTAATGTCATTTCACGATTTGTAAGTTTTGCAAATATTCATCGTTAGAATTACGTTTACGTATGTTTTGCACATTACAAGGAATAGCCTTGTGTCACAAGGAGGGATCTACTTATATTGTTAAAGTTATTTTATCTCAGATAATTGAATTATCTGCATATATACAGATTTTTTGTTAGTATGATGACATCTGATCAGCGTTATGATGTGTAATTCACCTGTTAGTTGAAGGAGCATGGTGGATTATGGAGCTGATCAGAGAGAAGAGTTTGAGGCTCTTGCTTCAATATTTATGGAAGATTTTGTAGGTCAGTTTTGTCAGCAACTGTTATCATAATTTTGCTGTGCATTTGTTACATTTTAAGTAATGATATTTAGTTGGTTATGAAGTTAGTGCCAAATGAGATGTTAGTTCAAGGTACTTGAATAAAAAATTTGGGACACACACTCTGAACAATGAAGCTTGTCCGTTAACCAAGCATACAGTTTCTTGCTTTTTCTCTCAAAAATTGATGTTGCATATGAATTTATTGATTTGTTTTTGTGTGCTATGCTTAAATACAACAGATTTTGCAAAAGTATTTGTTGATTGCATGCAGAATAATACATAACTTATTTTTAAGTAAGTGAGAATCACCTATGTTGAATATTCAATTTTGGCTTAAAGCAGTGTTATACCTTTTGTACAAAATTGTGGCACACGGTTCATTGTTATTCATAAAAGTTGCTTCCTTTGAACAGGCTTGCTTCAAACAGTTGGAATTGATGGGGAACAATCAATATAATGCAACATCTAAAATTCTATAATAAAATTTAATAATAATTTCTTCATAGCCCATTCATTCACATAGTTCAGTGGCATGGTAGGTAATTAAAATTAGCATTCACTGACTGGACAATGTTTTACCAACTGCAGAATGACTTTTTACCTGATAGAATGGTCCATTGACAAACTGGCATGTAACCAAAATGCCTCACAAGAATGGTCATATTGCTGAAGTATCACTAGCCCAATAAGCATGTTTAATAAGTTTGGTGGCATTTTTCTTGATGCATGTTTTTAGTTGAGCTGTTTTTTAATGTTTAAATCACTGGTTCCCAACCTTTTTTGATGCATTCCTCCCTTTGCTCATTTTGGAACTCATTCCTCCCCTATTACACAAATTCAGCAGGGTGGCTGAAGGTGTTAAAATGTCATTTTTGTGATGACTCAGATCGCACCTTGTGGTTTGAACCATAATCGTAGTGTCATTGTTGTGTCCTTTCATTAAGCCATTATTATATGATAATTGCCTCTGCTTGGTGGTTTTGAACAAGCAGTAAGCTTAACTGGGAAAAAGTCGCAGAATCAGTCAGAAAAATTGGAATGTGCTAAACATCTAACTAAGCAGGTATCATTAATGGTATGGTAATCATATAGATAGCACTACTGTTGATTTCATGATTGAAAGAGTTTATTGAAAGATCCAATGTCAACTTAAAAAAAAGTGCAACACTTACAATGCATAGGTAACTTAACTATAAAGTGGAAATCCCTCCCCTGAACTCATGAAATTCCTCCCCGGTTGGGAACCACTGGTTTAAATTAAAACTTAAACTTCAGCCTCCTCACAGCATTGCTAATGAAGTAGAACAGTGATGTACTTTTTCAAGTGAAGGATTAAGTAAATGGTACATTACAAGCAGCATCAGTGAAGTAAGTGTTTGCTGCATGGCTGAACTTCACCAACTGCATTACAATGCAAGCTGCGTTAACTAAAGAATAAATGTTGGGTAAGTATGAATTGTTGGCAGATGATAATGCTGAAAAATGTCAAGTGTTGAAAATCCTTACAGTTGCGGTTCAGAGTGACAGTATACGTACAGTGTACTTATGGGTATGCCTATATTTATATATGTAGATATACATAAATAGGCATACACTGTATGCATATATTTATGAAATACATGCACATAGGTATAACCAGGGGTCCTAGGAGGCCATTCCCCCCAAATTTTTAGCATATATAGTCATTTTGCACATTGACAAGAGGTGTCTCAAACAAAAATACTGTTGCTCACCTAAAATTAAACATATTGTCACCCCAAAAAAATTTGGGCTGGCTGCACCACTGCACATGCATATATTTTTCAACAGGCTGATCAGACATTGTAAGGCCTGCATGTTTTCAGCTAGATGTGAATATAGAAAGGAAGTTTAGTATTTACACAGTGATTATGATTCTAGAGCAGGGCTCTCCAAACTACAGCCCGCGGGCAAAATCCAGCCCACAAAGATATTTTGTCAATAATGAATACTAAGATATTTGCGAAAAATTTGTTGATTTGTACAATGTAACATTTTCCGAAAAAATCACATGAAAGGTGTCCAGCCCTCGTTCTGTTCTGTAGTAACTTTTGCGGCCCTCTGGCAAAAAAGTTTGGAGACCCCTGTTCTAGAGTATCATACATTGGTTGTCTTAGTTGTTTGCAAATAGATTTTCTGCAAGTGCGAAGTGCCAGTACATTCCTTTATGTACTCTTTTGTTACGTTTTGCATGTGAATATTCTTCACCACAGATTTGGCTACAAAACCCAGTTCATGTATGGTGACACTGACTGGCTTGGAATTTGATTGCAATGTTCCAGTTAGGTTGAAATTCAATTTGCCTCTCATGTATCCGCACGACGTTCTTGAAGTTGATCTGCCATGGAGGATGAACAGCTATGCTCCGAAGATGAAGGTCGATTTGCTCGGTCACTTGCAGAGTGTGGTGAGAAGTCTAGCATTAATTTATATTACTAAGGGCCTTCATAAAATGCATATGCCTTGTAAGAAAGACACTGCGTACGTTCAATTCCCCCAGCTTCAAAGAGAACTTGCACATGGAGAGAAAGAGATTCAGTTCATTATTTTCACCAACGCCTGTAACTCCGTACTGAAGAGTCCTCAGGATTAGTGTAGTTTTCAGATACTTCGTATCTTTATGACAGGATTTGGGTTTTAGAGAATTTGGAATACTAATTTATGATGTTTGTAGATTGAAAACGTGAGATAAAATACTTATTTCATGACTTGTAAACCCAATGGTCTTATTTCAGAGTTCTCGTTAAACACTAAATTGTGCATACTGCGTATGAACTCAGTTAGCGATGCCATAGCTTTCTAACAGTGAAAGAAAGCGCAAAATAAGTTCGAACATTAACGCACTTCACTTTCAAGCATCTTAAGCCATGTGGAACCGAATTGATTGTGAGATAAATTTCCAAAATAATAACGGTGAAAGTGAAACCAGCATCTGCTGCTTTTCTCACAAAAATTATACATGGAAGACAACTTTTTCTCGCAAAAGGAATATGTTGGTGTTGCTTTAATTATTCGTTATGTCTCCCGCAGGTTTTCCACCTAACCCGTGTAGCTAATGAAAAATAGTTTTTCTAGGGACGTGCTCCGCCACATTGTGATGGATGTTGCTGTTGATAATAATAATTTCCAGCTTATGCGTATGGTAATTTCTGTGGCATGCTGGTTCCAAAAAAGTTCCTTTTTAACCAATAACCATGTTTTGAGTGGAGTTTGGCATGCTGCAAATTTGCATGAAATTATGCTAGACTTCTTCTTTATAGATGCGTAATAAGATTCATTTGCATTACTCTGCCATTGCAGTTTTGTATGCTGTTATTGGTGAGCAGCAACAAAGAGCTAAGATATACTTCTTAGCGTGCAGTTGACAATGACAGCAGTCTGGCTTCAAAGCTGTTGAGTGTTGACATCTCGTTTTAGAAGCGCATATATCATTTAAATATTAAGTTTTTTTACACTCTTTCCAAAGCTTTAACAGTGCTTGTGGCCGACTATAAGCTTGGTTGCCGACAATGTCGACTTAAAAGAAATCGGTCTATTTTGGGCTGGCTTGTTCCGCACATTTCCTGCTTTGCCCTGTCATGCTGGTATAATGATTTGTTGGTTTGTCACGATCAGTGATTTCATCATTTCCCGACTATTGTTCTTGAAACGAAAGAATTTTAAAGGACCACAAAAGGGGTTCTTAAACTTTTTGAAACGCGCCCCCCTTGGCGATACCAACAAAACCCGCGTCACACCTTCTTGCAAATTCCAAAAGGCAACAATTTATCTTGCATTTTCCTTTCATCATTGGGAAAGATATAGTTGTTCTTCGGAAACTAAAAGTTCAGATAATGCACATCTCAGATCGGCTTCACAGTCAAGTTTGTTTCAAGGTTTTGTATTCACATTCACGAGGGTGGAAAAGCCACTTTTCTCACAGGTGAGTGGATGACAACAGAAGAAGTGTACGTATGGCCACACTACCCACACTCCTTATTTGTGCGCATATTTCGCCCAGAAGTCAGTTAAAAGTGGCATTGCTTCAAAGTCGTCTTTTGAAATGGAATTTCACATCATTTCGATTATTCCTGCAAATTGTCGGGGAGAATATCCTGATTACGACGAAAAGAATACCTTGTCATCTTCCGTTCTGGAACTCAGTGTCACCCACGTCTGGGAAATAGCGTTCGAATTCTTGTTTCACAAGTCAAAGGCTGCCCCCCCTTCAGTTTTTAATTTGTTTTTCTCAAGGATAGTATCCAGATTGGGAATTGAAGCTTCGTTTCCATTTTTTTGAACTCGTTGATGCCACAAACCCAGCTTCGCCATGAAAGCATGAAAGGCATCATAGTCATTTGATATGTTTAGTATTCCTGCCCTGCATAAGCAGATTTAAATTATTAAGGGCTTCGAAAATGTCTACGCAGTGTGTTAAAGTCAGTTGAAGCCACTCTGGTGTGAATGACAGAGGAGGATCCTGTTTCCCATGAGCTTCAAGAAATAGCTTAAGATCATTTCATATTTCATACACACGGGCTAACATATTACGTTCTGATAACCGCCGAACGAAATGTTTGAAACGGCAGAGTTTCAATGTTGAAATCCATGTACCTTAACAGTTTGGCAAGCAGTCTCGTATTGACAGCATTTGTCTTTACGAAGTTGATGTTTCGTATGATTACCACAAGCTTATCTTTCATTGCAGTAGACAAGAGTCCTAGAGACCAGAACCGATTGACGCAGCGAAATTGAACTGCGTTGGGACTGTTCTTCTGCATCCGGGCACTAAATCCACTTCGAGATCCAAACACTGCTGCGGCACTATCAGATCAGTACAGACAACCACAAGTGTCTCCCATTTTGTACCATTGTTGTCAAAAAAACGTGGCAACAATGCTGAAAACATCTGCATTAATAGTCGTTTCTAGGGGTCTGAAAAACAGCCTTTCCTCTTCCATTGAAGAATATCCGACGAAACGAAGATATAGACAACAATTGAGACAATTAGGCAACATTATTTGTTTCATTACGTGCATTGAATGGTGAAAAAAGGTGGTGCGTGAATCGTCGTAAATTTGAAAACTCAATATCCTGTGCAAACTCATTGATGCGTGGTTTAATGGTGGAATCAGAGAGAAGACTTTGCAAATTTCTTGTTGTTCGCCTACCCCAACACAAGGCTAGCTGCTTTTACCATGCACGGTTTTATAAATGTTTGACCAATGGTGTGGGCTTTCTTTTTAGCAATCATGTGAGCGACTTTGACGCTTCAACTACTTCTGCAGATGACGATTGGCGAAAGCACTCACGACAGTAGACCCCGCTTAATAAATCTGCTTCCATACCAAGCGTTTTTCGATTTAGTAAACGGCGGATTTTATAACAGGCACCGCAAAAATTTGAGTGAAATAACCAGGAAATACAGCACATTTATTAACGCTCGTGTATAGCACAAAAAATTGGAGCATCGTTGTTTGTTTCGGTTGAAATGTCTCTCTGAAGTGATTGTCTATTTTGTTTGCTATTGAACAAAAAAAGTCTATTTTTTAATCCCGTTTGGTAAAGTCCAATGGCCAAACGGCGTAGACACTCTTACATTTCTACAGCACGTATCGCATATCTGCTCTCTACGCTATACATGAAACACACACGTGCTCTCTACGGATGCTTTACGCGTGCGTAATTTCTAGCAGTTCCGCGACCAAAAATGAGAAAATGGAATGAATACTGGATTTACAAACCGGCGTTTTTTCAATGATAAAATTCGGTCCGAACTCGATTTGAAACAAGCGGCGGATTTTTTATCCGTTGAATATTGAGCTTGGTCTACTGACTCGCAATCCTCACTACTGTACTTTGAAAGAATCTTTCTTGCTTTGAAAAAAAGCCAAAGGTTGATATTAACGGTCAGGGTATTTCTAGTCACAAAGCGTCTTTGCCCAGGATTACAAAACATCACGCATTGTGGTACGAGTTCGCCCTTCACTGTGGCATCCATAAATCCATACTTCTGATATAATCCTTGTCATACTTCCTCTTTTTTCGACTCGTTTTGTGTCAATACAATTGGATTATTTACTAAATTACTCAAAATGCCTAGTGACCAGGGGTGTAGCGGGGCAGAAACGCGTGGGAATGGCGTTCCCAGTTCCCACACGTTTTTAGGTGTAGCAATGCGTTCCCACACTTCTTCCATATTTTCGTTTGTAGGGCAATGGTTGGAATGGTTTGAATGGTTTGGTTTATTCATGCATTTTTGTGACTCAAATCACGAAATAACACGAACGCAGCAAGAGGAAAAACAATAACATCAAAGAACACAAGGGAATTTCATATTGATGAGAATATAAAAACATAAAAAATTACAGGTTTCACAGTTTAATGATCGTGTTCTACCATGTTGAATCACAAAGAGTTGGCGAAAGACCACCTGGGTCAAGTTTTTATCCAGCCCAAGGTCTCAGCCAGCAATCAAAGTGAATATTTCATTTACTACTGATTTAAAAATGAGTTTGAAGTGCTGTTGAAAGTGGCTGTTTTCTGGGTGCGTTCTTATACCTCTTTTTTGTAGTACACCCCTGCTAGTAGCGTAGTTGAATCAGTGCAAAAATTATAACTAAACTCAAATTCGAACGTTCCTCCGGTGATAACAATGGGTGGAACTGAACTTAGTTTTATCAGCTTTATTTCCTGAGGGTTCGTTTTAGCCAGCACGACTAGCTTCTTCATAGAAAGGGGGGTAATACAACAAGCTACTTACACATTTGCGCTGGCAACTGCTGTTACAGGGTAACGCATCGTGATTTACTACTAAAAGCACTTTATTTACCATACACTCGTCACTCTGTACCCTGCACCATGAAATGGTAGACCTAGTTGTGTTGTGCATTTCTCATAGGTCTGAAATCCGAATTTGATTTAACTGCAGCAGTCTAATTGCGGAATCTTTATGGAGTAATAATTGACGCACTGAAGTAGCAAATTTCAAATTGGCTAGTGCCATTGCGCCATTTTCTGCAGTTCCAGTATTAAACCAAGAATTGTTAGCTAGTGGCCTAAAATTGCGGTAAGTAATGAATGCATAGCGAATCAAAGCAATCATGCATGGTTGATGCATCTTCGACAATGGCAACAAATCGCTGTCCAGCGGGGTTGGGAAAGCATGCTTAGTCAGAGACAAAAAGCATGCATTTAGATGTTGCATCAAGTATATTTTTAATGCGTATCTTAGGAAAATTACTAATGTTGGAATTCTACAGTACGTTCATCTTCTCGCGTAAATGCGAATGGTTCATTTTGTGAAGTTATTCAGTAATTAAAATTAAAGTATGGCTGAAATAGCGGCATTTTTGATCGATCGCAAAACGTGGCGTCACGTGTTTAGCGCGAGAAGGCACAGTTAGTGGTTATGCTATAAAGAAAAATCATGCGCAACAAGTTGGTAAGTGAAGCATACCGTCGCTGTCAAAGTCAAAAAACATTTTAAAGTGTATTTTTCCCTTACCGCTAGAAGTACGCCAGCGCAGTCATCGTGCTGCTTGCTGCACCCGCAGTCGATAACTTGATCTCGAACGTGTGTTTGATCGCACCGCCCTCACAGGTGTTACTTGTTAAATTTTAGGCCGAAGAGAATGTCGGAATGCCAGCGATTTTTGCCATAGTCGAAGCAGCGAAGGAATGGCTGAATGAGAATCATTTGCAGTACCGTGAGGATTCACATGCTGTTGATGAGAGTGAGAGTGAGACGTGCGGCGAAGTGCAAGAATTCCTGGAAGATAATGACGCCTTCGATATGCATGACGACTCTGCGAAATCATCGGAAGGAAAATGGGATTTTGTGATTGGTCTCGTTGTAATTCACTGTTGATATTCCTGCTGCGTTTTAACTTTTTATCTCAAAGAAAGTTAAACGCTTATTCGACTGTCTTTTGTTGTATTGACAATCGACCGGTGACTAACGTGTTTTTTACAGGTCCTATATGTTGGTCCCTCTACAGTGTAGTGTAGAGTCTACACCCTTTGTGACCATAATAGCGGTTCAGGCAAACCCAGGGTTCGAGTTTTTTGGCGTGGACCTCTTTACAAAAGTTGTAATAACGACCATATTGCAAAAACCAACGATTCAGTTGTTTCCAACACGATTTTTGAAAAATCCCAAGTTTCGCTCTTTTCCAAACCTTTAAAACGCTGTGAAGACCCGTAATCGCGCAACTTCACATTCGTTCAAAACTGTTTCTGCATTGTCATGTGGGAGTTGAACCTCATGCGTAATTGCGCGAATGTTGGTGTGAAGCTTGTGCACAGCAGATGCGTGTCCACCAGTTGATGTTGTCAACGTCGACTTGGTGCGCGACTCCACAACGTGAACCCGACTCCAAGTCTCTTGCCGCTTTGCAGGGTAAGCCTTCTGCTGGCAAAAGCACATTCTTCAACGCCGCTACCAATGGAACAAAAGCAAAGGTCGGCGCCCATCCATTCACGACAATCGAACCAAACTTCTCAGCAGCGTTTTATTCAATTGCAGATCCACCTCTGCCCTATGGATTTGTTTCGGAACCAGGTGTGCGCCTGAATTAAAACGACAAGTTTTACTTCGTTGATTGTTTTATTCCAGATCCCATTATGCATTCCGGTTGAGTAATTACGTAACAACGACGAACTGACTGTCCATTGCCCGGATGTTGTATAACGGTGGTCGCTACCCTTTTGGCTGACATGGTCGCACTGTTGCGTAAGAGCCCTGTCAGCCTGGTGGCGTGTCCAGGGTGTGGCACGCTTGTGTCAACTTTCCTAGCGCAGTTCACTTCACACGTGAGAACTTGTCGCGTGTAGTTCGTTGTAGCGATTTCAGTCTCGGCTTCTGGCGGTGCAGGTGGGCGGGTCTCTGTGGCGCACTTCAATATGGGCGTGTTGGAACAATCCTTGACAAACTTTGACAGTTCACTGTAGCTTATGCCTCGTTGCATCAGATGCAGTTTGCGACCTTTGCCTAGACTGCTGCAAAAGTGCTTGTCTGAATCAATTAAGAGGTAACAGCTTGGTGAGTCGTGAATGTTTAAGGTACTCTGCGGAAACCTGGCAAAAATCGTCAAATCATTAATAAGTTACGCCTGTTAAGATTGCCTCCCCTGCCCCAGTCGCGTTAGTCATTGTCTTCTCACCCGGAATAGATGTTCACCCGGTTTTTGTTTAATTATTGTTTGTCATCATTTCTACTGGGTTTGTTCGAGACTGTTTTCAGACAAAAAAGGAAAACCCGCCCTCACTATACTTGGTTATGCGCTTGAAGTTGATTGTGTTGGTGGAATAGAATGGGAGAGTCCTCTAAATTTGCTTGCATGTTCATATTCATGGATTTCCAAAATACGCTTTTGATTAACGTACCGTCCTTATTTGGTTATAAACCACGACTTTTGTTAATTTTTGTCATTATTTTATGTGGTTTACAATCAAGGGTGGTTTATGTCTTTTACTTGACATAACCAATTTGTTTGTAACTGCAAGAATGTTTAGTAAGCTGTCATGTTTCGCACTTCAACAATTTAAAAAAGTTCGTGCGACAGCTATTGGCGTAGCGAATATGTTAACTTTTAAAGTAACAATATGTCTGCCAGTCCTAAGGTAGTGTTAGGTCAAATGGATACAAAGTTTATATTATTGTAAGATTGCGGTTGAGAGCTTCTTAACATAGGTGTGCAAAATGCTTTGTAGTGGCATGTTCAAGGGCGGCTTTACAATAATTTTATAATCATTTCATGTTTTTATCCTCAAAAACGATTTGCTAACAAATGTGGTTAATTATTAAAGAAATATACAGTGTTTTTGAGCAAAGTGGTACTTTCCGCATGTCCCTTGCAAGCTATAGTATTAAAAGTTGTTGGATAAGATTTGGTGGATGTTGTGGTTCGCAAAAATCTTCCACAGTTGTTGGTAGTAGTTTTGTCTTTTCCAACTATTGGCAGCGAACTGAAATGAAATAGAATCTGTGAAAGCCCCATAGCTGAGAGGTGTTACTATTGGTGCATGATGTTAATGTTGATGTCTGAATCTGAGAGTGAAAACTAAAATGTATTTAATTAAGAATGGTTTGGAAACGTCGAATTATCTGCTTGTTAGTTGTATGGCTTGCCGTTGCGACATAAACTTACGGCTTTAACTTTTTACAGCACAACAGCATATTTTTCAAGATTTGTCTTGTTTCCTGCATGCTTACTTTTGATGCCAATTATAAAAAGCGTCACATTAGTCGATTGGCGAAGAAATTTTGGTGACAGCTGAAGCCGAAATCAGTAGCAAGGTTCAGCGTCACATAGTGTAACTACGCGTCACCCCTCATTCTTTCCCTTGGGCACTTTTGCGTCACTACCGCCTGTTATCCTATTTTAGGCAAGTTGTTATACAACTGTCTGTTCCAACCAACTCGATATAGCTTCATCGTGGTTATGACGCATCGAAACGCCTTCTGTTGCGATATTTCATTTGCAAACAAGATGTTGTTCGCGGCTGATATTGTGCCTGAAAAGAAGAAAAAATTCCGAACGAGTGAGACTTTTCCTGACACAAACGTGCAGCGCTTAAAAACACGTGTATGATACAAAGTGATGCGTTCATGGCGTCACTGCCCCGTTACTATGCATGACATGCTTTGCTACGCGACAAGTACCTCTCTGCGAATTAAGCGTTGCCAGCTAGCCAGTCGCTGGCGCCCCGCCCCATCATCGTAACAGTTGGATCGTAAACCGGCTGGGTGGAGTGGGTTGTGCTTGTAACGTGTCTTTCGTGAGATCTGGCTTCCGCCGCCACCTACCTGGTTTCTGATCGTTTGTCGTTCGTGCGTTGGCATGGCGGGCGAAGTTGCTGTAGTGAAAGTTCTGTTTTTTTTTGGATTCGCTCGTCTACTAAACCGTTGCATTGCGTGCTTTGGGCCTAGTGTGAAATGGTTCGAGCAAGCGTAGAAATAGTGATTAGTCTGAACTGAGCGAACGCTGACCTGTACGCCTTCTGTGCAGTCGTGTGCTTTTGCTATGATACAGTGCTGCTCAGTAACGAAACAGCATTACTGTTTCAGAAGTGCTGTAAGGGCATTCGTCTCAACACTGTTGTGACGTCACAGTCGGTTCTACTAAATTTTGTAAGATTTTCCGTTTCAAAAGAAATGTTCCGCAAGTACATAGTATTTTCCCCAACGTGACGGCGGCCGTCTTGATGAAAAAAGCGTTTTCTGTGATACAATCAATCATGCTGCGGTGACATTACGTCACTTAAAGTGTTTCTACCAGTAAACTTCCGTGTAGAAAACCGTTTGGTGATATCTAGGAGTGAGTTGATTTTAATGCTCTCAAGGCTGTGTTTCACCTCTGTGCTGCCAATAAGTTGTTTGTTTCGATTGCAAGATGGAAAACTTAACAAAATTACTTCACTGTATCCGTAGACTTTGCTAAAATTAACCGAAACTGTTGGGTTTTCGCAGCGTATGGAAGACCGAATGAAAAAGAGAGATATATTCCACTTTTGCTTAAGGATGTTGCTGGCTTAGTGCCTGGTGCATCGGACGGCAAAGGACGCGGCAACCGGTAAATTGTCAGCATCGAATATTCACGGGAGCGTAGCCAGAGAAAACAAACAAAAAAAACATTTAAAAGGAGCAAAATTAGCGCATGCAACCATACGACCATTTCTGAAATACTCGTGACGCACTAATCGTGTTTCGCCGTGCGACTTTTTGAAAATGATTTGAGACAAATTCCAACATAAACTTGAATACGCGGAAAGNNACAGTGGAAACCAGGCGGCCATCTCGCTCCTCGGCATCGTGGCAACTAAAGGGGTCGGGTTAACAGCTTTTTTTCAATTTTAGAATCTTGTTCCTCTGGCTATGTTCCTGAAGGTTGACTTATGGTTACAACGTTGATATTGTTTATGTACCGATTTCGCTTGTAGAATTGGAACCCTAAAGCGTGGCTAGTTTTTACTGTTTATTTTTTATAAGGTTTGTTTTTATCAACTCAATTCCTCCCTCTCTAGCCGATCCACAGCTGCTTTGCGTCGTTTGATTTTCTAAACCACAAGGTTCAGATCTGGCGCAGTGCAAGGGTGTTAAGAGAGTTGTGCTTCGAAGCAGATAATAAAGCGGTCAGGGAAGATTTTTGTTTTTTTTTGAGGCTTTTGTCTACTGTCTATTACTCTACTGTGTACGAAACCCCACCAACAAGAACTTGCACTGGTAAAATTTCCCCAGCACGGATCTGTCAGCGGCAGAATGTGTTGAAAAACAGAAGTGAAATTGCAACAGGTTTGTTGTTTTAATCCGAAACTCCGCGCTTTGTTAGTGAGCCGTTTAAATGCATTTTTTTCAAAGCAGTTTGCTTTTTGACACGGCAAAATTTTACGAACAGCGTTCGATTATTGAGTAGAATGCAGACATTTCATCCCACGCAAAAGCAGCTTCGCAAGTCTTAGTTCTTGTTGCTGCCGTTTGGGAAGTTTTTGGCGTCGAGTGGTTTTTCGAGTTCCCGTTTCTGTAGCTTCTCATTGAAAAGAATGACTGAACGCCACATTTGCGGCAGTTAAGGCCTGCTAGTCATCCTGCTTCTATTTGGCCTACGGCGTCTGATGACTTTGGAAGGCACGTGTTCGATTGATGCGATCTCGCTGTCCAGGTGTTAGTTGTACGAGAGAAACTGCCGAGAAAATTTTGGGTCAGTTCAGCAAAGTCTTACGTTCCATTTTCTCCTCAATTCGCAAAAATCACCTTGTCGTCATGCATCGTTAAGCCATTAGCGCTTGCCGCGCCGTCAGTCAAGCTGTTGGAGAAAGTGTCTGCATGGTCACTGTGAGAAGTCCCGAATACCTGCGGACGAGACCATCTAAGACCTCATGTCGAATTACACTGTCTCGTGAATCTCACGCTAATCTCAGAAAGGTGCATAGTTTTCGACCGTGTTAACGCGCGGCCGTGGCAAAGCGCTTTCGTCTCTGCATCGTCGTTTATAGCATACCAGAATCGCAGTAGCACGTGACGCTTGCGCATAAATTTCTTAATCTGACACGTTTCGCATCCGACGTGACTATTGATTAGAAATAATCAATGGAAACTTTTAAGAGAATAACAACATTGTTTTTCATGAAACAGCGCGGTTCGTTAGTAATTCGGTTTTGCGATCTGTTTAATCTGAGGGCAAAGAATATTCTGCGTACAATCATAGATTATATTTTTGAGACATTGTGACAGAATGTTTCTGTAAACTTGATGTTTTGACATACAAAATTCGAAACTGTTGCCTTCCCATAGCCTCCCTAATTTCACGCAAACCCCCTGGTATGTTTCTCACAACATACATCTAAAAAGTAGTGTTAATGTGTGTTTTGCAGTTGAGTTGAATTATGCTTAAATTGTTTCTACTGCGGGAACCGTAGAAATAGGTAGCTATAAGAAATTTATGCCAGTCAGTAAAATTTGCTTTTGGCTTTGGGTATCATTAAATTTAGTATCATCCTTAGAATATGCCCGTCCATTTTGATGAACGTCACAGTGATTTTGTTTTTGCTTGGTTGCACCGATACGTCGCTCATTGAGTTAACCGCTCTATACTTCTGCTGAATGGCATATCAAAATTAAACTTGGGAAGTTTCGAAACTTTCATAAATGCTGCGGGCAAAAATATTTTTCTGTGCCTTTTACGCACATGATAGTGGTCACTGCTGTCAAGCATCGTCGATTTTCTTCTGGGAAAAAATTACGAACATGTTTTTTCCGACTTGTCCGTTCCTATTTTTTGTTTGCTGCTGACGAGTTGTACGTGTGTATAGGCAAACTCTCGGCCTTGTTTTTCTTTTCCTGCTTATGCGAGGTTTTAGTATTCCATCTCCTCGTGGCCTTGAGTTGCCATTTTTTTAAGTGACAGGTGCGCGGTTCCGCGCTTTCTCATGACGTATAAGCCAAGTGTGCGCAACGTTCACCAGCCTCGTTCACAGAACTCGAGCTTTGATTGACAACCAGAAAAGTCACAGCTTCTTTGCAAAAAGCAAAACAACTTGTTTGCCATCCACACTTAGTGTTTTGCTGTCTTGTTTTTAAGCTGGTCTTCGTTATGTTTTCACAGACAGCGTGGTTGTTTTTTCGCAGTAAAGTGTTGATCATTCATTCTCACGCGTATTGGCGTGGAAGCAAGATACTTGAGCATATCCTGGGGGCTTTTAAATCTTGAATTTTGTTTCGCATGTCTGCGAGGCGCTGCATTGGTCTGCGTTGCGTTTTCCTACCGGGGTGTTTTCTTATTTTCGTCACGTGAAGCTTTCAGAAACCGAGTTTCGAAATCTGCCGATGTTGCTCGATTTGTTAGAACAATTATTATCATCAGTCATGCCAGTCCTGCCATTGTTGGAATTCCCCCAAGCATTCTATTTACTCGCGGTATGCATACTTGGCGCATACCGATCGTGCCATGTATTGTCGGATCGTATCGCACCGAGCAAACAAGCTATAGAGTTTTGCCCACCCATTGTCTGCTGTACTAACAAAGAGCTTGCTATTGATTCGTAGCTACATGGTTCTGATTATGGGGAGTGGTGGCTTTTGTCGTTGAACTTTGATTCGACAACGATATTGCAATCTCGTCGGACACGAAACCCGAAATCTGATACCTTGTTTGCTGCGCAAACTATTCGGTGCATATGTGTAATACGGTCTGTATCGCAAGTACCCTGTGTCTCGCATTAAATCATGAGCCTTTTGTATGCAGCTGATTTTGCAGTGTAGAGCTACCGCGAACGAAGGTGTACCGGTATGAGATAAATCAAAAAGTTGGCTGCTTTCCAAACTTTGAAGATTGGCATACTACCGCCGCGATTCTAACTTCCACTTGAAGCACAGCCAACTTAGTGTTCCTTGAGTTACAATCATTCAGTACGTGCTGTATCAAGCTCTGTCCGGTGATGATTATGTGCTCAATCAGTTGATAAATGGATAAAAGAAATCGATTCATATTTTGTGGCTTACGTGGACGTTTTCCATCTCGGACGCAAGCCTGTTAACTCCCTGTGCGGGTGCGCTTGCGGGTGGCGATGCTGTGTGCTTTCATCAGTTCTGTGGGTTGGATTGTGTGCGCGGAGCCCGCGATGCGTAAAAGAGCGAATGCCTGTGTGGCAGACTTTCATGTCGTGATTTGTATTTACTGTGCTGAAGTCACTCAAAGGCAGTGCATCATCAAACGCGCTCCGACTACTTTAGAGGTGGAAGGCATGTTTGAGTTGGTTCTCATTGCCGAACGCTGTAGCAGAACTCGTACAAAGTTCGATGTATTCGTAAACTGGCAAAATCCGTGACGACAATTTGTCTGAGTAGAGTGCTGATGATTCGGCTTGAGGGCAAATGTCATTCGAAGAACTGGCCTACGAAATTGTCAGCCGGCTCCCCCTCTGGAACGACAAAAGTGCACTCTTGTCATGCAGCTACGCTGTGGAGTGCATAGCTCACGGAGAGGTTCACTTGCCTGTCTGTGTGGAATGTGACGATTCCCTCTCATAGCAGTACTCGTATCCGGCCCCACACCAACTGGTTGGCACGGATCTTCTGTTGCCAAGGATGCGGTGCCGCGCGTTGCTGCCTGAATGACCCATCGTGTGGAATGCATGCTCGACGTGTGGCTGTCGACGAGGACTTCCTCACCTTTCGCTATTTTCGCAAACTAAATAAAGATTTCATGGGCGTTGTGTTGACTCGACACGGGCGGTTGATGTGACGACAAGCAATACAAACAACATACCAGCGGCGCGACTTCCATTGTACTGCCCGTGGGTTTATTGTAGAGTTGAGTCTAACGCGCCGCGACTAATTTTCGTCCGTGGAAAGTCAAACTCGGAGCATTGAAAAACCATAAAGAGAGGTAATTGCGTAAAGCCAACAGGGCTACGTGCAATGCGGTGAGTTTTTTGTCATCAGCTTGGCGCTTGCGAGCATATGCCGGTACGCACCGACGGGTCAGCATTCCAGGCATTATCCACCTTGTTTTGTGCTTCAGCACGCAGCTGCATCATGTTCCTTGCGTGAAAAGCGTCATGTGACGGACCCAAAACGACAAGTCACGATGATTGTTCACGTAATTCGTCGTGTGCTTGGATCCTGACATGTGACTGTTCTACTTCCTCGCTTTTGCAACGTGTTCGCTGCCGGTATGTGCGCATGCGCAAGCGTTGCTACAACTCACCACAGATATCTGTGTAGTAATGTGCGCTTGAGAAACAATATTCTGTTGCAACCACGAGACACATGTCGTCCTGTTTTTTTTCGGTGGCTTCGCGCTCAGCCGCCCGATGAGTGTTTCGAGTTTCCGACTCGATCTCGGTCGTCTGCTTTTGGTGTTCAGGTGATGGAGATGATTACTGGAGAGTTTTCTCCATTTTTTGTGTAAACGTGTAGGGGTTTGTTAACGTCGGCGTGGAAATTTACAAATTCTAGTAGCGCCTATAGCGTTGCTGAGGTTCGGCTGCAAAATACCTGGCAAACAGTAGTTAGCCACATCATTTATGCGACCTTTTTATGGCGATAATTCAGCGATGTTTGCCAAGAACGTTTTACGTAAGCACTCTGGTTATTTCCCAGATAGTCCAGTGTTTGTTGGACAGTATACACAGATGTTAAGCTTTTCNTACGGTGGTTATTTTTCTCACGTGAGGAGAATGTCCAGGTTGTTCATCCAGTGTCCCAAGCTCGGGTGTATACTNGCTTGCCGTACTAACGGCCTGGTGCGTTTGTTCAGCGCTTACTAATTGGGGCGAAACGTTATGTGATTCGTTNGGAAAATATGTATGGTCGGGAGGAAGCGGGTCGTGACGTAGTTCCCTTTTTGAGAAAGTAATCTTTCTCGCGCGCCCGCTTCCGTTTTTTTTGTTTGAAAATGCTTCGCGAATAGTTTTTTCTTCGTTTGCTCAACATCGGTTATGGTGAACCGTGAGTTAAAGATTTGCGAAGTCTGCGTATTGTTGTGGCGGTATTGAGAAACGAGTTCCGGTTCTCGGATGCAGGCAGCTGTTTTTTATTCAGATGGTCGGCGCGTTGCCGGGAATAGCTTGTAGTCTTTAAATCGCTTGGGTGCTGTAGTCGCGTTTTTCGGCCAAGTGTGTTTGTTTTGCTCAGGAAAAGGGACAACCGAGTCAAAAGCCGTCCCATGCACCTCCGCATTCCCCACCGTTCATTTTCAAACTTGTCATTTAGTGCCAGCGAAAAACTTGATGTGTGTTTGGTTGGGAACTTAATCACAATGGCGCATCATACATCTCCACAAATCTGTCGCCGAAATCGGCCAATTTTGGGATTTGCAGGAAACGCCTCCTTCGCTGTATGCCCTGCTGCACGTCGCTGCGGTCCCACGGCCATCTCGCTGACCCCTTTTCGTACTACTGCTGCCTGTAACAACAAACAGTTTGGGGAAAATTGCCCTCTTTGAACGCTGCGAACGTCAAACGTGATTTGGCGCTGTCATCTTTTCCGGCTGTGTCCCCTGGTCAAAATAGCGCAAAGTTTATTTTTTAACACGCTCAGCCGATCACAGGGTTAACATGCAGGTCAGAACGTACAGCTTTGATGCGCTGTCTTAGAAGTTCGAAGAAGCGCGCCTTTCCGGTCACGTTGCGATAGCTTCAACATCTGATGGAGCGGAAATGAGACAAACCTTGCAACCCCAGCTGACAATTTCTGTAGAATTTATTCGTGCTCCGGAATTGAGCATTATTAATGATCGTTCATGCGCTAAGCTCCAAGGTTACCAAAACGTTGAAGATTTTATCGTTTCTCTCTATTTGCGCGAACCGTTGAAATTAACGTCAACATTTTTTGTTACAATTCAGAACTGTAATAAGTCATATCAACCGTTAAAATTCACGCCCACCGGCTTTCACGTCAACATTTTTTGTTCTTGTTTTGTTAAAGCGGATCGCTGTATAGTGTGCTGAGGTGGCAACGCTGGACGTCGTGTCTTGAATTAATCGCATTCAAGACATATACGTCGAAATTCGAGCGATCAACTTCTATCTTTGGTCCGCTTCTCGCTTGCGTGTTTTTCCGGAACAGGCGCGGGAAAGAAGGTCGACGTGATCCGCGTCGTTTTACCGCAGAAAGCTAGAAAGCGATGACCCCGCCATAAAGAAAGACTTCGTGACGGCAAAGAGTTTTGAAAATGTGGCAACTAGCGTGTTGTCGAACAACTGGACATGCCTCACGTGTTGTGGCCGTTTCACGAAAGTCCCCACTCAGGTTTCGGGATAAAACCGCAGCATTCAAACGTGTGCGGCGGGGACTTTTTCTTGCAAACCTGTACCGCACGAAGTTCACTTTTGGTTGCTTTCATGGCAAAGTAAACATACCATTGCCTTCTGACCTTAATTACATTTCCGTGAACACACTTCAGCCCGGATTCCATGTAAGAAGCGTTGCATAACTGCGAATTGTTCTGTGTAAGAGGTGTTTCAAAACCGGATTCGCCAAACCGTTTGTTTAGAATTGCTAAACGTAACCTTACATGGGGTTAGTCTTAGTCCTTCCATTCCACTTTCTCGTTTGCTTTGCGCAGCAACTTCGTTTTCCAAAGGTCAACATATGCATTGTTCCACCGAGCAAAGTTCAACTGTGTCTGTTATGTAAGGTGTGTCATTTACTGATTGGCTGAACAGAGAACGATTCATATAATGTGTGAAGGCAGAGGAAAGGTCACAGGCCGTTGACCTGCAGGGCGTGGAAAGAAAATGTATTATGCATCGATCGTTGATCGAATACGAAACTGAGGTTGCATATCAATGTTTTAACCAAATGACTCTCTTCACTGTTAGTATAGCAACGGTATCTGCTGAATTGAACTAGTCTAATGACAAAGGTCACAAACAAATTTTGTCAGTACACTCTATTGTATCGATAACAAAACGACTTTTCTACTCTTTCCTGGAATAGACTCGCATGGAAGTTCTCTTAATTAGGCTCCTGGAAAGTTATTATCGTGCCGAACACTTGCCCTGGCAGCTCGAGCCGTCTAATCTCGGCCTGTTCTTCGAGTGTATAGATTAGGGGGTTCCCATTCTGTTCCTATGCGCTTGACTGCACCGTGAGCACCGTTCCCGCGATGCTGCTACGAACCACCCGCTGTTGCAATCAAAGCCGCACTACCCATGGCCTCCCATGAAAAATGCAGATCTTAACAAGGATATTGATGTTGCGTGGATGCTGAAAGCTAGTACAGGAAAGCTAGTATAATAAACCGCAGTAAATAGCGAAAACGAACGACCTGGGTGTTGAACGACTCTTTCCCAGCAATGAACAGCATTAATGACACACAGCGATAACGTTTAAACCAGGAATCCGTGAAAGTATTCGAAATTGAACGTTGTCCACGGTTTAGCAAACTCTTGATTCGGTATGATATAACAAAAGCATTTGGTTTTGTTTATATTCTAACTACTATAACGTTTATCTTGTAACTACTATAACGGTTCATCGAGAAAGTTCACTTGAAAGTAATTGGGCTTGTAACACATTTGTAGCAAGCTTGTGTGCCTCACGCATTAATCCCCAGTCACCACCACGTTGCCTTTTTTCGGGCAGGTGTTAGCAAGCTGGTATCTGATTCATGGTATTACGTAACGTAACAGCTTGCATGCTCATTGGTGACAGGCTTTGCATCGCGTATGGCAGATAAATGCATTGCATTCCATGAAACATTGCATCTAGTGTGACAGATAAAAAATGTAGAACTTCTTGTTGGAGATAGAACCTGGCAGTGTGCCTGATGCGTGGTGTTATTACGTCAGCAACAAATAGTCCGCTTCGCGTGAAGGGCGCATCACGTCACGGGCAGTGTGCTCGTGTCAGGTTTCAGTTGTGAAACGCGTGGAATTTTGTTTTAAGTTAAAAAAACGTGAATGGCTGCGCAGAAAACCGGCGAGTCCTGCAGTAATTCACACCAACGTTTGCTGCTCGAACAACACCGAGCCAAACCAAGTAAAATAACCTAGTGAAGAACTTTTTTCGTTAAAATTGCTTGTAGACGGACAACCAAGAAGTGCGTGCGACTATTCTGCACTGCTTACTGAAAAGCCCAGCGCGCATGCAAGCCGAAGTGTAGCTAGAAATTCTGTACGTTTCAATGTTCTTTTGACCTACCGACTGCGAAACTACAGTTCACGTCCTGTGTTGTTATGCAACGATGATGCGATGGATTTGCATTGATTTGATTTGGTTGAATAAATTGAGCGGTTTGCACAGCACCACGACCGAGTCGGAAATGCCGCGAGAAAGACATCTGAGCGATAATGCTGCGAAACCCCGGTCGTTGCAGTTGCTGCTCTTGCGCATGCTGCGTGCAATTGGGTGAACTCCTGCATCACGTCCGTCAGCAATTTTCAGTTTCACATCGGCCAGCCTTTCGAAGTGCACTTAACATGTGCCAGGCACAATATCACTGTTCCGCTTGAGGTCGTGGATTGTTGTACCGTCTGCGGCGGATTTCTTGCGAATCTTGTTGTTCTTGCCGGAAGGAAAAGCGTTTCTTTTGACAAGTGCGCGTTGCTTATTTTCAGATGGATATTGTGACATCTCTAAGCCGGGAATGCAAACACTATGTACCCCTTGCACCTTACATTTTCCAATGGTTTTTATAGGTGCATTGCATGTGAGGTACTTGAAACACTGGACTTAAGGAAGCTTACCTGAATAGGTAGCCGAAACGCAAGAACAGCGTCCCGTATGTTTTCATTTAAATCATTGGTACTAGCACTGTTTTTTTCTTGTACGTTTTAGCAAGACTTTCTAATTTCGCTTTGCGTGTTGAGTGTTGTTTATATTAATTTCATACATTTTCAAAATCGTTTTGTTGCGGATCTTGGCCAATGCATTTTTTAAAAATCTTAATGTGTTATCTCTATAAAGCAAGGCTGTGATGGCAGTTTGACAAGACACTTTTTGCAGTAAATTGAAAAATACGAATCAGAACGTCGAGTAGGTTATTGCTTGGGTTGTAAGCTTGCGATTTAAGTAGTTCACGAACTTTGCTTGTGTTGAAAACAATTTTGTTGTCACTTCTAACAGCATTCACTTCATGTACGGTAAAGTCCCGATTGGCCATGCAACGCGCTATGTGGTTTAGTGGTCAGGAAGATCTGTTTTTCAACGTCACATCCCATTTCACGCGTCAGCTGAAGGTGAAGGGGCGTGTGCGTATGACGAACCAGATGTGTTCTGTGCTTGTTAACGTTTGCTAACACAGCACACACACGTACTTTGCAGAAACGGAACCTCGCAGGAAGTGTGAAAATATATGTTTTTGGTGGGGTTCGATTTTGTGTAGATGCGAAATCGAAACGTGTCGCGGATTTTCCAGACAAGCCACGAAATTGCTTATTTGTCATTTGCGGTCAACATGCACACAACCATCAACTGCAAACTCCACCTACCGGTTGCTTTGATCTTGTTTACTGCGCTGTGCGGCGGTGTTTTGCGCGATGCAAGAGGCACTGCGATTAGTCGTCGCTCCTTCAGCCAATTACATGCGCACTTATTTTGCACAAAATCAGCCGATTCCGGTTCGAAAACAACAGCAGCGGCGCAAGAGCACGCTCGCGATGAGTCGGTTCTTTTTATCGTTTCCAGCTTTCTGAACGACCTCTGCGACGCGGACGTCCTGATTCACGTGGTCGACGCGTCCGGCGAAACGAACGAGTGCGGGGAAGCGGTGGACGTTTACGACCCCGCTAATGACATTCGGTGGCTTACAAAGGAAATACAGTAAGTGCTTGAGTTTATTTTAGGACCGAACGCCCGACCACAACCTTCGTTCAGGTGTTTCTTCCCGAGGTGAAGAGGGTTATGTCGGGACCTTCGTTCTTCCGGCAGCGGATTGGCAGTTCCTAACAACACTTTCGATATGCTACTATTAGACTCTGCGCACCACCTTCATGCCGGTGCGGGCGCAAAGTTTTTCCGGAATGTTCAGTTTCGACCCGGGTCATGTCACTGCGCGCGGTTCTCAGTTTAGAGCATCTTACGTTTTGACACGGCACGTTTCTCTGCGATGCCAAACTGTTGTGTCGGGTTGGAACCTCGGTAATTTTTCTTCGTTTGCCGTGTATTTTTTACTTTCATCTTTTACTTTTCAGCAACTGGATCTACGACAATATCGCGAAAAAGTGGGAGTCAATAGTGAAGCGACCTGCGCGCCTGCTGGACATGTTCACTGGCTATCATTGTTCGCAGAGTCTAATTCGGTCCGTGTTTTCTCGCGCCAAGCTCTCGATCAAGTGAGTTTCTGTAAACAACACTTGTGTATGGTTGACTTTGCAACTTGCCGACGCAGCCGATCTCTGTACGAGAGGCTTGTTGTTGCTTTCAGGTCGCGGTGACATTAACTTAACCCGTTCAAAACCTGGTACACAACAGCTTGTTGATTGTTACCACTTCCTGACTCGCTTGTGACATCTCGTTGAGGCCATCGTGCGGCAAACTGTATATTGTCAAACCACGCTGCTGGCAGAAATTCAACGTTCGTTATACTTTCACGAACTTTTGGCGGAGTACATTCATTAATTGCTTGTATAAACGCCACATGAAGGCTCCAAGGTTTCCTCCAAAATATGCCAATTGTTTTTCACTACAAACCGTTTCACTTTTCACATTTCATTCTTTTCAGTGTATTGGTGCATTTGCAGAAATTTGCAAGAGGCTTTGCCGCGCTGGGAAATGGATGTGCTGCACCATCTAGTGGACACATTCATCTCAGTCCGCTTCCCGATGCTTCTGGTGCTGAACAAGTCCGATTCATCCCAAGCTGTCGCACACATTGAAAGGTAAAGCATTAATTGTGTCGCTTGCAGCGGAAGGGAGGTGTTTGTAAATCCATAAAACATGCGAATGTCAGGCTAACGGCCTCTAGGTGGAATTGATTTGTTTAATACATTCTCTTTATTTCTTATAGCTAGTTCGCATACTCTTTGTTTGGTAGCAAAAATAGTCATATGTTACCACACCACTTTGTAAAGAGGGTGAAACTTTACATTTTGGTTACAAGTCTTCTATGTCACNCCTGCAGCTACTTGCTCACGGTGTGTGTGTTTATTTGCGTTTGGAGATGGTTACTGACCAGTAATGACACAGAAAGCGAGTAGANCACAGCTGCGGTATTTATTTGTCAGACTCAAGAATGAGTTCCCGTCATTGCCCCAGATACCAGTTAGTGCAAGAAGCGAGTGTTACTTGCAAGAACTGGTCTCGTCTGGTATTGTCCGGTATTCGAGTGCGTCTGGCGACATCCAGTGTACGTCAGCAACAAGTAATCCGAATGCAAAAGAAAGATGCAAGATCATGGAAGAAAACGTAATAAAACGGTAATTGCTCTGTTGAAAGCGACTATCTTGTCTCACGTTCATAGCAAACAAAGTCTTCAACTTATGACACGCTGGATTTCGTTAGAGGGTTTTAACGTTTAATGTTATTGCTGATAATGTTGAACTTTTTATCTACCTAACTTGTTTCTGACCCGTACAAAATTTTAATGAATTTTTTTCAAGAAATTGCTGAAGCGTTCGCCCGAAAAGCCGTGATTAAAATCAAATGTCTTGATCCACATTGCCTCACTAAAAGTTTTATCACCACTGCTACATTTCTTTGCAGCTGTCTGTGTTGTTTCCATGGACAATAAAAAAAGAACTTGTTAAAGCATTTGGTTGTGATTGCGACTTTCTGGCTGACACTTTTTTGAATACGGCTGAACACTCTTGCCTTGAGACTTCCATTGTTAGGTCACGCAAAAAGACATTCCGCTTCAACAGACCTGCCTTTCTTACTTTCTATGGAGTTTAAGACCGCCTGTTGGTGATATTAGTTCCTTATTGAGTGTAACGAGTATCTTTCGAAGTGGATTCTGTTTGATCTGTTTGAAACATCGTTCCCATGCAGGATAATATCCGACATCCCTGATGTTGTTCGGTGGTCGACAACATCAGCTAACTACCGGGACTCTTTTCTCTTAGCAAATGGAATGCACGAAACCGGGTGTCTGTGCTAATCCCAGGGAAAGCGTATGAATAAAGATTGAATACCGCCTGTCATGGCAAGCTTTATCGTTACATCTTAGTTATCGTATGTTTTCTTTGTTGCAAGTTTGGTCAATTTTCGGACAATGTATCTGTAAATCCTGTCCTAAAATTTTGTTTCCAAAAACACAATCTGTCTCAACGTAATGTTTTAACGCACCGTGAAAGCGGCGCTTTGCAGAACGTGTTTCGACAACTTCGTACACATGTACAACTACTGCGGATGTGAAATATGTTCCTGTAAAGCTGAGATGCTATGTTTTTACGATACTAAAATAACAGCTGGGCTAGAGTCAACATTCATCGATTTCAGACAAAAACTTCTACAAGCAAGACCTTGCTTAACTTAATAAAGTTGTTTCGCCCAAATACGTCATTTTCAAGGAACTAGCGATGCCACAGTTGCACTTACTGTGGTATAATTTCATAACAGTTTGCAAATACTATGTACAGTCTTCAGGAAATCTCATCCTTAATTTTATTATTGTTTCACTACAAAATGGTTTAGGATCGAATAATATGGAGAATGAACGCGATCATATGATAAAATTCGATCATATGATAGATGTTTAGTCTCCCTTGCATGTGGTAGTGTTACAATGTGCGGGCACGCTCTGGTTTATTTCAAAAATAGAAACTAAACATTTAAATGTTTAAATGCTTCGAAGCACAATTTTTTCTTGAGTGTTTGAACTCATGTTACGCTGCTGTGGCCAAGCAAGCTTTCGCCCACGGTCTTTCCAATACCTCTCATCACTGTCTTCCCTGCTGGAACTTTATGTGCTGCATCAGTTTTGTACAAATAACGCGCTCAAAGTTTTGCAGAGTTACTAATTTTTGTCGAATCCAACCATGTTGCTCAGGATAACTCAGATTACCAGAACTAATTGGGTGACTGCTTAAGCAGTGCACTGTTACTTACTTAGTCGAGTTATATTGTTTCTGTGATATCGATAGTTTATTGGTGGTGAGTCTGCTAGCATACTTTTCGATCTTGTGTATTTTGAAGGTAACGCTTNTGCTTTTACCACTCTTACTGAAACGAAACGCAAAGTTGTTGTTTTGCATCAAACACAAAGCATGCACCCGGGGGTCCGTGAATCCCTTAGGGGTCCTTGGGAAGCCGACCACGAAAATCAACTATAGTTGCCCATTTGGGCCATTAATCGGCTCGCACCACAACTGTAGTTTGACATGTGCCTCTATAGGCCACAGGTTCCCAACCTTTTTTGAAGCTAGCACCCTGTCGTAAAAATAAACTATTGTTCGTACCCCCTCATTTAAAAAAAGCGTGTAAATCACAAAAACAGTCTGGTTTTGCAGTATCTTTATTTCTGGAATTACTACTCGTAACACCTAGGCCTACTGACAACACAACAGAAAACACTCAGTCTTGGCTACTGTTTAACTTTCCAACCTTGCTGCTCATTAGAAATAAATCTAGTGATATTTTTGCTCCTTCTCTGAAATTGTCTCCTCATTCCTTGGCACACAATTACTCAGAGTCACGGTCAAATTGTTCGAGGGGTTCAGACGGTTCCAATACTTTTTAATCAAGTACAGAGGAAAATTTAACTTCGCGCAAATATGTTGTTGCAAAGGGCACTAAAATAGTCAAAGCTTTTGTACTCAATTTCTAGTAACTTTGCATGGTGGAAACCAGAAACTTTCGAGTTCTGTAGCATTGCGCCATAAACATTTAAGCGTCACAACGCGCTTACAGTCGCATCACTGGCCATCTTCTGCGTGGTAACCGCAGCGTGAAGCAGAAATAGCAATGCACACATTTAGCAATTTGTTTTGTTTAAGTAGTAACGTTAGCTGGAATAATTAGGCTGGATAATGTTCTATTGCGTAGTTGCACATGCAAGCTTTCATTAATTTCGGTTCTTTTGAAAAAACATACTTCCAAGAACGTACAAACTTTCACCCTCGAAAATCGCTTTTCGGACCCCCGAAAATTTTGTTTCGGACCCCCGGTTGGGTAACCGCTGCTCTAGGCCTAACTTGATGATTCCAGTGCTACCTTTATGACGTAATAGGCGACACTGTCCACGGCATTTTCTGTTGAAACTATGCACGTGCATTGACATGCATAAGACTTGTATATTTCGTTCACGTGAGGGCCATCTATTGTATTGTTCAGCATTCGAGGGTCCGCAAAAAGTAACTATATGACTTGGGGGTGTGCGAGATGGAAAGGTTCGAGAAACTCTGATTAACAATTTCATGTTTCTGTCGCACGTCTGTCCAGGTTCGGTGGCACCAACGTCCACGCAGCCCTCAACCAAGCAGTGGCTCTCCGCCATCCGACCTACGCTTTTCCGGTGCGCGACCTGGCCACGCTCATGTCCCACGAGCCCGAGGTCAAAGGTCAGCGCGCGGGCGTCATTCGCGATTGCATTTCGCTGAAATCGGGCACCACGGTCGAGCGTCTATACACTCTCATGCTGCACCATTATCGCATGGTTACCGGGAAGTTTGTCCGAGCGGAGGTGAGGCTTGATCTGTGGATGGGAGGAAAACGTTCCGCCGATGCTATCGCGCTGAGATACAGAACAAAGCTGTTCGCGGCGGTTTCAAGTGTTGTTATTTCTTTCGAAACGGACGCGGTGCGCCTGAAATTCAATGCTTTTAAGTCCGCCGAAGTACCGTTTGAATTTGTAACTTTCGCCGTTGCGAACAATGCACTGTTGAAATTTATCATTTCGAAAGCGCATCAGTCGCTGCCTTGAAACAAATTATCTATAAATAGATCTGGGAGTGAAAGTGTTGACCTCCAGTCGACCTCTGCTTCCCACAGGCGATCGGCAGCGACGGCCAAACGCGAATCGTCCGCAAAGAAGATGTCGTCGACGACAGCAATTGCGTTATTAAAATAATGACAACGAAGAAAAGCTAGCGAAGCGTGCTGCTGACCAACTGCACGTTTTGCTTCATGTGGCATTGTTGCTGCGCTGCTAACGATGTTGCCATGGTGACTTGTTGTGCACTTATTGGTTCCGCTGTGGGTGTGGCGCGATACGAATTAATCATTGTTTGCTGTACAGGCTTGTATTTCAAGAAGCTGGTGCGCGCTAGTAGGCCAGTGGATTGCTACGGTGGTATTTTTAACTCGTACGTTTCTCGAACTGTTTTCCAGTATGTTATTGCCAAGCTTATGCTGCAGAATGCGAGATCTCTGAGAATGCTATTTACCTGAAGCTTCTTTTCTGCAGCGTGCATTAAATGAAGTATTACGTTATTTCTCACCTGAGCACAACTGTGGACCCATGCGGGAACGGGTCCGGTTTGGAAATTTTGGCTCTTGCAATTTCGTCATAGGTGGATTAATTACGAAAGAAATTAGACTTGTGTGCAATGAATAAGCTACAGATGGCTTTATTGCTGCTCTCGCAATTTAATTGATATAACTTGTTGCTCCTCTCATGTTTACCAACGATTTGTCGCTTGTTCGTGTCCTGCCCGCTGACTCTGCGCATTAACTACAATCTTGTTGATTTTTTATTTTATTTGCGTGTTTGGCTCAGACACAGGCCCGCAGCCATGGGGAGGCAATCGGGGGCAGTTCCCCCCAATTTTTGTGACCCCCCAAATTTTGTTGTGCCCAGAAAAATTTGAACATATAATAAAAACAAAAATCTTGCCCCTTAAGAATGTATTCTTCACCCTCCCTAAAACTTCAAACCTGGCTACTGGTCAGCTCAGACATGGAGTCCATATGACAGGGGCAGTCAAAAGAACACAAGGGTACAAAACACTTAGCCGCAACGCGTCACAGGGTAGGTGTTGCTTGGCAACCGCATTCAATACTGAAAAGGAACAAACACCGAAACAAAACACCAGCAGCGTCTATTTTTTAATGACGCAATCGCTATTTGTCGCACTTATTTTAAGTTGCAAGATTTCCGTCGAATCCATGGCGCGAAATCATGTGCGTTGGGCGCAGAAGATAAACAGTCGCTTGCGCTCAGAAAAAAAACAGCCTAAATTGTATGGATTTATTTTCGTGAACCAATCCGCACTCTACAAAGGGAAGACGTTTGTCACGTTGCCGGGTGCTTTGTTGTGTTTTTGCGGTGGACGGCATTTTAAAATCCTTCACCACTGTCCATTATTGGCGTTTGTGGCAGAAGCGAATCAAGAAGCACTTTGATGTCGTTGAAAACAGTCGCCTGCCTGGCCAGCAGTTTTGTTACGGTTAAAGTTTTTTGCCCGGAGGGCAGAATGCTTCGCAGAAATATGTTTTTTCTCACTTGCTGCCGTTTTTGGCGAGAGTGCTGGAGGTGTGTCCTGTCGAGTAACGCACGTATTCATCTTCTCCGCCAGTAGGTTTTGTACAAAATTTCGGGCGCAGTTGGCGTGTGTGCGACTACCTGATTATACGTGTCAGTAAAAGATGAAAGTATAAATTGCTGAAATCGACTTCTAATTTGTAATGCATGTTTTATTGAACTGCTTTTTGGCTTATAAATGCAAAATAATTCAAAAACCGACATACCACCCTGGTCTAATCTTTTTGTATAAGCGGAGTTACCGTCGACTAGGAAAAGATGCCGTCCTCTAAGCAAAAATAACAATTCGTTTGGAAAGTTCACCCAATGTTTTGAGGGATTTTTACGCTGTTTGTTACTAGATTTCCAAAAGAGCACCGTATCAATTTTTTTATGACGTTTTGTGATCTGAGATGGTACAAAAGTTATAGATCGGGTTTGATAATGTACACGAATTCATTCCACGGTGACCGTATATGTAAGTGTGACTCAATTTGAGGGTGCAGCAACTCGGGCTGTTATGAAAACCCATGACCGCGGGGGAAGTGGCACAGATTGATCTTGCAACGCTTCTTGTGTCGGATGGTTGCTATGCCGCTCTTCACTTCGTGTATTTGCCTTGTTTCTGTTCGCGACAAAAACGTTGTTTTTGGCGGTGGGTGCTTTTGCGACAAAATGCGAAGGTTGCATTTTTGCACGTCTGATGATGAAGCTTTCATAATTCATGCTTGCTAGGAGCATGCCACAAGCAATGGCATCAAATACCGGTGAGGTGAACGGCATCACGTGGTGTGTAACCTGCGTTTGCTGAGGAGCGCTTGGGCTAAAAATACCCGGCCCGGTTTGATCAAATGAAAGTGGAGTGGCGGTCTCAACGTACTGGGCTACAGGAAAGCATGGCTTCGTTCTGCGTTGTTGATAAAAGACAATCTACGGCCACATATGCGTATTAGTTCGGTTAACCATGATCTCTGCCTTCATTACTTGAAAAAAAGTCTTGTTGAATGCAAGCGTTACTGTTTGTGCGTGACAACAAGCCTTTTGGCGGAGATGCCTATTTTAACTCTTCCCTGCTACAGTATCACAAATCTCAACCTGGCAGTGACCGAAACCTTCCCGCGAACGATCACCCCTACGCGTTGAAAGGCTGGTGGTTAAGTAGCAGGGTTGCATAGATTCTCACTGTTCAGAAGGAAGCTGGTGCTCGATAGTGTGTCTTACAATGTTACCTACATGCCAATAGAAGGGCCATAATAACGAAGCTCAGCTGGTATTTTGGCTGTTCCCACGAGGCGTTCACCCAGGATTAAAATCAATTGTTGAAATTTTTGGTCCAACGGATAAAAGCAGTGTTGCTCCATTTGTCGAGCCAGACGCAAAGACGTCACCGAACCGGCAGAGAATGAGCACAGAGACGGGAATCTGAAATTGCTTAACTTTTGGGTGGAGCCAACTTTTTCCAGAAGTTGCCTTTCAGGTTGAAAAGGGTTAGTTGTGCTGACATAATCAATAGTTCTTACAGCGATTTCTTGTTTTAGTGCAGTGGTTCCCAAACTGGGAGCAAATTACCCCTCGGGGGTATTATGCAGTGCTTCGGGGGGTAATGCAGAACCAAAACCACAATGTTCTGTTTTATGAGCGATCACTGCGAAATATTGTGGGTAATAAGATCTAGTGCTAACTTGATCTGGGTAACGGCTCGAACAAGTTTAGGAACCACTGTTTTAGTGCGATATGTGTTCTTGTGCAGAAATCTAAGTTTGGATGCCTCCTGAAAATGATTTCGTTGGGGCGCAGTTATTGTAGCGATTTGACTGCTTCCTGTTTGTAACCTTCCTTTGCCATAATGTAACCCTCTGCTCAAACTATGCCACGACAGCCTAGACCAGTGGTTCCTTTTTACATGTCTTACCTTTTTATCAAACAAGATTACCAGATTTACCCCTAACACACCGAATGGTGCTCACTGCTCAGTAATTGAAAATACGAAATAAACAAACTCTTACAGTTTAGAAAGATTTGTAAAAATTTACATTGGCTGCAAATTATGTTTCAGTAAAATTACACCCTTGGAAGATGAAATTTACCTCAGGTTAAGAACCACTGGCGTAGACAGTATTTATTAAGCCTCTTGGATAAATTATTCTGTTGAGAATGTTCCCAGAGTTGCAAAATGAACGCCGATATTTCGGTGTTAAATCAAAAAGTAGGTTGTCCGTTTTTAAAAACTGGTGCAACGATGTACCCTGATTTTTACCACCGCATATATTGTAATTGTACTATATGCAGAAGCAGACTTGTAGGCACGGTGGTATCCAAATTTTTTTGTGCCCTCCAAAGGTGTTTTGGACACGTCTAATGAAAAATACACAGCATGATCTTAATCCGTGCGTCGTAGAATCCTATACTCTTCCTGCTGGTCTCTTCATTCTGTTTCGCAAATTCTCTGTTTCACCATAGCGATATCTTGATTGCATTGTGTATCTCTACCACGTGCGGACATTTGGCTTCCACAGTATGTTGGACGTATAAGTGCTTCAGTGTTTTGTGCAATCTTATTGCGTGATTTCAGGCTATTTCTATTCGTGATTCAATGCAAGATACTTGTTTTGTTTGCGAACAGTCTTAGCAGTTGAAATGATAGCCTGCTAACAAACATCATTGCAATTGATCGCGGTTTCTTGTAGCTATGGTGAATGCTTTGCGCTGTTGTTCGCCATTATTCCACAGCACACGAAACCGTTTCAAAGTATGTAGTTCTGACATGACATTCAAGTGTATTGACGAGTTTGCTGTATGTTCGAATATAAACAATGGAAACAATCAAACCTAGTCTTACTGGAGAGTTATTAACGGAAAGTGGTGAAAGCCTTTCGGTTTGCGTGCCTTCCATACCAACGCCGTACAAGATTGTCAGTGCCGACTGAGCCCCCACGTCCAGGCCCGTGTTCCGTCACACCCTCCGATTGCAACGAGGATCGATCCAGTCCCCAACAGCGAATGGGTGTGTCTGCCCCATCAACTAGTTGTGAGCTTCACAACTTGCAGCATTGGATAGCGTTTTAAGTTTCAGCGCAAACCTGATAACAAACATTCGCTGACGTGGTTCGAAAACGCTGAATCACGCTTTCTCAGTGCAGTTAGGAAGGCCAATTTAAATTATTTCGTGATGCCGTAACTGGTAAACAAACTTATTCTTGGGCAAAGTTTGTTTATGGTGCTGCAAAAAACTTTCTTCGGTGCACTCACGTGAATCACGCATCAATCAAACGATTGAACGCCGTGCTCGTCCCGATTGTTCCAAATTCATACTTTCGCTTAAAAATCGCACTCCGTTTTTGCTTGTTTTGCCAACAAAGCTCTTCTGCAAATTGAACGACTTGCACAGCGAGATTTATTATGGTTAGTTGCAGATGCTGATGATTCGCTACACGATTCACGTAAACACGCCATGGATCAGCAGAATGCCGGCGGTGGTTCATTTCCTAAACTGTTTTCATAATAGCAACACAAGTCTCCGCACAGCAATCCTGCATGGTGACGCTTGTTCAAAGCTCAAATGTACGAGATCCAACCTTGTCTCGTGTGGAAGGTAACAGAAGTGGCACAGTAAAATCAAGCAAAAAGATGGAACACAGCAAACTGCATGGAGCTCAGAGCGCGCCTTTATTGCAAAACACAACTGCAGCAAAATCTGAGGACAATCCAAGGTGGTGTTACTAATTTATCACAACATATACGGCGAGCATGCACGCGACTGCAAACAGGTTCGCACTTAACAAACTGATACATAGGTGTAGCAGGCAAATTTTTGGGGGTGCGAAGGATTTTTGACCAAATTTCCCCAGACTTGCCCGAAAAACTGCTTTTATGCATTGGACGATCCAAAGAAAATGACCTCAAAAAAAACGACTGCATTTCATTCATATTGGGCGAATTTTTCAAATCAATGCATTTCAAGCACCATTTTTGCCCAAATTTTACCCAAACTTTCCCTAATTTTCCCGAAATGAACTAAATAAAAATATGACCTCCACAAAAAACCGTCTGCACTTTGATTTTGGGTGCCATTTTTGTAAAATCAAAGAACATACAGCCATTTTGCAACGGTTTTCACAAATTTTTCCCAAATTTCTACCGATTTTGCCCGGATTTTCACTAAATCAAAAATTTTGGGGGTGCGCTTGCACCCCTGCCTCCTACATCAGTGAATTGATACACCTAATGTGCAATAACTTTAACTCAGCAGATTCTTTTGCAGACACGTAATACACGAAATGGTGCTGCCATCATAATTAGTATGGTGACCAATCGCGCATTTGCAAATGGCCATGTTCGTACATCGAAGACAATTCGTCGAACTCGGAAAACTAGGACCTCAGCCAGTACAATCGCTCTGATATATTTGGGCAAGAGACAATTTTTTTAACCGAATTTTCTTGTAGGATTCAGATGCTTGTGTGTTAGTTTTAACTGCTCTGCCAAATTTCAGAATTTCCTTTCTGGGAAGTTTGTCACTGAAGATGGCAGTCGCACAATTAAGGATCATATTATAAACGATACGACAGGTACCTCAATTATAGTGACAGACAATAACGTTGCTCGAAATACCGTGCCTGCTCTAGTAGTTTCTGAACAACGTCTTTATGGTGTTTTTACTGAGTTCCCAGTTATGGTTTGATACTATTATCTTAAAACGCCCCTTGCAATTGCAAGCATCCATTTGAGCATCATATTCCTACAAATGATATAGGCCTTGTTTTGATCTGCCTGAGCGCGTAAGGTCGCACCGAAACACGCTGCCCTCATGCGACGAAAATTCATGACATGTTGGCTTCTGGTGTTCTCGAACGTGCTTCAGTTCCTTACGCTTCACCCATACACATTTTGCCCAAAGATGGAGGCAAAAACATCACAATTGTGAGAGTTTTTTTTGCAGTGAACCAAACTTTTATGAAATATAGCCTACATATGAAATTCCATGCATTCTTGAGTTTCATAACAAGATGAAAGAGTGGAACATTTTTTCAGCACTTGATCTCAAATCGGGTTTTCATCAAACCTCCGTCGCAGAAGAAGACCCACTAAAATAAACTCTAGAATGCATGGCATTTGATATACTTTGGACGAGCTTTCATTAGACTAACTATTGCTTTTGTAGTTTGGTTTGTCTAACAATCCACAAAGCATGCAATGCAAACAGATCAATTTGATTTAACCGTGAAAAATGCTTTGAAGTCCTACTTGAGTGCTGCTTACTGAGCTCACAATCCGCAAGTGGCGATTTTCGATTTTGGCCTTGCCAAACCAAACGGACTCTGTATCGCGCAGAGTCTAGTGCAGTGGTTCCCAACCTGTCTAGGCTTGCGGCACCCTGCAGAAGAGAATTATATTTTGCGGCACCCAGTGGCGAACCCATACAATTTTGCTTC
>JGI24158J21664_10000241_pt1 | contig 43643 bp, 26 predicted proteins | sample Ectturendosymbi3_FD_21664 | JGI IMG/M metagenome (IMG submission 21664) | reverse complement strand
TGGCCCACTTTGCCTGGCCCTGGGCACCAACCGTTAGGTGGTAGTATTTCGCTGAAGTTTTTATTGGAAACTAGGCTACAATCCGAGTCTTTTGATAATTTGGATGACCTGATGGGGTTTCGGGTTCAAAAGTTGTGATATAAGTTGGTAAAAATATTTGACCAATTAGATAATTAATTAATTTGTTTATTTTAGATCATAACTTTTGAACCAGAAATGCTAGAAAGTTGATCAAAGTCTCGGACTCGAGCCTAGTTTCCAAGGAAAACTTCAGCGAAACACTTCGGCCTAGCGGTTGGGCCCTAGGCCAGGCAACATGACCCCAAAACTACTTCACTTATGACGTCAGTCACAAAAAATCCACACCCCCAACCAAAAATTTTTTTTCCGAGTGCAATCTACTAGACTGGCCGATCCATTTAAGCCCTTGAACAGCTCTAGCGCAATCGGCGGAGGAGCTAGGGCATTGGTAAGGCAACCGAAAACTGCTGATTTTTAGGCCGAAATCGAAGTACGAATATATCGTACGCCGGTTCTCAAAGTGTTAATTCCAAACCTGGCAGGATGCTTTGTAACAGCTATAGCAACCGTTTCTATGATTTTTACATTTTTACCATTGTTGGAATAGGCACAATAAACTTTCAAAGTAAAAAATCAGTCAATCCACTCTTGTTTTCGGGTGTTTTGTCTCTCCAAACAAAGTGGAAAAATTTTTTGATTTCGATTTTCATAAACTGCACAATATGACTAACGTTTTTGTGCACAATTTGTGTTTCTATCCTGCAAGGTTTTCCATCCAGAGCCTTTTTAAAACAAGCCTTGCCCACTCNAGCACCAGCNCAAAAACCATACCGGTGTTCTAGCATCAGACAGCAGCCATGAATATACTGTGGACCGGCGGTCAAGTAGTTAATAGTGCAGGAGTGGCCAACCAGTCAGAGACCAAGAGCCACATTTCATACTGTGTTACCACAAAAAGCCACATCACAAAACATAAAACCTTGATCTTGAATCTGCATTATATGAAACACGCTTTCTTTTGCATGGCATTGTGCAAGGCTTTTGTGCTATATATAATTTCAGACAAGCATGTGGCCCGAAGTGTATGCCAACAGTTCGTATATCAGCTCCAACATGTTTGTTTCACCTTTTGCATTGCCTTATCGGCGATTACATCAACCTGTGCAGGCACATGCACATACACGTGAACATGTGTCACATGAATGTGATCGATTGTGCATGTGCTCGAGTCTTGCGCGGGTTGAAATTTTTTGTCCGCACCTGCAGGAGTTTGAGAAATTTTGCCCGCACCCGCCCCGCACACTTCTAGCCCGAACCCACCCCGCCCCGCACTTTTTCAGTCTCAAACCCGCACCTGTCTGAAGAAAACTACTAAAAACTCACAACTAGGGCAAGTTTTTGTTGCAATAAAATCGTGAGAAATATGCATTTATTTTTAACAAAAGTTGCATTTATTCACAAGCATTTTAAACGACACTGATTTACTTTAGTGATTTATTTAAATATGATGCAAAATATTTCCAAACATTATCTGGGGAGAAATAGAGATCTTTTGCCAAAAGTTTGCGTAGCATGCTAAAACTTCGCTCCACACTGCATGACATTGCTCGGCCATTTTTGGCCTACAGTTCTGGACTGATGTTTGTTTGGCCGGGTAATATCTACAATTGGTTTTAGGTCATTATTTAGTTAGAATCGGTTATCAAAGAGAACAGAGCTATACCGCAATATTTCTCAATCATGTTTCTTAAATCACACTTTTACATTTTGCTCAATAGGCCTACTTGATAAAAGTTGCATGTGAAAAAGGAAAAAGTTGCAATATAACATTCCTGCAACCAGCTCATCGTACTACATAAATTCTGAGTGTTTCAAAAGCTGTAAGAAAGGTTGAAAAACTTGCCTTGCTCATAACGTCTAAAGGCAAGTATAACAAGTAGCAAAATCAAGCTACTCATTCTTTTTCATTGACAACCAAAACTTTTCCACAGATCTGATCTTTCGCAGTCAACACATTTGAGGTGATAAAAACACGTTTCAGTTCAGTTGTGACTAGCTGTGCGTTAAGCATTGTCTTATCCATTTAGAAGTGCTGCTGGACTGAATTATTCCTCACCAAGTACGACGGTAGCATTGGAAAATGTTCACATGCCCACCACATGGCGAGAGTCTGAGCTAATGTTTCACAACAGTGGGTCGTTACATCATAATGTAATAATTGCTGCAGGCCTACTGTCCTAAGCGCAATGCTGGCAAACAACTTCAGTANTGTACATCCANGTGTTTTGCGATTTTTGAGCTGATTAAGTTCATGTACTTTGGCTCAACACTCAGTTACCCGGAAAAAGAATTTCTCAACCTGCACCAAGTACAACCCGCCCCGCAGCAAGTTCAACCCACCCTGCACCCACACGCAAAGCATTGTGAGTTCCCGCACCCGCCCCGCAACCCATGTGGGTTAACCCGNCCTGCGCAGGACTCTAGCGTGTGCTTGCACAAGCCTCAAGCACGCTTCCGCGCAATGCGTGTGTATGTTGTACCCTGACTCTCAAGGAATACAGTTGGTACAAAATTTTGAGACACATGCACGAATAAATACAGCATTGAATTTGCCATAAGAGCTGCATGAAACCAGGCAAAGAGCCATATGGAGCCATGGGCTGGCCAGGCCTGTAATAGTGCATAATGGAGTTTTTGTGTAGTTTCCTTAACTTTATTACAATGTAGAATTGCCTTCAATAATATCATGAAACTGCTAGGATGAAAAATGTTTGAAATTGTACACCAGCTTTGATAGATCAGAAACTGAAGCTTTTTATATCTTTTGGCCATTGCTGCTTTACATTAAGTGTATTGAGCCGTGATGCTGCAAGCACTCTGCAATTTTAACAATGAAATGTAACACTCACCTGTACTGCAAATTGTAAAATATTTTTTCATTTTTCATGTGCCGTCATCTTGCTATGTACTGCATTTGTTTCACACTCTTTTTGCTTGAACTTATGTCAGTTTTGGTATCCGACAAACAGTTTAGCTCAGCTATATCCAACTCCAGCTCACGGGCATGAAGGTTTGAAGGTTTCGTGTGGCCCAGTTGAAAGTTTCGTTGTTGTGTATGTCAGTGCTCTGCAACCTTTTTGTCATCGTGGAACCCTTGATATACTTTCGTGTTTGTCATGGAACCCCATTAAGAAAAATTTGCAAAACACAATTTGTAAGAAAATCAAATATGTCAATGTGATACACTTATACAAATGCAGTTACAGTAGCCCCCTCTTATTAAGCTCATGTTTAATAAACCTACCCACTTCATAAGCCCAAAATTGTCCAGCCCGGAATTACTCCATTAATATCTGTAATAAAAAAACCTGCATTATGAGCGCAAATTCCCTCTTAATAAGCTCAATTTTCAAATACATTTGCTTAAAATTGGGTTAAAAAATCGTCACAACTCACACTTGTTTGTCTTGCTTTTGATGGTTTCACACTTCGTTACGTTGCTGACTTCGTTCTTAATTCAACTCTTACATCACAAATCGCATATTTGTACCGTAATCAATGGCATGACAATTGGTGTTCTGTAGAATTTATCATCAAAATGGTGGAGATGTGTAGACATAGCCTTGTCTAAGAAACTTAAGGTTTTAAAAAATTACTAGCACTGTCAATGTGCTGCGGCCGAATAACTCAACATCTCTCTGGGTGCCAACGTCTGGGATAAAAGTACTGGTTCTTGTAATGTTGCCCAACCATTCTGCATTACATCAGTGATCTGCGCAGAGCACCGCGTTTTTGTTGTCAGATGAACTGATGAGTTGCTGTGTGGTGGGCACAAATGGGTGTCTCGATTTGAGATGCTGTGCATTTCCACTTGGTGGACAGGTGGAGCAGATGTCCAGGTTCCATGGCAATTGATCTGGAACTATTCCAGAGTAACTATATACTTTCAACTAGATTACTCCATGGCAAGGTATAGCATACCACTGACTAGTTTGCATGTGTGTTTTTGCAGAAATATTTTGGTATGAAACTCTTGCAAATTATGCAAGCACAACCAACAAAAACCTATCCAAGTGTGAACTACATCAAAAACTTTCCTAATCTTCACTGTAATCTCTGCTCCAGCCAAACAAAGAGTTGGTACGGTTGATACCCCATGTTAAATTCTCAGTAACAGATTTGTATTTTGTTTCTCAGCATTTCTAGTGGTACATTTAACTGCATTGCTGAACGTGCTATCAACACAGACATGCCTAACATTAAAATATTTAGTGGCTCTTCACACTGTGATTTGGCACAGAAAATAGCAGACAGGCTTGGAATCTCGTTGGGAAAAGTTGTTTCTCGGAAGTTCAGCAACCAAGAAACATGGTTAGTGTGGTTGTATTAATACCAATAAAGTGCCTCTGATTGATGTATCCTATAATTTATAGTAATGCTATTCAGTTGGGATGAAGTTGATGTAATAAACAGTACCTTATTTACTGCTTCAGTACCTATGAGATGGTGGTTGTGCAAGGTCACTGAACATAGAGGATGAAATGGAAAGGACACATTATTCAGTTTCTTGTTGCAATCACTGTGACATGAAGTCAATTGTTATAAAAATGTAGAAGTATACATGCGTTGTTGCTTTAACTTGGATTGAGCAATGCTCTATTTTGCAGTAACACTTAGTACTTTCCATCCCTCTCTGATATCATTTTGTGTCATCAAGCTGAAACAGCAGCACTCACAAACATACTGTTGGCTCTGAACATTGTGTTACATTAAAGCAAAATTTGGTGAAAGTTTTGACCAGTCTTTCATCACCTCATGGTTTCGTTAAATGTCGCGACTTGTAAGTTTCAGATTTGCATTTATTGTTTATTTTATTTACTTGTTTCAGTGTCGAGATCGGCGAAAGCGTTCGAGGCGAAGACGTGTACATAGTTCAGAGTGGCTGTGGCACAATCAATGACCACCTGATGGAAATGCTGATCATGATTCACGCTTGCAAAATAGCCTCTGCCTCAAGAGTCACCGCCCTCATTCCGCTTTTCCCTTACGCGAGACAGGACAAGAAAGACAAGGTACAACTGTGGCTGCTATATTAATCTTTCCGGGACCTAGACAGCATTTCACATGATTTTTTGTTATTTTTTTTGCAGAGCCGTGCTCCTATATCGGCTAAGCTGGTGGCAAACATGCTTTCCATTGCCGGTGCCGATCACATCATTACGATGGACTTGCATGCGTCACAGATTCAAGTAAGTTCACCTGCATGGTTTCGTTTGGCACATTAGCATTGGTGAACAGCGACGTGTCGAACGCGTTGACGTAAATAATGTCAAGGCTCCCTTGTTTTACTTGTAGGGTCACAGGTCCAATTAACGTCACGTGTTGCACGCACGCAGGTCACCCTTTATACCATGAAGTGCTGGGTCCGGATTGTCACCTGCTTTTTTTCGCTGATAACATTTCGGTCATTTTTTGCTGAGACATTTTGGTCACTGAAACATTCCGGTCATTTGTCTCACAGTTGTATTAAAACTCGCCGTAGCAGTGTTCATTGGCCTTTATTTTCAGACATTCTGACCAAAATGACTTAATTAATTTCTGTCATTTCAAAAACCTTTCGGTCTATGACTGATAAAAAAACAAGCTGTCAGAGGTGTTTTTTTGGCTGTAGTAAAACGGAAGAGCATTAAAGCTCCAACTGAAGCCTTGATATCACCCATACCTTGCCAAATTAAAAGTAGAATTTCTGGTTTATAAAAAAAACATAAATAAAAATGTATTATTCTGCCAGGAAGTCACGTGTTCTACTCTGTCCATCTGTCTTTTCTCAGTCTCTTGGATTTTTCCTATGAAAGGTTAAGTATCGTTCCAAACGAATATGTCCTCGTTCAACGTTGCCTTTTTCGTGCTTTAGAAAATCACTGCAAAGCGTTGTGGAGTAATTCGGCTGTTTTGTCGAGGGTGCCACGTACAACAAGTTCCCTGCTTTCAATAGCGGACTGAAGGTCGGTTAATTCTCGCTTCAAACTGATTTGACGTGGAGTTTTTGTTCTGATCAAAACGAATACTTAACAGCGTGGTTTACCAATAAAACTGGCGGGCGTCTCGTTCCTTACTGTGAGAGTCGCTTTTCTTTTCGTCAGGGTTTTTTCGACATTCCTGTTGACAATTTGTACGCCGAACCGGCCGTTTTGAAGTGGATCAGAGAAAACATCGTGGAATGGAAGAACTCGGTGATTGTGTCGCCGGACGCTGGAGGCGCCAAACGGTGGGTTGGATTGGGGTGCTACGTGACCAGCAGCGACACAGCGCGTCATGGCGGCATGCTTCAGCTTATTCCGACTTTGTTTGCGCGTTCTGTTTGCATTTTGCACTTGGCTGTATGTAGGTCAGTGCAAAGTCGTTTAACTTCGCTCATAACCTTCTATTTCCAGCGTCACGTCGATAGCGGATCGCCTGAACGTGGAGTTCGCGTTGATTCACAAGGAACGGAAAAAGGCGAACGAGGTCGACCGAATGGTGCTCGTCGGTGACGTCAAGGAAAGAGTTGCCATTCTGGTCGATGACATGGCCGATACTTGCGGGACCATATGTCACGCGGCAGACAAGTATGTTACTTTGTTAATGACTTGTTGCATTGTTGATATTTCTTGCATTCGAAGTTTGACCTGCAATCGATGCGACGGCAGGGTAGCAACATAAGAGACTGACTTGGGACACGAGCTATGAAAATTCATATCACTCACTTCCGTAATCTTCGGCGTGACGACATTCGTTGCGTCATAGAGTCTTACCCTGTGTTTACAACGCGGGCTTTCGAAACGAACCAGCGAGCGCTACGCAGCACTTACGATGTTGCGAGTTTGGTCCAAAGTTTCTTCAATTTCTCCTGAAGTGTTGGTCGCGTCGAGGTGAAAATCTGTTCTTTTTGGAAAATTTACTGCTTGGGTTGATATCGCAATCGGAACTACACAGACCAGCTTTCTCTGTTGTGCTCAGCAGAGCGTTCTGCGTCGATATATTCACTTAATACCGCGGACATGTTATATCTTCATCTGAGGCGGCTGGTTGTACATTGCTGCAATCGACTTAAACAGCAAAAGCAAGTCGTGACCTGCGTGCAATCATTTGCACTTGCTTACGCTAAAAATAGAAAGTGACTGGCTAAGTGGTACAGGCGGTTGACCACGCGTCAACAAAGCTGGTAGACTGGGTTCGAATCCTGGCACGGTCATATTGAAGAATTGAAAAACGGTATGTGCGTTGTGTCCAGCCTCGTTCCCGGCGTTGATGGGTGGGTGCGAGGGAACAGTTCACGCGCGGTGCTGCCATTGGTTCCCCAGCAGTGCAGCATTCACTGCGAAAGCAGCCGCGTGGCCCAACGCGCAAGCAAGCGGAAGTGGGCGCCGCAGATCACTCCTTACACTCCGAAAGGAGTCACAGAAACCGAGTAGAAACGAAACTGGACTGACGTGATTATGCCCGCAACGGTTGACATCACATCCGTTTTGACCTTCCTTTTTCTGGTACTTTGATTTTATCGCCTGCTACTGAAAAAAGGTCGCTGCGGCTTAGTTTAGTGCGTGGAATTTCGAATCCATTTCGGTTCTGGTGAAAATTAACTGTTCGGGACGTTTACTTCGCTGTACCCCCTTCCGTTTCAGCCTGTATCTGCTTTAAGTCCCAGCAACACACCGGCCCCGATATAAAGGCGTCCACGGTGCTCAGGCCCAAATTCCTATTAATTGCTTGACGACCACGGCCATTTACGAAACAGTGGCACATCCCGGACACCAAATATTCTGAAACGTGTTTTAGCAAAGCGCCATCGGAAACGTCGAAGCTGATACCAGCAACGCCGACAGCTCAATCATGTCCTTTCAAACGCAGACCACAAAAGCTGGTTGCTTGCCAGCATCTGGCATTCGCCAACTTGATAAGGAAAGGGATCGCGAAAACTAAACGCACCGTTTGCAGCTTGTCAAGCTTGGATTTGAGGCACTCGTTTGTGTCACGTGAGCTTTACTTGACTCATATGTGAGAAAATAAATCGTGAAAACAATTCTGGTGAATCAGCGAAAGATTTTCCGTTGCGGATCAACTGAGTGTCGCCTCTTCCACAAGTTAGCAGCAGAGTGAGGGCTGTTCGCTATCACCCTTTCTTCAGTAAGTTTTGTCTACTTTACTAACCCCTAAGAGCGAACGCCTGAAGTTTAAAACTTGCGATAGGACCTTAAAACTTATTCATCACTGCTTCGCCGTACCTTCAGTTCTTGACTTCCCCACGCGTGCTGTGCGTGCATTCCGTGCTTATTGGCTCACGACAGTGCTTGGCTTGATATTGTGCGTAGAGTAAAATTTGTGCGGCTACTATTTGGCAATTGCTTTCACCACCGACGCCCAATGCTGCAAAACAGCACCAGCTCGCAAATACGTACTCGTGATAGGTCAAGACTGCGCCCGCCATTGTGCGGGCACCCCCACGAAAGATGTGATTTTTAAGGAACATGTGCGAAACACTGACCTAGAAGGAAGTCAAGAAGAATGTGCGAACCGCGACAGATGTCCTTCTAAGTAATGCCAAACTTCGCTTTTAGTTGCTTACGAAGACCCTCTTTTCAGAGGACGTTGCATCTTCATTACAAACAATCTTCCCTGTCCATAAGAGCTCCCCTATCTGGTTTTGCAGTCCTGGCTAACGGCATGCTCCCTTGAAGAAATTGAAGGCACGTAGTTCGTTGGGTCGACATTAAATCACATGTGCCTTGGAGTTTTCGCTGGCAGGAAATACTTTTGCTTCAACCATGTACATTTTTTTTTATAAATGTTGTTTGGTGTTTAAGGGAACATGAAAAAAACTGATGCCTATTCGACTACAACACATTTGACATAAAAAAAATTAGAATAACAGTTGCAGTGAAAAAGTGATAGATTTGGGTCCTTTCGAATCATGTTGCTGAAATTGTTGAGTCAATTGTGATGCCTGTGTCGATCATTACAGTGTTGTTAATTACGGATAGCGGCGAACCGCAAAGCTAACAGATCAAACACAGTTAAGAAATGTTGAACAGACTGGTTTTCAGGGTTTCCTAAAACAATAAACATTATCTGAGTCTGCCTGCAGTGTCTGGATCTCATTTGGCAAGGCTGTCGCACGTCCAAGTAAGCGAAGTCAAACTATGATAGTGTTTCAAACCAGTCCCGTCGCCACAGGGGGTTTTGGTGGGCTTATCCTCCCCACACAAAGCTTCAATCACCCCAAATGGAAACATGAAACACTATTAATCAGTGAAGTTTTTGTCAATTTTTGGAATGTTTAAGTCCCCTTCACAAACAAAAAGTCCCCTATTGAAGACTTTCTGGCGACGGTTCTGTCTTAAACTTAAGGCAGGCCCGGACCCCGAAACATTTTTTGTTTTCTTTGCTACCATCACGCGCAGGTAGAGAGATTTCTTGTCAATTTCATATTTCTCAGACGCCACTGCAGGCAAGCTGCTGCAGAAGCAGTAGTTTCAGGCGAAAACCTGGACTAATTCATTGTCATCCTCTTGTGACGTTTCTTTCGCTTTGTCAAGTCAACGCGCGCGTCAGCCTCTCGCTGCGGGGATGCTGCATCTCGAAGAAATAGATGCCGAACATTTGGAGCGAGAGGAAAATTATATCGCGAATCCACTTGTACTAATATGATGTGTGTGTCGAAGTTGCCACGCATCGTAACTTTGTGGTTTACAACTGCATGTTATCGTGCTGTTGAAGTGTTACTTATCTCGGCCTGTGGGTTCTCGTTGGTCCAAGAAGTTGGTCTTTTTTGTTGTGAACAATGGACAGAGCGCTTTTCTTGCTGCTTAAGGTGGTCAGGCAGGGGGAACGGTCGGTCGGCCATATCAATCACGTTTTTCATTTCAGTTTTTAATGTTTTTGACGCCATTGCGTTCAAGCTTCATTCTGTTAAATACGTTATTCAACTTCAGTTGTTCAATTTTTTTTTCTGTCTGAGCGTTTTCGTACAAGATCAAGTGGGGATGTTATCAGTTCGCCCCAGTAACACTTCGCCCAAAATCGATCTTTTGCTACGGTTGCTATCGCATGATTACGTAGTCTTGTTTCAAAAAAAATTGGCGATCAGATCACTACCCACTTAACATGGGCGTGGTGAAAAAAGAAAACCGTGCCTGATTGGTTTATCTTTCGTTTCAGGCTGCTTCTGGCTGGTGCCACGAAAGTGTACGCGATACTAACGCATGGGATCTTCAGCGGACCAGCCCTCTCGCGTATTAATGGCGCCTCATTTGAAGCTGTTGTAGTCACAAATACCACACCCCAAGACGAGCACATGCGTCAGGCCCAGCGCATTAAGGTAAGAACAATTTCCTCGAAACACTTGGATGTTTATAAGTGCGCCTTGCGTTGGTCCCATATACTTTGTTGTTATTCAGCGCGTCTAAACTTGTTTTGTGCTTATGTCGATGCGATGGTTGTCAATCAACGGCGTACGTGGATTTGCAAATCCCGCGGATGTCTGGTGACCACTTTTTCGGTCATAGACCGATCTGTTTTTGAAATGACCGAAAAAATTAAGTCATTTCGGTCAGAATGTCTAACACTACAGGCTAAAACAATGTTGTGGTGAGTTTTAATACAACTCTGATACAAATGACCGAAATATTTCAGAGACCAAAATGTCTCAGCAAAAATGACCGAAACATCTCAGCGAAAAAAAAAACAGGATGAACACCATGTACCTGTTGGGCTTTGATAGTTCAATGTTGCGAAATAATGTTATGTCTGACCAGCCCCGGTGGATGTTCTCGATGGATTAACTTTTTCGACTCGTGACTTCAATCAAATTAGTTGGCGTGCATTGCACGAAAAGGATGGAGTGTGCTTGCGGGAGTTTGCTGGTGATGAGTTTTTACATGACATGCGGATGTGCTTTGGCTGAGTTTCACATCTCTTTTGAATCTGACACCTACACTTTTGAAATGTTAACTTGACTTGGGTGCTGCGACTTCTCTTGGTTACGTGGTCGTGGCATGCTAGAAGCTTTTCCTTGAGAAATGACAGTGAATGCTTGCGCGGGTTTGGCAAAAAACAACGCTTAGTTTTTGCATAAAGCCTGAACACCTTCGACAAATGTTTTGGGTGAAACACTGCAATTTTGGCGATTAAAATCGCCAAATGTTCGCTTGACTTGGGCGATAGTCGCCCGGCACTGCTTCTGGATTCTCAGATTTCCTGCGCTTGGTCAAGTTCGGGTAAAATTCAAAATTGCCCTCCAACGTTTTGTTCTCGCAGACGATCGACATCTCTCCGATCCTTGCCGAAGCTATCCGAAGAACACACAACGGTGAATCCGTCTCCTACCTGTTCAGCCACGTGCCTCTGTGAAACCGGTCGCCGCTGGCGCGGAAGCAAGTCCCGTTTCGCGTCAGATACGTTACTCACCTTGGAACAATTGCCAACGATTTGTCGCCACCCCCGTTGCCAAGCGACTATCCCCCTGCCAACGGCCGTTCCCCGCTGTGTGTCTGATATAAGTGTTTCAAAAACTGTCTTCATCTGCCGGCAAAATGCCAAGGGAAGGGTTTCGTTTGCTGATGTTGCTGTATATGTTTTACCTACGTCCTCCTCACTGCTTGCGGGCGCGTGCGATACATGGATGCAATCAGAATGGGCGGCTTTTACCCAAAATTTTACTGAGCCGTGTGCACAAGATGCTAGTTTTCTTCCTCCCCGTTTGGACAGCTCGCTAATGACGCTGCTAAATCAATCGTCTACCTTCTCAATGAGCTGCCTTTGCTTTTTATGCATGAAATACTTGTCTGCTAATGCAGCCTGTATGGCGGTGATAATTGACTTAAATACTGCCATAGAAATCAAAATAAATATAAATTGCTGGTCGTGCAAATCTCTTATCGTTCTGCGGTTCATGCAATTGTGTAGGAGATATTTTTTGGCTGCTTTCCCGATATCTTTGGCTGTACATCATGAGATAAACGTTTTTCTCTGTGGGGGTGCGCCGTGTTTTTTCCATTTGCGCGCTTGCCAACAACACACCGGTCTTCATGTTAATAAACCAATGCAACGAACCCCATGCAATCCAACGCGTTTAACCGTGTCTGGCGATGATAAAGACGGTAACGGTCGAGCGTCGTGGTGCGGTTCACCGCTACATTGTCTCCCGGCGTATGTGTGGAGGCGAGTCGTCAACGTAATCGACGAAGTTACCAGACAGGCAGTCTGAACTAGTCAAGCTGTGAGCGTTCACTGGCGTCGTCTACACCCGCTCAACACAGCTTCGAGGTGGTGACGTATTCCGCTCGCTCGGAAAATGCAAGACAGCTCAGCCGGAGTGCGTGAACGATGCCCGCAATTCGTGTAATGTTCGCATCGCGCATGTACGACTTAAGGAACCTGCCTAAACAGTTTCGTGTACGTTCGCTTGTGATTCAGTTAGAACCGCCAACATAACATTTTTCCGTTTACTGCCGCTTGTATATTGCACGTCCAGGGCACCAATTACTCCTTAAGCCCCTTTCCGTTGAGCCAATCAACGGAATTCCTGCTGCGACGGCGAGCAGCGCGCTTCGGTCGCGGGCGCGTTCGTTAAGCGCAAACCTAGGTCCGGGCAGAAACTTGTTGCCATGTTGTCTGCAATAAAAAGAACTCGTCAAAGTCGCGCGCCCACAGTCAGGAGTGGAACTTCGAAATGCGGTGCTGGTTGTTCTGCGTCTTGATCGTCTTCGTCTCTGGTCCCGTCCGAGGTGAGTTTAGTTTTGAACCCAAACACTCGGCATAATTAATTTTTTGGTGGCCGCCTCTAGGTGCAGATTACTGCTATCATGTTATTCCTGCAGTTAGGCACAGTCTCGTACTCGGGGTTCTTTTCCGTTTGAAACCAAACATCAGTCTTGGTGGAAGTCTTGAGCTACAGTCAGCGACGCCGAAGAGCGTGGGAATGACGGGGACAGAGGAGAGTTTTCATAACAGTATCATAGGTCATCTCATCGTTTGTCAAGATCGACTTGAAACATTTATTGCAGCCATTCGTGCACCCAGAAAATTCAGAATGGTTTTCTATAATTGGTTACAGAAACAAGCATTATTGATAACAATTTTGCTTTTTACAAGGTATTTTTGCCCCAACTCTTCTTGCCCCACTGCTGTTCCGGGGTCCCTGGTTACAGTGTGAACACGCGGCAAATTTTTACCAAGGTGTTGACAATGCGTGTAGGGGATAACTGCCAATGCATTTATTGTTTATTTCTGTGTTTTTCGGAAAGGTAGCTCCCACGTGCAGCTCGTGTGAGTGTTGTGGATCACATGTTCTCCGAAAGTGGTGAAATTTCAGAACGAAGCGGAATTGTGCAATTAAGCCTCGTAATCGCCTCGTTCTGCGATTTTAATTTTAGTTAATCATGGAACAGGTTTCAAATATGAAAATAACGAGGAGCACTGGAAACCTATCAAGTCTAGGCTAGAAATAATAAGTCGATGGTAGTTGATGCAGATTGCACTGAAAGCTGTGATATGGGGCATTTATATTTTCTGAAACAAAGCCCGGTTTGAATGTGAAAGCTCGATTTAATCAAATATTCCGATCTATAGTTTCTGTGCGCTGGGAGCTTCAGTTTGTGCGGCTTCGGATCAAACTATTTGACCGCAAAAGAACTTAGAACTGGGGAAGTGCCGTAGGATTCACATCGTAAAAATGGAGAAATTCAGGTTTCAGAACTCAAAGCTTGCATCCATCACACACACTGGTGTGGGAGGCGGGGGTGCAGGGGGTGCAAACGCACCCGCAAAAGTTTTGATTTGGTGAAAATCCCATAAAATCCAGGAAAAATTTCTGAGAACCTTCTGAAACTCCCTGAAAATCTGAAAAAAATGGCGCCAAACATGCTTTGAATCGAGAATAATGGCGCCCGAATTGACATGAAGAGCTTTTTTTATTGGAAGCCACTTATTTTGAAGTAATTTTCGGGCAAGTTTGGGAGAATCCGGGCAAAATTTCTTCGCACCCCCATAAATTTGCCTGCTCCTACACCTATGGCCACGCCCCAATGTCATCACTTGCCATGTCGCGAGAAACCTCAGAATTCAGCACTGCCGATTGTCACTGCAAGGATTGGGCGACATATCGTACGCCTTGTGGTCGACAACCCACAATGATTTACGAAGAATTTGTACTGAAATTCGGGTCATGTACACTGTGGCCACATGGATTAAGCTCGGGAAAACAAAATCACTTACAAGTTTGTACCAGCAAACATACATCAGTGCTTCCAAATATTTAGGTGCTGGTTTTGTGGATGGCTACAGGTACGTTTAATTCAGGTTATAAGGAAACACGAAAGAAAGTGAAAAAACGTTTACTGCTGAACTGGAGAAAACGCTAAAAAAAGCTTGCAAAATTAGGGAAACGAAAAAATAGTTGCATCAACGTTGTCAAAAGTGAAAATATTTCGCCATCAGTGTGCTTTTCTACAGGTCAGACGGAGGTCAGAATTTTGTCATCCCGCAACTTCTCTCACATAGAATTGGGAAGTGCGTTCAAGATAGTATGCGAAGTCAATCGATTGGCTGGTAAAGCCGTTCAGTGGAATCACAACGGCAAATTGATAGCGACTGTAGCTCAAGGCAACACAATTGTTCACATGGTAAGATATAAAACTTTTTTGAAACTGCTTAGAAGATGAAAATATAGTTGATAATTTACTGCGGAATCGATTAGTTATTTCAACGTCATGTTTGTGCATGTGCATTATATAATTTGCGCAGATTATAAAAACGCTGTTGGTGAAGCGATTTGTTTGTGCTTGCTGCAATTAGAAAACACCTCAACGTGCAGAATTTATCTNTTCTCTTCANTGTTTCTCAGCGTATTTTCAAACTTCCGAACGACTTAAACCAGGGGTTACCAAACCTGCTCAGATCACCACTTCAGCATTAGGGCAGATGAGCATGCACCCCTGTAACGATTTTTGAAAATGATGTTCACTGATATAGGCCTGTGTATAAAAATGTGGAAATATCTAATACACTACAGAAGTATCCTATATTTTTACCTTATATTACTAACCTCAAACGCAGGCGGATCCAGGGGGGCTGAGGGAGCTGAAGCCTTCCCTAAATTTTTTCAGATATGTTTTTTGATCGATGGTTCCCGTCACAGATACATCCATTGGGATGAATTTTTGTATAGCCTTTAAATAAATCATTACTTGCACAGTGATAGGGACGAAAATATTTAAATGCAAATGTTATTTTGCTAAATTTGGGGAGTGCGCATGTGTTTATTTCACTATAAATGAAACTTCTAATAAGCAAGTTTGTATATAATAAATACGGTCCCAATGTTCTATAAATACTGAAGTTTTTACGTCAAACATGTATAGGTTGTATCAACCGCACGTACATAGGCGTAGACAGGGGGTAGGGGGCGATGGCCCATCCAACTTTTTAGAATATCTAGTCATGTTGTGCTTTAAGAGGCAGTACCTCAAACAAAATACTGTTGCTCGCCTAAAATCAGACATTTTGACCCACCCAAAGTTTTGGGCTGGTCATGCCACTGCGCACGTAAGTATTTAAACTCTTGTTTCATTTGAGTAAGATTGGGCTTCTTGTTGACAAGAGATGAATAAGCAGCAGACTCAGAACCGTCGCTAGAATGTTTTCAATAGTGGGGCTTTTTGTTTCTGCTGGGGGCTTGACATGCTAAAAGTTGACAAAAGCTCCACTGATTTATAGTGTTTCATGTTTCAATTTCGGGGCTTGGAGCTTTGTTTGGGGGCTAAGCCCACCAAAGCCCCTCGTGGCGACGGGACTGTGCAAGCTGTGGATAAAAGTTGAATAAATTGCAGATCATACTATTTTTTCCTACGAGCTTTTATGAATGAGTGCAGCTATTGTTATTTGTTAAGCGAAGGCATTAAAATTACGATACAACGAACTTTTCATGCAGTTAACTACAAGGTAGGTTAGAGCGCTCAATGACAGCGAAAGTTCCAAAACAGCAAACCTAACCGTAAAACGTAGCCTACATGTCAGATAGGCTTGAAATGAAGCACGCTAGATTAGCTGCAAGCTATGCAAAAGACGACTACTGATTAGCATCAGACCTGCCAGTAGAGGTGTAGTGGGGTGGGAACGGTGTTCCCACACCTTTTTGCACTAGTAACGTTACTTGAAAATTTAGATTTTTCATTACAATTGCTACGTGTAGCGCCTGGAGCAGCATAAATGAATGAATGACAAGTTATCTTGTGTATAGCACCATAGCACTAAAGTGAAGCAGGAAGATCCAGCGTGGAAGTTCGTGTAGCCAGAGGCGGAGCCAGACATTTTCATTTGGGGGGGGCACTGGAGGGGCCAGTTTTGCAACAAGGGGAGCTGTCAGTGGTCTGTGTAGGACTTTCAGAAAGATACCTGAAAAATTTTTGGGGGGCCACTGGGGGGGCCAGGCAAAATGTGGGGGGCAGTGGCCCCCCCTGGCACCCCCCTAGCTCCGCCCCTGCTTGTAGCCTACGCGAATCAATCTTCCTTCATGTTTGGTATGGGAACGCCGTTCCCACACCTCTTTTTTTAGCAATACACCCTGCCCGCCAGCAGCAATTTTTCTTCAGCTCACCGCGAAATCAGACGTTTTTTATCGACCAATACTCTCCTGTCTCTAATAATTTTTTTTCAACCTACTGTACAGTATTTCTAATAGTCGCGTTTCGTACAAAAAATTGAATGGATGAGAAGTTGATCATTGACTCACTGCAAACTTCACGCTTCCCGCTGTGACGTGGAAAAATATTGTCTGATCATTTTCAATGCCCTTGTGATGCAATAAACACCTTCCAGGGCAACGTGCCAGCATAATAATTGCTTTCGAGTTTTTTGGCATGTTTGTCTCTACGCATACCCCAAGCGCTTTTTTGGGGGAGGGAAGTTGTGCTTGTTTTCGAAATAATATACAATTTTTCAACCTTCAAATTGTTTTTTTGGCCAAATGACTTCGATTCAACAGCATTTTGTTTTAAATAGATTGCGATTAATAGTCTGCCACTGATGGGCAGGTATTTTTGTAAACAAATTTCGACATTTTGGTTAGACAATCGTGACGTGCAGGGGCGCAACGAGGTTAGATGGTGCCAGGGGTAAGAAACAAGTTTCAGGTTTGGCCCCACGTTCGAACCTTAGGTCTTTCGGAAGCAAATGTACTGTTTTGAAAAAAGTGTTTATGACACTGTTGTGAGTTTTTGGCCTCCCAGAGTGATTCGGCGTCCGGGGAATTATTCCCCCTTGTACCCCCTCGTTGCGTTTGTGGTGTTATGCAATAACAACCGGAAAATTTTCCGTAAATAAAAAAATTTTCAAGTCCGAACGTCATGAACTTCACTTACATGAACATCTGCAATTTTCGAACGCAATACGGCTCAGATCTTGCACAGACTGCCGACAAAGGTAACTGGTGGCATTTCAGGTTGCTTCGTGAAGTTTTTGTGTCACGTATATGCCTGCCTCACGCGTTTTTTCGGCGTGGACCTGTGTTTGTTTTGCTAATAATAAAACTTTTCCGACATTCAACAAGTTACTTTTTGAACGTTAGATAAGTTTTAGAATAATTTCTTAATTGTTTTGAAGTCCGCTTCTGCTCCGGAAATGTCCCACAAAGCCTGGGTAATGTGAGAATGCAATTTAGCCAAAATGTCTGTGGTTCTTAACCGTGTTTGATAAAAAAAGTTGCCCGAGCAATTGAGTCTTCACTGCTTTGCAGTCAGTACACATCCGGATGAACTCGTCATTGAGCCCCCCTAAAAAAATCCTGGATCCGCCTATGTCAAATGCACCCCTTCAGATAGGCAAATGTACCCCTAGGGGTACATCTACCCCAGGTTGGGAACTTCTGACTTAAATAATAGTGAAAAGCTCAGATGATTTGCATGACGAAGAAAACTTTTATACACTTTGCCAATTTTTGTATGTGACATTGAAGGCAGCGAGACAACTGCAAATGCAACCACACTACCTACTCCACTATTTGTTTTTTTTCGTTTAATCATATCGAGTTGCAGGTGGTCAGGTCTGTGGTTACGGGGGAAATTCGGGGGCAGTGCCTCCCCGATTATTTGTGGCCAGAAAATTTGTTTTAAATATATAATAAAAACGAAGATCTTGCTTCCCTAAAATATAATTGCTCCCAAACCTTACAACCTGGCTGCAGGTTGCTCCGGAGTTTTTTTGTTACTTTGAATGCAACGCCACTCTTTGGCTTGGCTGTAATAACAATTGTGCTAAGCAATGTATTTTTCTTGTTCAACGTTTCAGCAGTGGACAATCAACTCGTTGTTTACTTCTGTGCAACCTTGCATTCAGCTGTTGTCAAGAGTGTAGTTTCATACGTTCGTGCAAACAAGTGAACTTCTCTTGTGAAATTTATAACTGCAAAAATGTATAAGTAAAAAATCAAGGTAAATTATGGAAAGCAAATAGCATCCACTACTTGTGTGCAGCGATTTTTGTCCGCTGTTTTATGTTTTACAAAATAAGCAGTAACCCACAGTGTTTGTGTAGTACCGCAAAGAGCTTTGTCAAGTGAGCATGTAGGCAATTTTCTGTTTGATGAGAAACGAAAAACTATTGTTGAAAATTCCTAGCAGTTGCCCTGATCCTGCCAATTCTTCTAAGTCTGTGAAGCTATTGCTGTAAACTGTACTTGATTGGATATCTGTTTTAAGGATCCTGGTGACGTGGGCAAGTACAACTTTACGGGAGCAACGAGGGAAGGTGGAAATTTTACGATGACCATCAATAGGTTTACTGCAACAGACGTTGGGTATATGAAGTGCACTGTTGAAAACGCACAGGCGATACATTACTTGCGCTTGTTTAGTAAGTCAAAAACAACAGGTTTTGGTTCTTTGCTAAAGTTACAAAATTGTTATGAACTTGAATCTTTAGGTCTACTCGTTTTGCGCTCTTTGCGGCAGGTCATGATCCATCGTCTATCTACTAAAGAAATGTGTTGCAATGTGTTTTGGCATAAAATATTGATACAACTTTGACTTTAACATTTGCCGGCGCAGAACGGCATGGCCGCATACTGAAAGCATCTGTTGACAGTTTTACCTCAATCCGAAATTGAGAATTAACGCACAAAATCAGGATCTACTCTATGTGCAGCTATACCCTCTCTACGAGCACATTTATTGTTTTTATCAGATAACTGCATTGACCTGAAGTTTCACTGATTAACACAAAATTTACAAAATTATTTTTAGAACCACCAGATGAAGTTATAGTGAATTTTAATTCCGAAGTAATGTTTCACGAACATGAAGAAGGCCTGCTCACTGTGCACGTGACGGAAGGATCGTGGCTGAACATCACTTGCATTTCTCTACGCTCTGTTCCCAGGCCAAACATGCAATGGTTGTGGAATGATACCAACTCTATTATGAAGTGGATGGCAACTAGAAAAGCGTTTTCTATGGTGCAAAACAACTTTCCGTGTTTCAAGCTAAGCAATCGTCAAATAGATATTAAGGGTTTTTAAGTTTTTAAATAACGAATTTAGATAATTCAATAATTTTCTAATTTTGGTCCACTTTCGTTCTTATTACCAACTTTTGCGTCGCAGAACTGCTAGGATCGCTTCTCTGCGTTTCCAACCCTAAAGAAAAAAATAATTTATTGCCAGACGTGTACATTATTGCGCTGATGGCATTTGGCTATTGAAGTAATCTGCCCTAAACAACTTTGAGGGTACAGAGTCAAATCGGTTGACCTTGACTTGCAATCAGTGATTCACGTGGTTGGAGAAGAGCTGCAAATTTTGGGGGCATTGAAAAAAACATTATAAATAATCTCGTTGTTGGTTTTCAATCCTTACATTATTTTCCAAAAATTGGCTAAAATTTAGTTTCTAACCTTGTAATACTCAAATACAAACTAATAGGGCTCAAGCAAGAACTGATTTGCTCATGGGTTGGAACAGGTGTATCAAACTCAATTGCCCCGAGGGCCAAATGAGGACTTTTGAAGTGACCCCAGGGTCGCATTAAGACGCTGACGCAATAATGACAGTACCTAAACCTCACTATAGAAACAGCTTTTACATCATATTTCCTGCGAAAGGTATCATGAGTTATAGGCAAATCGTTTCTAGCCCTCGCAACGTTCGTTTTAAAGGAACTTGTTCACTCGCTGGCCGACTACTTTTAAACACAAGTGAATAAACTAAATAACTTAAACGTTAATTATTGGAAATTTCCCAAAGGCATCGTGGGTTAGGATGTTTTCAAGCTCTATCTGATATTTCTTCACATACGCCAAAATTTTTTCCCAGATTATAACAAATTTTGCTGTATAAGTGTGGTCGCAATTTACACGACTAAATGATAAATTTAAGTGTGAGAGAGTCTGAAGTAGCATTACTTGTTCTCTGGGCGATTTATCTGAAGACAATAAACGTATCAGGTTGAAAAGGTTTGTCATCTTTGCAAGCGCGACAAAAGACCTACGGTCTAAATGGGCTATGTTCCGTTGTCTTAATATTTTGTTACTCTCACCATTTATTGATTTCAAAGCCGTTCGTCCAAATCGGCAACGAACAATCCGTGTACGCAATTTGGTTAAAGGTAGTTTGCACAAAGGTATAATGCTTGAAGCATATGAAACATTTTTGTTGGCATATCTTTTCTGGAAAACTCCCTTTAAACCGAGAGTACACAAAACCTCGGTTAATCCGGATTCGGTTAATCTGGATCTTCGCCAAAACCGCACAAAACTGGTGGTACGAATGATTTCTAACGTTTTTCTTTATAAAACTTTTCCATTTATCCGGATTTTTTAATCCGGATCTTCGCCAGTACCGGATAAAATCTGCTTTTTTCACATCTCGTAATCCGGATTTTTCTCCTCTTACACACTTGTGTTCTCAAAGCGCGTTGACTGGTCTCTAGGAAAGATTCGACACCTTTCAGGCGCAACACAAACGTGCTCACGATCACCAACGAACGTTTAGAATTATCATAACATCGGTTGCAACTGCTCGCAACATTCGACTAATCGTAGAGGTGATTATTTCGTTACATATGGGCAAAGCATAACAAGTTGAACATGACGCTCAAGGCACGCCGCTGAACCACGGTTTCAGTCCATTGATCAATGTTGAGTGTACGTATGCAGAGGAGTATTATCCCTGAGTGTATTGTAAAATCAAACGAAAGAGCATGTTTTGTTGCTTGGAAAACGATCATTGTAATGAGGCGTTTGAGCATTTCCGTACAATGTTCGCCGAGGGAAGGATTACATGCGGTTGAACATCACGATGTAACAACATTATTTTTTCAAAAATGTTCAGATATCGAAAATTCAGCCGCTAGGTTGCAACCTAAAATAACCTGATTGTAAAGCACCTCATCACAGTTCAGTTCACAAAATGTTAAAAAATGTTGTCCCAGCATGAATAAAAACTATTCGTTTTCGTCTGATAACGCTGACTCAGTCATTTTGAGCAAGAAAACGTTCAAATCAAGTCATGTAATCATTTGTCTTTCAGGTTAATGGTGTATATAACGGCACTCTCTCCTTGTACTTGCCGCCTGGATTTACTGAAATGTTTCGACGAGCTTCTTTTCCCAACTTAAATGAGTCACAGTCATCCGTCAATCCGACTGGCAATGATTCAGGTATGATGCATGTCTAAACACTAAACAGACCAATGTGCGAAAGTCTTAACGTATAATGCACATCAGGAAAAACAAGTTCACAAAAAAACTAACATGATTGAATTGCGATTCTTGCCAAAGAGCCAGAGACACTGGGCGATTGTTTACAACCTCAGGAAACAACAAAAATGTGCTTGAAATTGAGAGAGTGCTTAGTTGTAAAAATATGAGCTGATAGAATGAACTTGATTACTAAGAGCACTCTCTCACAACGCCTAGGAGAAATTTTTTAAATCAAAACGACTTGGCTTTTAATGTATCGGTGCTTCTCAGTTCAGTCTAAAATCAATTCAGTCTTTGATCTAAATAGTCGTGAAATTTTTAACTTGAGTTTATTTACAATAATACAGCGGCTAGTTACGCGTTTTCATCCAGGCATACCTTGAAATCAATCTTGTAGGTGCGAATCAAAGTTCATGTTACGGAGCTGTTACAGTTTCATAAGAAGGATGACAATGTCATATGTTTACAAAATCACTTTTTGCAACCATTTGTTTAGAGTAAATAAAGTTTTTGTCTTAAAAGCCCGGCTTTTGCGAACTTACGAAATATGCTTTTTCAGTGACGGCTATAAAACAGGACCAACCTATGATAACTAACAGAGAAGGTCTACCCATAAAACTTACTTGTCTGTCAGATGTTGAAGGAAGAAGATTCAGAAAAATTTTTTTTGTGCGTGTTGGTGAGTGAAACTGTCAATTGTGAACATTTACTTGTGAATAATTTGTACTGCGATTCTGAATAATTTGCACAATTGCGAACATTTACTTGTGAGTAATTCTATCCTACCTAATGACTAGCGTAGGTAGGATGGAATTACGTGGTAAAATTTCGACTTCAGTATACATCTCGCTTCAGTTGAAATGAATATTTTTTTGTCAAAATGTTAATTTTTGACTTCAACTAAGTGATGAGACCTGGTTAGTTTAAACCTTAAACTTTAAGTCATTGATTGATGAATTCCTGAACTCATGTTCTTGCGCATTGCACTACTCGAGTTTGACAATTCTTACCCCCTACTAGACATTCAAAATATTTAGTTTTTATCAACCCTCGTTAGCGAAACTAGCCTTGATGAAAAATCTTGTATCATAAAAGGAAGGATTTGATGATTTATAGGCGATGATGTTTGCCGATTTAAAGGCGTTTACTACACGAGCGTGTAACTTCATGATTAACAACACCATTTTTGACCAAGACTGTGTCTCAGCTTTTGTCTTGCAAAATGGCGTTGAGACAACTGTTTAATGATACGTTGCATAAACGTGGGAAAAAATCTAAAAAAGTGGCCAATAACTGGAACAAATAAGCTGAATGTGGATTTTCAAGTGGTTTATTATATTAATTGATAATGAACGTCTGAGCTTTTGTTCAACGAAATGTGGGACCAGAATCGTCGCTACGAGACTCGGGGTCTGGTTGAGCTGTACTTAGTAATGTCACAAGTTGGTCCGAGCTCTCATGAAACAGAAATTACCCACCGGGCTTGTACCTGGAAAACGCATGCAGTATGCACAAACGTCTCCAACACACTGTAACCAGTGAGATAGCAAAGGAGACACCTTTGATAAAATTGTTTTGGTCTGGGAGCTGGACCCGTCTGTTCCTTGACCATATGAATAACCACTGCACTGCGGACTTGATTAAAAATCAAAACAATACAGATTTGTTGGAGAAAAGCAATTCGGTAACCAGTGTGCGACTTAAGGAATATTCTGGAAAAAGTCCAAGCAAAAAATAAGTTATTTCAACTGCGCATGCAAGATGAGGCCTTTTTATTTTGGCTATAACTTCAGAGTTATTGTATCACAAGTTAAAGTGTTTTTAACTTTTTGGTTAATATTATCATTAGCATTTGAATGTACTAATTTCTGCTCTCGGTCTTAATCAAGCTGCGCAGTGCCACCAGCATAAGGTAAAAAATTACCCTTTTGTCAACCCGCTATGTCACTGTGGTTTCCGAGAATTGGAAATGGCTGCTTTCAGATTTAGAAATTTTCTTTTCACTTATCCAAATGCAACAAAAACCTTTTGGCAAAAGAGCAGGAACCAATTCGTTTTGAAAAAAATCCGATGCTTTATTATTTCTGTGCAACGAAAGGTTCAGAGTGAAAATGCTTGAACTGGAATTTATTTCAGGATCTCACATCAGCAGAGGAGATATCTTCCGACCATCAGTTTTGTTTCTACTTTTCGCACACATCGCATTCTACGCCGTGTCGATGTAACAGCAGTCCATTCGAAAAAGGAATTACTTTTTTGCTGCAAGACTTATTGAGCAAACACAACTGTCAACGGTTTATTTTGCCGTCAACGCAAAGAAGAGCTGTTTGCTTGCAAAGGCTCGTGTCTGATGAAAAAGACATGTGCCAGTGTTAACAAAGTCTATTTCCTTATTGTGTCGAATGCATTTCGTTCATCGTAAAGAAATCTCATCCAAACGACCTGTAGCACGTGATGCAGATCTCAAATGATGCCGGGCGCCGTAACATGCTTTTCATTCTATCATTGTCAGCAAGCAGTGTTTTCAATCTTAGCGTACCGGCAGACTGTAAAATAAAGTAGCAAGAGTTTTTGAAACAGCAGGATTTTTTGAGACCATCTAAGCATCTTATCACGGACCCCTATCAGAGAATCAATATCCAAAAGCAGGTAATTGCTCGGTCGATTGTTTTGCTCTGGTGGAGCACAATAGCGGAGTAAAAATTTAATTTGTTGAAAATAGGATAATAGTGGAGAAAAATTTGTTTGTCGAAAATAAAGATAGTAGTGGAAAGATTTGTTTAAAATAGGATAAGAGTGGAGAATAATTTTGCTTTGACCGGGGGAGGATAATCGTGGCGTTGCAGAAATTTCGACGGGAAGTGAAACCCGAGAGACACGAAAAATATTATTTCCAATGATAGAAATGTACAGAATCCCCAAAATTTAGTGATTCCAAACTAACTTTACGTTCAGTTTAACTTAAGTTCGAGAAAACAAAAATATGCAAAACACGACTGTTCATTGAAGCAGCATGTCATCGGGACATTTCGTTCAGAAGAAGGTTTTCTGGTTGCTTAGGCGAAAGCGCATATCGTGCAACTGCGTGGTGTTATCATGTTGCATGGGATGGTGTAGCTTTATTTTTAGTACCTTGCCGTCTTCAGCATGTTTGGTGGATCTTTGTTGCGTGGTGTTAATGCAAGGATGCGTAATCCCAGTTCCGCCTAAAATGTAACTTTCAACTGAGTGCCACTCGACGCCAGGCTTGTCGCAGCAGCGGTTTTTTGGTTAACAGGTTATTTCGTAGGAAGTAAAGGTTGCTTTAGTGGCATGGGCATTCCCCCGCACAGTTTCCATACTGCTTAGAATGGTGGCCCGTTTGCGCCATGGAAAAATGTTATATAATTTGGAAAATACTGTTAAAGATTTTTCCCCAAAAGTTTAGTTTTTTTAAAAAAATTTCTATAATTCACAAATTTTTTGGAAGTGGAAAAGAAATATATTCTCAAAAAAATATGTGGCGAAAACATTTTTTCCGAGAAAAATATCAAGACCATTTTTTTACGAAAATCCGCAAAACTTCGCGAGTTAAGTGTTTGTTATTGAAGTTTGCAAATAAACGATGGCTTAAATCATATGACCAGAGACCACTACGAGTCCTTAAAATGCATTGAATGCAAACGTGTCAGGGAAAGATCCCCGTACTCCACTGGGAGATTATAGAACTCCCCCAGATCCCATTTGCCCTTATCACTGTTTGCTTGAAAAAAACTATGGTAAACCAAACTTTAGGCATTACATGATCCAACTAACCTATCGAATATGGGAAGTACCTTTTTTTCCTCATGACAGAGTTATTCAGTACTACAAGCGACACATTCGTAATTTATTTAAATTTTAGGAACAAATATCAAATTTTAGGAACAAATATCATTCTGATGCCACTTAAGAATCCTGCAGAACAGTACAACAAGGTCTGCTGCAAGCGTTATTACAAATATGTATGATGACCTTTCCGAATGCTTGTGATCTAGTATACCACGTTACACCTGTGGCACATCTGTATGTACTGTGCCTAGACTAATCTAATTGCAAAGTGGAAAATGTAATGCCACCTAAAGAAACCTTTCAAATCCTGCATACATTTTGCAATATCCGCTTACCACAACAACAGCTATACTTAAAAATTTACTTCAACAAAGATTATTATTAAAGACATCAGACTTCGTTGAGAGGATGAAAAGAAACATCCTATAGAAGAAATAAGGTAAGCGATGATGTATGTATTAGAAAAAAATTGCAGTAAAAATGAGCACGCAACATGAATTTCCAGTATAGTTTATTCACAAACTTCAACGGGAAACACTACGTTGATTGAGTTGGGCACAGTACGAAAAAAAATTCGTCATGAAAGCTTTCCTTCGGAAAACCATTGTCGGAAAATTGTTTTTTTGAAATAGTTATTTTTCAGTTTGAAATTTCTCTCAAATAAAATATATTTTTCAAAACTGAAAAAAGTTTTTGCAATGATTTTTTAAAGAAATATAACAAAATTTTTTGCATGACGCAAATGGCCCACCATAAAACTATCCAAAACGACTTGATTGCGTAGCCTACTATTTATTCTGTAGATTTCGCCAGAAAATAACAAGCGTAGTTCGTTCTTGCTACTCGCGGCAAGATGTCAGCGAACTTTATAAATCTGCTTTTGCGATTAATGCATGTTGTAAATCTTTCGATTAATGCGAACAACGGATTGTTAATTTCTTGTAAAAAAGACGTTCAAACAAAGTCGTTAAACACGCTGTCAAGTCTACGATTGACAGCGTTCTAAATGTTGTTGTCACGTCATAGGCGAGGCGCGCGGCGTCGTTGCGACGCGGAGAGTGCAACGCAAGACAGGACTCTGCGAAAAAACGCTGATTAGAAATGCACTCACACGACCGATTAGAAAACAGCAAAATCAAGTCTCATTGCCTACGGTTTATTATGTGAACGCATGTCCAACAAAGATCAAAATATTCTGTCGTTTAGCCCAGGCATGCACAACATACGGCCCGCGGGCCGCTTGCAGCCCGCGAGACCTTTCTCAATTGTAGAAAATGTTGCAAAAACTCGACCTCGAATAAGTGATTGTCGTTTCAGAAGTTCTTCCATACTACAACGAAATCTCTACATCGAAATGAAACAGATTTTTGCGGCCCGCAGCAAATTTGTTGATAATTGGGCCCTTCGAGCTTTGTGAGTTGTGCAGGCCTGTTAGCCAGTCTGCGTCCCAGCTATCCCACATGCACTTTCCGTGGTGTGGAAATCGACGATTTCTGTTGTGTTGACCAGCAGCAGCAAAATTCACTCACAAAGTAATGAAAATTAATAAACATGTCAATAACCTGATTGCCAAAACAGTTCAATAACTTTGAATAAGGTAGTCGGTCTGGAACACGTCACGGTGACACGAGAAAATATGTTAAGAAAACTTGCTTGCTGCAAGCATGGTCGGGCACGCGACTTCTTACGTTCATCAGTAGTCAAGAGAGATTAGGTTTTCGAAACTGAATACTCTATGTGGATTCATCCACGAACGTTAAGGTGTATCCGTCATTTTTAAGTCACAGTACGTGTGTCTTTCTCCCTCGCATGAAAGTTTGACGGGACCAGAAAGCTCTTGAGCACAACGCAACCAGGAAAATAACGACGGCTAATATTTGCATCTGGAACAACGAAATTGGCCAGCAAGATAACTGTTCTGGTGAAAGTTCAGTGAGGATATAACCACGATGATATAGCGGATCGTGACAACGCAACGAACGGAAATTACGTACACGAATTGTTTTCTGAAAATGAAACCAGGTTAGAAAGTCTCTTGTTTGGCAACTGCAGTCCCACGGGTTGTCCGAAAGGTCGTAATCGGCAAAATGATCAACAGAATTTTTGTATGACAACGCAGTGAGCACAGAAAATGGTATGGACATGCCTGGGTATTCCTCAACAATCTTTCTGCTTTCAATGCGCAAGGCTGGAACAAGAAACCAACGGGTTTGTACTTGCGTCAAAAAATTGCCATTCAGGCTGATTGAATGAATAAAATGCATTGCGTCAAAAACCGATGGGGAAAGTTCCTGAAGGTTGTTATTTTTTAACTTCAAATATTTTAAGCTTGTAAGTTCGCAGAATGCTTGCGGAGAAATATTTCGAATGCGATTGTCTGATAGGACAAGAATGTTCAACCTTACCAGGCCTGCGAAAGTGTAAGGTTCTACTGAGGAAAGGCGGTTGGAATTTAGAAGCAAACTTGTCAACTGATGGAGTTCAACAAACGAGTTCGGCGCAATCGTTGCGATGACATTTGAAGAGAGATCTAACTGAGTTAGCAGCGAATTGCATGCAAAAAGTTTCTGTTGAAGTCGATATATTGAATTGTTTTGAAGATACAATTCTCTAACAGCAATAAGACTTGCAAAACTTTCATGTTCCACTGTACTTATTTTATTGCTACTCAAGTCCAGCACCTTGAGTTCGAACAAGTGCCTCCAAACTTTGTGCTTTATTGACTTCAGGGTATTATGAGAAAGGTAGAGCTCTTTCAAAACAACATTTGATTCCAACGCGTCATCTTCTACGTAGCTAATGAAATTATGACTTAAATCTAGCGTGTGCAATGCCATTAGCTTAGAAAAAGCAGATCCAACTTTATTTAGATTATTGTGTGACAAGTTAAACACTCGTAAAAATTTAAAGCTTTTAAAAGCCTTTGACTGAATAGGGTCTTTTATTTTGTTGTGAGCAAGATTTACTGTCTTCAAAAATACTGAATAATTCAGTGCAACTGGTCGGAATACAGCAGAATGATCCGTTATCGCGCTGTCCAAGCCGCGATCGTCATTGATTTCTTCAAATTCGTTTCCTGAGAAATCAGCAGATAGCAGGGATGTGAGGTTTGTCAGAGCGAGTTCTGTTATTCTTTTAGTCCTGCATCTGCAATGTATAAGAGTTGCGATAACAAGGCAATGTCTTGCACTTGCAAATTTTCAGCAAAAGCACATTTATTAGGCAAGTCTAAAAGACAGGGTGACTGGCGAAATACCAGAAAGCTTTTTCTCTTAACTTATAGCGGACGTAACATAATGCGAAACTCACATGGAGACAAAACTTTTAAATGGTTTGCAATCCAAGGTTATTTTGTTTTTTCACACGAACGTAATATGTTGATTATCCTTGAATAAAAAATATTACAGGCAAGTAAATAACTCAGTGTCAATGATGGAATAACGAAATCGCATACACTGTGAATGAATTTCAGTAAGAATTGGCCTGAGGCAAATATTTTGAAAGCTATAAATGACCGAGAAGCTGAAGCTGAAATACCAAAGTTTCAGTCTCGAATATATAATATCAAACATCCATTCTGGCTCATGTGTTGGTGAGCCGTAGAGCTTCAAGATAATTTTCCACTTCGTGTTAAACCTCACCCACTTGGATTTGTTTGTTTTTCTCTTTCCTTTACTTTTATATTTTCTCTTTTTCTTTCATTCTCTATCTACGTCTAATTCCTTTCCCCTTTCTCGTTTTTTGATTCGTGGGACTTAGGTGCTGATAAAGGTAGCAACCTCCGCGCTATTCAGTTATGTTTTTTTTTCAGTAAAGCAGCTTTTGTAAAAGACAATCGTTTATCCGACACACCATGCTCCGTGTTGTGGCCCGCGTCATTCCAGTTTTTGCTTGCATTAGGCCTGAGGGAGTTACATTTATGTTTGTTTGATAAGGTGGTGTGTTGTTGGCGCTTTATAACTACAATGGTCTTGCAGCGTCACGACTGAGTTTGCACAATTTCTGGTTTCAATTTACTCGTTTTTTTGTGTGTATTCTCCGTGAGTTCCCTGCGGCTCTTCCTCACACCGTGCGCCTGGTAAGAAGGCTGCAGTACCAATTTACTAGGTAGACCCGGCCGAGAGTCGAACCCTCAACCCTCAACCTACCAGCACCGAAGCGGACGCACTTACCACTAGACCACGGGCTGGTCTATTTACGTTTATGTATGTCATAGCAGAGTTACGTTTTTATTTACAGTCATAACGCAATATGACTTGAAGTAATAATTAAGGTAAACCAAAGGTAATGTAGAAAACGTGCATATTTTTGTTGTTTCTCACCGCTGGAATTTTCTTGCACCGTGCGTGTGATTTGCATTCTCCGCCAGTGGCGCTATTCGCCGCGTTCCTTCGTTGTAATTTAGCAGCGCATCGTTCCGTTCACGTTGTAAAAAATTGATTTGCGCTTAGTGTGGAAATTTACGTGAACGCGGTTGGTCGTGTTGAGGAGCTGCCTTGTTCCTAGGTTGATTTAATTTGAAGAAGCTTAAGCTCGTCGAACGTTAATAAGTTTACTTGTGTAAAGAAAGACGCTATCGTTTTTTGTTCGTACGTTGAGAGCGAGACTGTACCTTGACGAAACTGTGAAAGGCTCATAGTTTGAAAACTTTGTTACGGACAATTCACGCAACAGAATATCTCACAGTTGAACACATCGACACTCAATCAGTGCGTGGTATGCTGGTTTAGTGCAGAAGTGTTGAACTGTGAGATATTCTGTTGCGTGAATTGTCCGTAACAGGTAACAACCTTTTCAGTTCAAAACCATGAGTTGATGAAGATTACAGCATGTGGATTCGAAGAATTTACAACGCTTTCAAAGAAGGATGTTCTGATTTAAAAGGTCTGGAAAGCGACTTTGCTATTTTCAGTAACCATTTTTCTGTCATTGCTGAGAGGTGCCAAAGAAGTATCAAATGCAGCTAATTGAGTTACAATGCAACAGTACCCTTAAAGCTACATTTCAAACTGTTGACATCGAAACGTTTTGTCAATACGTTGGATCAACAACGAAGATCATGTCAGTGTTCGATGGTACAGTAATACTTATGTCTGCGAATAACTGTTCTCTTTGAACTTAAACAAGCCTCGAAATTAAACAAGCCCGGTCTCAATTGACGCGCATCTCAACTCAACGCTAAAAGTTAATGCTACTGCACGATCTTTGGTACCATATATTAACATGCTTGTAACTGCCAAAGGATGTCAGGTTTCTTAGAGTCGCAGTACTATGAATAAATAGCAATGAAAATATCGATTGTATCGTTACTTACAATACCGCCTAGCCTGCATGCACTCTAACTGCGTGAATGTGGCCCACAGCACCAAATGACTTTGACTTTTTTGTTTTGTCAACGGAGCATTTAACTTTATAAAAGTAACAAGAGAACAGCATACCGAGACAAAGCCTTCCGCATCATTTGTCAGAAGCAACAACAGGTGCCTCAACATGCTTCGTTTGCTGTACATTTCGCATTACTGTCTGTTTTATTGCAACTGTCTCTCGTGTGGCGGCTTAAAGATGGCACCACATGTAAATAATGGTTACCGGTAGATGATGCCCATAATTAACAAGTCACTGTGATAGTTACCACAAGCGAATTATATCGTAATTCACTTATCCCTATTTAATGATATTGAAACCTAGTAAAGGTAGAGTGAACTCAGTGAGCGATCTATATTGTTGCAGGTTGCTTTCCCGTTGGTTTAATGTCTCGAATCGCTATCTTTCTCTTGTGCTTGCTTCAGTAGTTCAAGACGATGCACATCCTGCAACAAATGGCTCCCAACGTGACGATGGCTGGAATCCCCCGTTGAAAGTCGTCTTGAGCTTGTTTTACGCTGAATTCGTACTAGCAATGGTAGAGTCTGCTTTCACGAGTGGGAACTGGGAAAGGCTCTAACATTGCTGTTACGCGGAGGGTCAACGGTTTGATTCTCTCTTTAGGTGGCTCAAGGCGATGCAGCATTACGGCTGCAACATGAGTAACGAGTATAAAACAGGAATATCAATGGGAATTAAACGCACCTGGTAATGTGAAGCGATTCCAGCTTGTACAACTTGTGAAACATATTGGGAATGAGCAGCCGAAGGTGACAGTTGGGGAGGAACAGACCGGTGACATTGCGATGGACCGCCCAAGGAAAAGTAGTGCGGTTGACGTTGGAGCAAGAGACAAAGTAATCACTGTTTTCCTCGAAACAACTGCAAAATTCTGGGCAAGTTTTATGATCGTTTTTTATCTTCTTCGTCCTACTTTTAGATGCTTGATTTCCTGCCAACGTGTGTACGCCTCTGTTGCTCACTGTTGGATAGTTAACGCGCACCACATGAAAGCCTTGCTTCCGGAAGTCATGTATCACTGGTTTTCTGATTTCTTCGTTTATCTTTATTGCACTTATTACTGCTGCTAAAGAAATTACAAACTTTGCACAACAAAATGCGCGGCGCATACTGCGCCTGAAGACCTGTTAAGATAAAAAGTGAGAATTTCAAAATGTCCATTAGGAATGTCTAGTCTTCTTTCCAGAAAGTTCACACGGTACATAAATCTATTACAAAATTTTTTCATGCATCAGTTTTTAATAGCGAATAGCTGCAACACAGCAGCATTATGTGATCATGCACTTTGCGTTAGTTTCAATCACAACGGTCGAAAAGCTCCCCTTGTTTTTCTTATAATGTACTGGTACATCCAACTTTATAGAAGAATATTGGCTTTCAAATAGTTGCAAATATCTTGAAAAACCTTAAACATACCCCAGAGCTAATCCATGCACACGTTTGCAAAAACAATTGCTGGATGTTGATTACACCTTCACTGACAAATCAAACAAGTGAAAACAAATTTTATCAACCCATTTACATTTTCCTTTGTTTCTGTCCAATGCAGTAAAAATATAAAAAGGTTTCCTTGAAGTTCATCTTTTTTTTCAGCTCCTTCAGAAATGAAATCAGTTTTTTCAGTAAAAGTTGAAGGAGGTTCCTTTGCAGCAAAAGATGAATCATTACAAATAAAGTATATAGATGGCCATGTATGGATGGTGGCAGACGGGATGACCGGTGTATCTTTTCGCAGCCTCCCGGCCTTACTGTGTCTATATTAACAAGTTTACTAGCGTTAAAGCCAAAAAATAAAATTACTGTTGTTGTTGCAGTGAATTTTGCCTAGTGGTGGAGGACTCTAATTTCTATTGTTGACATACAGTAAATTTTTACAGATGCAACTGCTTATCTTTTACAATTCTTTAGTTGGAAAATGAGTCAAACAAGGGCAGGTTACAGTCAGGAGAACATGTAGAAAGCAGCGTAATTGCAAATTCCAACAAAAGTACAGTACGCAGATTGCCTTTCGTTTTAATTATTTCCACAAAACAAAGGAGCATATGCTCTAGAACAGGGTGTCCCAAGTAAGTCCCACCTGCCGGATACGGTCCGCGAAGCCATTTCACTTGGATTGCTGGTTGAAATTAATGCGAGTTATAACCCAAAGCAATATCTTTACGTAAGACCACCACGTGAATGTCAGTTGGCTAAGTATTACTCTATTGGCGGCTGGCCTAACCTTAGCTGATGTGTTTCCGCAATCTGAGGTATTTGTTGATATTAGGTTCATGCCATCTGAAGCCATATTTTCCTAATGTGCTAGAAGCAGAGAAGCAATTTCACCATTCTTTTCAATAAATATACTTTTATTATTGAAGAAGATCCATGTTTTGACCTTCTTTTGTTCCGTACCGGGTTTATGTTCGACCTTCGAACTGTTGTGCAACAGCTTATGTGGGCCTCGTACAAAAATGTTTGGAGACTCCTGTTTTGTATGATAATGATTTTATTTTGCACAAGCTTTTTTGTTTTGTAAAATATCAGCAATGACATTTTGGAGATCAACGGAAACCGTCGACAACGTTGGTTTGCTTTTAGGTTTAGGTCGCAGAAGGGCCGCAACCATGCGGGAAGGCAACCGGGCAATTGTTCCCCGAACTTTTCAAAAACATGTTCAGTTGTGTACAACTTCAAGTTACAATCATTTTAATCATTTTGCTCCCCCCTCCAGAAACCAACAGTTGGCTGCGGCTCTTGGTTGCGAGATAGAAAATTATGTGCAGTTTCTTCATTTTTATTTCATAAACGAGTAATTACGAGCAATGACACTTGTTAACAGCAAGTTGTTGGATTTCCCTGCCTGCAATAAAATGCATTATTCATCTGCAAACCATGAACAAAGAAAATGCTTTTTGTAAAGTAAACTGCATGAAGTGCAGCCACAAGGCAGTGGAACAGCGTTCTCTTTTCTGTAAAGAGTTTCAGAGCCCGATCAGCTGGCTGTGGGATGCTGATGTATCATTAGGTTTTACAGACTCGACAAACTGGAAGACATCCTCAACCCAAGCTGGGTAAATGGCCTGGATTTTCGTAAGGCACTCTTACTTTAGCTCTTTATTCACATTAGTACAGTTGCTTGTATGGGGTTTTAGAAATTTGTTTTGACTTGCAGTACATGAATTTAGTGAGGTGAGATTATTTTGATCAAACGTGTTCGATTATAAATTCTAATGTAGTTCTACATTTCAAGCATCACCTTGCCTTCCATCATCATAAAATAAATACGAATCAAAACATTTAAATGGCAATGCCAAAACGTTCAGATTACATACATGAAAATGAATTTCACGTTATACTTTAATTCTATATTTGAAGGAATTTACTTGGAACTAGAGCAACCTCAAAGACCTGCGTTAGACTTTATCACCCAAGGCAAGTCTCTCAAAATAAAACTACAGGATAGTACCATATGCTCTACATTTATCTTGTTGGTTTAAGTTTTTTGTTTCAATGTTGCGAAGCAAGAATTTTGCAGTATTTCTTTATTTGACGTTTGAATTTATGTAGTAGTAGTACGGATTCCTTTAATTTAGACCTATTTTTGTACTGAATGTCTGACAATGTGCTTCAAATATTTGATTGGTTGCTAAGTAACAATATATTTAGTTTTAGCTAAAAGGAAATATGAAAACCTGCATGTTGAAACGACTTTAGGAAACGTTTTGTATCCAACTGCACAAAATTTCAAACTTTCATTACAAAGTACTACCGGTCGATTAACTTGCGGTGGTTTCACTAGTCTTCCTGGTCACGAACAGAAACTATTAAAGATTTACGGTAGCTAACTCCCAAGTTTAACTTTGTAAAAATAACTCAAATTGCAAATGAAACTTTGTTTCAAATACCTGTCTCTTTCACAACTTTTTGTCTGAATCGGCAGAAATACAGTCTTGAAGGAGTGTGCCCCGCGACATATATACGCCCAGATTGCACACAACGTTTTCCAAATGTTTGAAAGGACTAGAATTTTGTCACGAGTTTTTTTAAGAAAGCACAGTAATAGTTTATTCAAAGAAATATAGGAGAAACTTATTGGCACTGTTAACGGCTTCTCGAACATATTTTGTTTCGTATTAACGATCTTGCCCAGGATCTCTGCTTGCATCAAAATTTCTTCAAAAATTTGTCTCAAGCTTTGGTGGATACATGGTAACAGACATTTACTTTGATCACCCACACAGATCTTGTTTCCAAAATAAATCTACACCTCTGTAGCTGTTCGTCAAGTATACGAGGTACATATGACAGTTCTCTGCAATTAAGTGACGAATCGTCGTCTCCATCTAATCGCTTCTAAGTTGTAGCAAAGACGCTTAATATCCTTCTCAACTATATCGGTTCTCTACCTTTATCAAAAGTACAGGTTGGGCGGGTTTCCAGCAACTTGAGTTTAAGCGAACCGTTGCCTCGGGCAATATATGTTAGACTTACGTCGGTTTAAAACTTGCGCTTGCTGAATTGTCGAAGCGCCGCTAAGGACATACATAAATTAAATAATATTATTTTTACATAAATGATCCGATGTTTCAAACTTTTTGTTTTTGTAGGAAAGTTGATTTGTTAAATATTGAAGAATATTTCTTGCTCTTTTCAGGTAAGGCCTACAATCATCTAACGGCTGGCAATTCGCAAAATACTGATTTTATTAAGTCTTTTCTCATACACTCCTGGCCAGCTTTAATTCGTGTGAATTCTGATTTGTTGATTTCAATTCAGTTCGTTTCTATTGCAGTGCTGTCCATGCAGGACAAAAAAGGCCAGAATTGGTCTAACAAACTGGGTTCCCCAACACGTTTTGAGCTTGGTTGATAAGTACATGCAAGTAACACGTCAAAACACGCGCAAAAACGCGCAAACAACAACAACGAAATGAACAGAGAAGACAAAACCCTGACGCAATTGGATTATGCCACGAAAGCATCTGGCGATCAAAAACGGAAGCAACAAAGGATGAATAACTAAAGTTTTGAGGGTGAAAGAAACAAGAAACAAAGGAAGTACTGCTAGTGTTGTGGGAGGTTTGTGCTTATTATGCTGAAAACACTTTTACTCGCCGAAGATGGCAGAAAGCAAATTCTGAGATGCCAACGCTGATCTTTTTATACTAAGCCAAATTCAGAGCCGACGTTAGCTTTTTTAGTGGTACGGCCAAGTTTAGCAGAAATTGAGCATCCATGGAACACTGTTGCCCTCCAAAGCAGGGGTTCTCTTGTGTCTATGTACTCTCTAGAAAGGATGATCTTTTTTAGCCATTTATAGTAAGCGATCCCCGTAAGCACTTTCTACCACAGCGCAGTTGCGCATCTAAATCCGAAATCCAACCTAAACTGAAAACTTGAATACGACCGGAACGTAAAAATTTATTGCTGAAAAGCTATTCCTCTCCTCGCAGTTCCAAAATATTAGAGGGAGCATTGCTCTCGACTATTCGATATCTCGAATTTTGCAAATTAAAAAACATTGCCTGAAAAGCACACTATAGAGTTGTTGCTCTAACTTTTCGCCATTGAACCCAAAGACAAAAATAAAAACGTGTCTAACAGTAAGTTTAGGCAATGTTACGGGCCGACAAAATTAATAAACTACTAACAGAGATGAATCAAACTTTTTCAGTGTGTCCTCTCCACCAGAAACATAACTTTCAGCAAGTTTTTCCATTGCAAGTCTGTCAACTCGTTCTTATTGTTCTAAGTCATGGCTATGCGCAGGGCCCTTGAGAAAAATTTTACCAAGGGCTGCGAAGACCGATACCTGACCCCCTAACTTCCGGCAGCTCTTGTCGAGACTGGAGTAGCTTGTTTGTGTAGTAATCATAATATAGAAAAATAGATAAATAAATTAACTCGTGTACTGGCAACTGGTTTGCCAGTAATTTTGAACTTGAATACAGAAAAATTTAACGTACGAATTTTCATGCAATACACTCAGAGACTGACAGCTTTGGAAAAATTTTAAGGCATCGTGAATAGAAAAATTAGTAGCCAACTCGTTGCAAGCATCTTGCAGTGCGGTTTCAGAAGTGGCAGCTGTACTTCGAGTTCAAGCTTCGATAAAAAACTTTCATTTGGCGCTTCCCATCTTTGACAACTTCGCAACATACAAAACAGCATTTAGTATCACTTCCCGCATCATAATGAAGCCATTTGAAGCAGTCAAACCAAGTTGTTTGAAATGATCTGTTCACAATAACCCTGATTCCAAACTGTCGTCATGGAAATGTGATGTTTCTGGTTGATAAGCTTCATTTAGCATAAAGCAAGCGTTTTCTTTTGTCAGCATTTCTCGTCGTATTGTCACCTGAAGTTCAATGCGTTCAGTAAGTAAACCGTACCAGTCAATGGTGCTATGGGGCTCAATCACCTCAACATCAAACTTTTCAAGGTCCAACAAGTTTCGGGCATAAACATCGAAACAGACACAAAGCTGTGTCTTGTCTTTTCAAAACTTTCTTTATATAACCTCCACCAGCAGAAAAAAGACCAAATCAAATGTTGATATGTGAAATAGCGATACTTTATTGGTTTAAACAACAGTATCTAGATTTTGTGACGCAATTGAATCAAAGAACAAAAGCTGCTTCAACAGGACAGCACAACCTGGAAACTGTTGCTTGATGTTGGAGACAGCTAATGTGTGTGAGCGGATAATAACCAACGAATGTCTCTACAGAGCAGTTACAAGTAACATATTGTAAGGTTTTGCCAAACTTAATTGACTTATGTTTAATGTCAGGCCTGGAACAGTTGTCATGTTGTCCGTTGTTAGAGTGACATTAGGCTAATGCGTTTTGACGACCGCACCCACCGCAGGAATGGTCATAATATCTCCAAGCTGCAAAGAATGTGAAAAACGTATTGGAAAATGTTAACTCTGTGAAACTCACTGACAAACACTAAAAGTCTCTCGTTCGATTTGCAATTGTACAACTATATATAGCGACAATTATGTGTTTTTTTTAAATATTGCTGCCTCTCGGTTTTTCAATTGCATTAACAGTCATGACGGCAGCGCCGTCCTTGATTATCCGAATGAAGCCTCATTGCATTGGTTCGTGTATTCTGGTTGCGGCTCTGCAGTACAACATTCCTCTCTTGGTTAAACTGAAAATTTCCACTACATGGGAAGAGAACTGTAAACGTTCCGAACAACTGCTTAACATTGCATTTCAAAAATTTTTTCGTGACAAGACATCAACTCCAATCATATGTTGGTTTCCGAAAAAGGCATGGATCGTGGTTGGAGTTAACGAATAATGAAGTTGGAACTAACGAATAATCGGTGGTTGGACTTACGAACAATAAGTGCGTTTCACGGCAGTTTCTCGAAATAACCTCCTACCCAATTGCAAGAAAATTTATATATATCGTGAAAAATTCAAAAATGATAAGATCATGTGTTAATTACAACAACATACGCTAAACAAGTTATGTTTCCTTTTCAAGCCGCAATACTTTTATTCGCCCAAGGTCGTGTGCATATTGCATATGCTATTCAAATAGTGGGATTGATCCAAAGTACAGGGCTTTGCAGTAGAGACCCGCTACCTTTTGACCTTTCTGAACAAGTGCATGCAAGAGGTTTCATGCCCTGTGCTGCCATTGTCTTGCCACCGCAGTGCAGTATTCACAGCGGAAAGTAGCGGAGTAGCCCATGGCGCAGGCAAACGGAGATGGTCGCCCGCAGAACACTCTCTAATGGAACTGACCTGAACATTTAGAAACATAACGTTTAACTTCTAAAGAAGTGGTGCTTTAAACTTTTCTCCACCACGTTCCCCTTAAGTAATTTTCCATTGGTTCACGCCCCCTGACTTTAAAGTTGGACAAAAATGTATTTCTTGGTAAGTTTATCTACTTCTTTTATTGTAAGTTTTTTTTAACAGACACTAAGTCTATAGCGTACAAACACACAAAGTCTACACAATGCAGATTGATAAAAACAGACGCAACAGAACAATTGATAGCGGGTTTTGAGGTAGAACGGCAGAGTTACAGACACTTTGTTAACACTAGTGTTCGCTAACCCGTAACACTTGGTACGACACTACTTTCAGAGAAGGACACTGAGTACAACCCTGGTCAAGGGCCAGGTAAATGCGAAAGTATTGTGGTATGCACACACCCTTACACAAACACTTTAAGGTCCGAGCACTCAGTCGCAAACTAAAATGCGGTTGTAGTGTTCAAAGAATAAGGACGAATATAAACAATCTGACTGCATCAAGCGCGCAACCATAGGTTGTTAGACTTCCTGCATCGTTCAAGAAAGAGGTACATATGTTTTCACAATAAGGCCTCAAAAGTAGAGAATATTGCAATGAACCTTATGACTACTAACACTCGCTCGCCACGGCAGGTTGTATAGACCCCTGCACTCAAAATTATAGGCTACCGATTACTTGATAATTTTTGGCCAATATTTTCTGCAAAAATATTTTGCAACATTAGATGGAAAACGCTTTCTTTTAAGCGACATTGCTCAAGACGTACCGGTACTCACAGATATACAGTATATGTTTCCACTCTATCTCGCACGGTGTGTTGTAGTTGCTTTGTGAACTTTTGCAAATTCTTTCTTTGTTTTATTCACTCTGCATAGCTTTGCGGCCGCACACTACTTTGCAGAATGAATGCAGATTACTCTGACTAGTTGTACGCAGGGCCGGCGTTAGCAAGTGCGGGGCCCTATTTGAAACACTTTTCGGGGCCCCACGCAGTGGTGTGTAGAAAGTTTTGAGGAGGAGCATGGCGTAATGACAGGAATCGGTGATGTTACAAAGCGGCGCCCGAACGGTTGACTCCATGACCTCTCCAGTAGAGACTTCAATGGACAGCGCCGTTAAACCCAACAAACAAACTAATTACAACCCTCATCAATACCTCCTCTCTGGTCAGGCACATCCCTGATCAGAAGGGAGTGACGAGTGTAGTCCTACAGAGAGGAGAGGTATCGAGTGCTGTGTTAGTGGATATACAGAGCTGAAAAGTTTGCAGTAGTAACAAAAGATTCTATTTTTCCAGGCCAGGAATAATAGCTATGGATGACCTTTGTATTCTTTTGCAGTGAAACTTAGAAAACTGCGTCACATCACTCTCGTTTTGGGGGAATACTTCTATTATAATTGCAGGCGGTCCTATTTGGGCTACATAGCTCAGGGTAGTCCGTAACTTTCCTACTTATGCCTTCTAAGTAGCAGGATCGTTTGTTCATCCATATTTTGAATTTTCTTGCTCGCATGCTTCACCAGATGTACATCTGACGAGGTTCCTTGTTTGTCAAAATCAACACGTTCGAAACGACTTGTATCACTTCTCGTACATAAACTTCCACTTTGACTATCTGGCGTAACATGATCAGGCTATCTGCTACGTTGTCGCCATCTTCAGTGTGGTGTGGCATTGAAGGTATACCCTCAGTGGTTAAAATACTTGTCCAAACGCACCTTTCCTTTTTATGCTTCGGTCTGTTTATGCCTTAGCTTTAGGCCTCTTTTGTCTGCCACGTAATATTTTCGGCCTAGGTCTCTTGGTCTTGGACTCATAATATTTAGCTTAGTTACAGACAAAACATATTCTTAAATATATCCCAAATTCGACTGTACAAAACACATGGCTGTCACTGCATACTTTACACGTGGAAAATGGTTACAGTGAAAAACACTTAATAGACCACCAATTAAAGGAGTAGGTTGCAAAAAGCTTATTAGAGCAGGTTTTGAATATCCCAGAGAAGGTTAAAAATTATTTTCTCCATTAACACTAAAACAATATATGAAAGATTGTAGATCTCCCAATAAGTTTAAACCTAGAATTAATCTTACAAAACAGACAAATACTGTAATAGCTTCAAACGTCCACAAACGCTTTTCTATTTTCAACTTTTTCAGACTTTTGCAACTTTAATTTGTTAGGCTATATCTATCTCAGAAATTACAACACCAGTCTGTGAGATTGATGCCACAATCCTTGTTTCAGTAGTGTTTCATGATGCAATTTTCACCACAAGAACATCATGAGGCTGACTACACTTGAACGAAATTGTCACTTCTATTTGCGAATAGCTTAACTGTTAGTAATTTTCTGTTGCTATTTAAGAAATGGTTATTTTTTGCTCACCTGAAATCGCCATTCATATTTAAAACTAAGTTTATTTCAAACGTTTTCGCCAATCTCAGGTTGCCTCATTAAATCTTTACTACAGGGAAAATGGACAACACTATTAAACGACTAACTAAGCAGCATACATTTGCAATTACGAATTAAACGTTATTTTCAGAAAACAAGTAGTAGTAAATATTGAAATATCAACATTCAACAACTATCGAACCGTATTTTGCAGCAACTATCGAGACGTGACCTGCCAAATACGTAAAGCTTTTGTAAATGAAACAGAAAACAGCTTAAAAACTTAAGCCTCTCTGCCTTAGAGAGGTGCTGGTGAAAAAAACTCGGCTACTCACCACTGAAAGCAATGACCATTCTTACTATAGAACTTTGATGAAGGCGTTAAAAATCGGGCTGTTCACTTGGATTTTAGTTGGCAACGGATCCCACGCTTACAAAATACTGTGGGCCCTTCCAGAGTTTTCTTACGTTTTGACCTTTCTCACTGCAAAGATATTTTCAGAGCCAGCGAATATATCATCTGAAGACCGAGATGTTTGCAAATCAAGGTTTTAGTGTACTTTGATGGTGATGCCGAAGTTAGTTTATGCTGTATTTTGAGATACCGTTGGAAAAATTTAATAATCGTTTTGGTCTCTCAAAATAACATGAAAACACTGGGCCCCATGCCGGCACTATACACAAGCAGCTTCGATAGAAAGTGTAAGTTTGCGTTGGTTAGTAGGCGGAGCGCGGGGCCCAATTTGAAGAAATCGTTCAAATCGGCTTAAAACCGGCCCTGGTTATACATCGGGTAAACCATTAGTTCCCAAACTTTTTCGGGCCGTTACCCAAATCAAGGTAGCTTATTACCCTCAATATTTCGCAGTGAGCGCTCATAACACAGAATAACATTGTGGTTTTGGTTCCGTGCTACCTTCCCAAAAATCGAATATTACCCCTGGGGGTAATTTACCCCATTTTGGGAACCACTGGGTTAAACGATATAACCGCGTTTCGGCATAAGATTCCATAATCTCAAACCAAACCCATTCATACGTGAAAAAAATAGTTCGGTCAATCGCATAAATCGGACATTGCAATAGAAGCGTTATTTTTATTTGTAGACTTAAACACTTACGGCTCCGAGATTAAGTAGCTAAGTGTCGCCATTGAGATGGCCAGAAAGCAAAGTTAGTATATTTCTTTGGCTAAGAAGTCGATATGGCATGGTGGCGTGTAGCTGCCAAGCCGCATTTAACAACTCAGTCTCACGTTCAACAAGAGTGTAGCTCAAGTGCAGTTGAATCGTCATGAATATACATAGTCGCATCACAGAAGGACACGGTGGAAGTACTGTAGAAAATTAGTATCATGCAGGTGTGTAGCCACACTGCAGAAGGCTCGTTGAATTGCAGAAAGCCATAGCGGTATCCCACGCTGCGTGGAGCTGTGGAAAGTGTATGCATTCATGTTTATCTGGAATTAGGCGAGCCCCTATGTTATGCATCCGGCTACCTTGAAATTCTATGTGCACCATGCTATGTTCTCAGATGCGATAACGGCACATATGTTATTTTTAAAGGGACTTGGCATGCCGTCTAAGCAGTCCCCTAGTTGTGCCCCTGAATGTTTGCATGCAGACTCCAATTCGACCTGCAAAATTTCACGAAACTTAACCCCGGCTTACATCTCTGCAGGAACTTAACAAAATAACATGCAGCGGCGTAAAGTTAGCACTGTCGTAACGCTTAGAGGGACACATTCCCTTTCAAAAACTTTCCATGTTGTGGAGTATGTAAGGGCCCGCGTCCCCCTGGAAATTTCGTGACGCTCCCCCCTCCCGGTTAAGAACCACTGTTTTAAAGTCTTTTTGAAACCGCTCTGCATTAATTTTCTGTAGATAGCAGTAAAACGAAAATGTTTTTGCACTGAACTGAACATTCTACATAATTACTGAGACTTATGAATTCAGAAATACCATGTTGCGATTTTGACAATATGAAACTCTACCAAAACTCATCAATATTTTTTCAGCTATAGTTTTCTTAGGGATAATGTATTATCTATAGTGTACCTAACAGCTCTGGCAACTCTGATAAAGCTTCAAGGGAGAATGATTTTGACAAACGGTGCATGACTCATATTATATACCACTGCCGCAAGTATCCATTGCAAACGTCTTGGCCATGTCATTATTATTATTATCCTTTATTAGCCGCAGAATCGTGGTCCATATCACAAGCACAATGGACTAAAGACTTCGTAAAACCCACAGCGGAGGGAGGGCAATTCATAAATGGGAATTCGCACCACCCGCAAACAACATTCAAGTCAATCCTGTTTGGAGAAGCTATTAGATTGAGGCGCCTCAACCAAAGAAAAGATGGTTACCTCAGCAGCTTAAACCGACTCAAAGAGAAAGCGATCCGTCCAAAATTTCCCTTGAACAGGACTAATGACATGATAGCACTGGCATCTAATTGGGAAGACAGACTACGGCCCCCAAAATGCGACAAGAAAGAAGACCCACAGGTTTGGGCTACATCTTTTC
>JGI24158J21664_10000239_pt1 | contig 43677 bp, 24 predicted proteins | sample Ectturendosymbi3_FD_21664 | JGI IMG/M metagenome (IMG submission 21664) | reverse complement strand
CAAGCAACAATAGAGTTCACATGCCATGATCACTCTATTATTGCTTGTTCGCGCCACATATATGAATGGTGTTGTTCTTCACGCACATCTCGTTCGTGGTGAATCACACATTCAATGCAACACCACCGGAGAGGTTGCAACAGTAGACTTTCATAGTACCAGAGTGGTGTCAGTTTTATCAGTTCTCTTGTGTGTCAGTTCCCTTGTTTATTTGATACAAGTTGTGGAAGAATTGTTAATTTTATGCAGATTTTAAAAAGCACCTGTTCAGAATTTTACAACAAACTTTATATCGAATTGGTAAATTAATCAACGTGAAAATACAACAGACCACTTTACGTCTACTTCTTTGTTTCTCCTAACAATAGCCTTGCTTAAATTTTCAGAATCCTTTGCATATGATGAAGAACTTTGCTTATGTGCGCTTGCATCTTTGAGACTGAAGGTTTCTAAGACATATGGAAATTTTGCGCTAAGCATATATACATTCTCAAGCGTCAGAACACCTATCGAAACGAAAAGTTGGATTAAGCAGGTTAGAGTAAAAGTGCCAAAACGAATTCGTTGGTTCCGAATCAATTCAAAAGTCAAGTTTCGAGTCAACTATCAACAGAGAAAGAGGAGCAGAATGCCTTGGGCCTAAACTAACAAAAGTGGGACACAACCGTTGCTCCATCATATTGCTCCGTCACTTGTGCGCGAAGGCATTTTCACGTTGACAAAAACACACAACGAAGCTCACTGCTGAAAGTTCCATAAGCTTTTATTGTCAGGTTTGGCAGATTTTTGTAAAGGCACGTACTGCACGCATTTGAAACAAGTTCCGTTTTCTGCTGTTTTTAAAAACCAACAGTACGTGAGATCAAACCTTTGAACATTGAAAGTAATCTGATGAGGAAGCTTTTTGTTTACCTAAAGTGAATGTGCTTTGAAGTAAAGCACAATAATACTTTGAAAGATTCTTCTCCATTTGTCAAGATTATGTACTTCATTTGTCAAGATTATTGAGTTGCTGCCCGTCCGAGCTAAGATCAGAATTTGGCAATACACTGTATAGCTTAAAGTGTTACACTGCAGGTCTTCTAGCTCACGTTCCCTCCTGTAAAATACGTTTCTTTTAAAAATTACAGCACAAAATGGTGCAGGAATGTGAATCAGTGATCGTACACTGTGTTTCGAAATTGCAAATGCTGTATCCTTTAGAAGGCTTATTATTGAAAAACCTGACCTCCCAAGCCTGTAATTCTGTAAGCTTTACCACTTTCCGCTTGAGCTTATTTAAACTTGTAAATAAATTGAATAAAACTTTTTGCTCCACACTTTAGTCTTTCAACGTTTCAATGTATCGGTCACCTGACATTAATGGGGTCTGTCTCTCTTGCATGTAAACCAAACAGTAAAAACCATTATCGAATGTGAAAACATGCATTCATACATCGTTTCATCAAATGGTTAGACGGACCACAGATACTGTAGGAAATGACGTAGAAACTTTCCGCATCAAATATGCTACCTACGATTTTAACAGCATTCACAACGGCTATACTCACCAATACGAAAATCTAGAATTGCTGTCTACAAAAAAGTTCAGTTCCAACAAAGCCATTTGATTGAATTCTAGGAATACAATGAATGTTGCTTTCAGCAATCGTTTTCAGTCCCTGGCAGTGGTAAGTGCTTTGCATTAGATAGTGCGATCAACTTTCGCTAACTTTCCTGTAATTCAACTTCAACGTTTACAGTTGATCCTTCAAAATACATCTTCTGGCATGTTTCAGATACGCCACTAGCGTTTCATTCATGCTTTTTATGTCCGATGAGAGTGCTATGCTGATTAGCACAGAACTCGCTTCATTGTACCGCAACCACTGAAGACAAAATGCGCCCAAGAGTCTTATCAATCTTCTTTTTTGTTGAAACACCCTGAACAAATCGCAATCAGTCACCATTTGGATATTCATGTATGTTACAAACGTTCTCGCATTCTGTAGATAGCGCGTCGAACTTCTGACTAAATCAATGTAGCTCTCTTTATGCGTAATCCCTGTTGCTTTTGTGATCTACGTTGCTTGTCAATGACTTAAGTCTTCTTCATAGAACAAAGAGATCAGATGTTTTCTTGAATATAAAGAGAAGATCCAGATTGTTTCTAGCATTGATGAAATCGTTTCAGCAACAAACCTGTGAATTGCATTACATTTTTACTATTCAGCAGGCTCAAATGTTCAATTTTCCATTTTTGCCTGTTTTATTGAGTTATTTCTGATCGACCAGTCTTTGATGATGCAGACCATGAAACTAAGCCAAGTATGAGACTTTAATAAGCAACATTCCTAGTGAAAGTTCTATTATTGCTAACTACCAGCATTGTCTCGCATCGATCATAGATATCGAAAGTAAAATGAAGAAACAGGCACGATGCACAATTTTATAACTTGCAGCTCATAATTGTAATTCACCATGCCGCCCAACCGTGCAAAATGTGAGCGAAATTATATGGTGTTTATCATTAAGTGATTGTTGTTCTTTCAATCAGAATGTTATTCGCATTCCTATAAAACTTGTGGTATCAATATATGGTACCCACCAAATGTAGAACCCTTACAAAAAAGCTAAAATTCTTGATATTTTTGGAGGTGAATAAAAAAGATAATTTGCACATAATTTCTGAAAGGTCGGGTGAAATGTTTCGACGACCTCCTTTCAAATATGTGCACAATATAAATTCTTATTAATCGTGATAAGAAATGTTCTTTCCTATTTTACTTGCCCAGTGACAGAGGAATCTGCTCCTAAATTACAATTTTTGCTGATTCAACAAAAAAGGCGGTAGATTTTGGCATAAAATATGCACAGGTTAGCAGCGATCCTTCTAGACTATGAATGTTTGCTGAAACTAAATGGAGGCCGAAGTTCGTTATTTCAAGAAAATTGGGATCAGGAGAAAATCATAGACACTTACTTGATTACTCACAGAGGATGTGTAAGAATTGTTTCACGAAATATTGGAGTTTCAAAAAAAATAAATGATGTTTGCAAGCCACTGCCTATAGCTTGTTTTTTATTAAAGGTAACACAAGAAAAATAGTGCCTAAAAAGTCGATTTTCTGGAACATTACGATTTTCCAAATTGCTTTGCTAACGTCCAAGTTTGAATGAAGGTTATTCTTTATTTTCAAAACTAGCAAAAAATAACTTTTCGGGAACTTCAACGCTTGTTTCAGTTGTCCCAGCCGTTCTAGATATCAGTAAAAAGATATATTTGAAAAAAATACGAATATACATATTAAAAAATGGTCATTAAATAAATGGTTGTGCACATGCTACCCAGAGCTTTAATGAAACCGTGTAGTTGACGCCAATCCTTTCTAGAATGCCTTGTCAGTATGGTTTATACCACGTTAAACCGTTCTCTGATATTGTTCGAGAGCGATGTACAAAATCTACTGTTGCTATCTTCGGTCTTTTTGATGATTAAGTGCGATCAAATATAGGCAAAAATCGTTTAACAATAAGAGAGCAACCAAGACTGTGAAAAAAATACCAACACAAACTACGGAAAAATTTTTTCCCCATATTCTTTACCATATATCACACACCTCAGTACTTCTGAACCTTTCATGTTGCTCAACTTGATGATTAGCTGATGGGCTCTTATCCATGGTGAAAGGCGGTTCAGTAGTCATGTTTTCTTCATCTTCTTCTTGGAGACTAAAGAAGCGCGGGAATACTGTCATTAAAGTTGAGACCAGAAAGTATTGTGGCATAGCAAAGTAAGAGTGAACAACGTATTGTATTAGAGTAGGTAATAACTTAGCATTCTTTTCCGCAAACAAGCAGATTTATCACTGAAGATTCCACATTTTTCTACATAGCGCATACCTCATAACGCTTATCAGTGATTTAGACAAACAGTGCTTAGGAAAAGAGCAAAAGGCATATAATGAAAGCAACAAAAGCAACATCACCTTTTTGAAGAGTAAACAATAAATCAAATGTTTTCTCCACAAAAATCTATTAAATACATACTTCTGATAATGAAGTAAGTAAATTCGTTTTTGGCCAAAACCGTAAAATGTTACAAAAATACAAAACAATTGGGAAAGGAATGAACGCCGAGAAACATATTATATCTAAACGCCTTCATGGCTGCGGAAGTAACAGCTACTGCAGATCAAATGTGGAATCAGATTGACAACTCGCACGAAAAATTTTTACCAGCAACTGGTAATGCAAAACGAGACTAATACGCTTCCAGATAAGACGGAATTTTTCTCCCCCCGATGTAACAGCTTCCTACAAATATGTTCTAATCTTGTGTTTGTTAACAGCAGCATTTGTTCTAAATCTGTTTTTTCTCCGCGTTTGTAATATAGGTATTTATGTTACGAATTGTGGCAATGGAGATAAAGACTGCTGAGAAGTTATTGCGTTTATTTCTGGAAATCATAAAATATTGACGAGCCTTCTACTATCAGTAGTAGGCCTACTATTGTCTGCTTTAGTAGCTTTCAATTTGTCTCCAGGTGGGAAACATCTGGTCATAAACAATCACTGCTTGGGGTTATGGTAACCCACGAAAATTCCAGCAGGAAAGGCAGTCCTAGTTTGCGATGATTGGAAATTACTTTAGCATGTCTTGAACATTTATAAGCTTGGTGGAAGAAACAACAATTTTGCAGTTGTGGACAGCATTGTAAGGATTAGAGCAAGTGAAACTTTAATAATTTTGACTTCGTCTCATACTTCTGCGCTGCCATCACTGCGTCCAACAACTGCTCTGTTGACTCATACCCAACCCTGTTTTGCTCAATCCTTCTCCTTATGACGTCACGTACCAGCGCTTGGTTAAATCCCATTCCTACAAATCAAGAAAATGTAATGTAAAAAAGAAGTCTCGCGAGCCTGACGACCCAAATATACTTTTTCAAACTCAAGAAACTAGAACGTTCGCTAATAAAATGTTTGTAGGGAAAAGTTGAATCGATGGAAAACAAAAGCAATATTTTCGTTAGTTATTTTCAGGAACATTACAACTTCGCCACACTCAGAATATACAGTAACTGGATGCAGCAAAGCTTTTTCTAAGCTCATTTGTGGCGAATGGTAAATTTGCCCAAAACAAACCGTTATTTCGAACAACAGCAACAAACTTTCACCTAGGGATCGTTGACCTTTTTTGTGAGCAAACTATTAAGATTAGAAGTGTCAACGGTTTCATAATTTGATTTAAAACTTCAGCACAATTACTGTACAGCTGCAGTACATGTACAAATTTCTGTAGCAATAAAAGCAAAATCGTAACAGAAACAAAAAACTGTTTTTTCAAAGAAAATACCCGTAAGATGCGCGGTTGAGTTTTCTTGGCTGTCATCGAAATGTGAGAAGCATTTTTGTCAGAATTAAGGTGTTCAAGCACCAATTACTTCATCGTTTCAAAAATAGCTACGTTTTTTTGCCAAGTAGAGGATAATCCTCCGTTAATGCACAGGAAAGTTCAATCACAAATTATATATTTGTGGACATTTTTGTGGAATATGTCACCACTGCGTGACTCTGCAGTGAGCACATTTAAGAAAGTTGACGACACCGAAAAAGGTGTTTCTGGAATCATAGAACAAAACAGTTTTGTCGAGTTACAGAAATTCATAGAGATGCTTTCTCATGCAATTACAACAAGGCTCTCAAGATTATGATTTCTCAGATAGGTTCGTCATACATTTTACTGCAACACGTCGCATTCCCTGATATGAATAGTTTGAAAAACAAGCAATAAGATCAATAGTTCAAGATATCAGTCTTTAACCAAACACTTGCGAATCACAATGTTTTTGGACATTTCACCAGGACCACGTTTCTTTAGCTGGAATCTATACACTTACCGGTAACTGTAGCAACAGCGTCTGACTGCATGGTTTCTTCTAATAGATTTTGATGTATCTGTGAGTTTTCTGGTTGCATATGAAACCTGCAGTATGAAATATGACAGGACTAAGAAATCAGCAAGGAGGCATTTTTTTCAAAACCTGTGCAGAAATAGTAAAGATGCTTTCATGTAAGTAAACTCTACCGTCTAACATTGAACATCATACATGAATAGGAAAATGTACTGCGCTGGCACACGGTTGCCGTGGTTCACAATATATAAAGTTTTCTTACGCAATGACAATTGTTTAAATGCTGTGTGCAAGAAAAAAGTGTGCAAACTTTAAAAATGAAGAAACGTAGATTTGCAACAACTAGTGAGCAACACCTCTTCTTCGTCATGCAGGATAAACAAGCATGTCAGTCTCAAGCCAACGTTTTGCAGACGTCCTTTGTTTGAACCATGTTTTTGTAATGCTTATTGTCTTTAGATAATGCTGATAAATGATTTCAAGCGATCTGAATTGATCAGAGTCAGACGTTATATTGTGAACACGAGTGCAGCGAAGCTTGACTATCGAAGTTCTAGCAAGTTAATAAAACAAGTGGACCATGACCAGCTCAAAAAGCTATGCGATAACTAGTGTCTTTTGTTCAATCATTCATAAAATCACAAAAGTTGAAAGCTGCATGTTTTGAAATCGGTGAAGTCATTTAAAACCTGTCTTTGGTTAACAGTCTGTCGCAGTGAGCGTCAGTGCAGTTGCTCTTGAAGAGAAATGTACTTGGACCACTCCAAAATATTTCCTGACAAATGTCACTGAATGATAGTGAACTTCAGTTACATTAGCGTAACCTCTAGTTACTTTCAGAAACATCACGATGACCTGTGGTAACACCGATCTGAATTGGCGTAATATTACGCATGAACGAAATGGTAAAAAAAAACTTTCGGACAATAAAGAATTTAAGGAATTGAAACATTTGTACTCGTATATACGTGACAGTCAGTCGTCCGACTTCATTCTGAGTGTTGTACGGTGTATGTAGAACTATACGTAGTTGCTGGAACGTTCAGAAGAGACTTATGACCTTGACAGGTTATGTCATATAAGTGATACACCATTAAGTTTCACAGAATCCCCCTGATGACAGATTGGCGAGGGATTCTTGATAATCCCTGTCTGTTTGAAACATCCCAATATAGCTCAAGATAACTTAGTGTGAAAAAGTTACAGACAGACTAATGAAGAAAAGCATATTGTAGAGAAAAGCCTTCTGAACGACAAAACAACCAATTAGTATCAAAAGTGAGTTTAACAACGCCAGAACAAAAAGCTTGGTGACAACGTCAGGCAACCGCCATCAAGAATTTAAAAGCAAAGCTGTGAAAAAGTAGTTAACTTGATTAGTTGCACTTCTGACCGACACTATCGATGACATAATTCGGATTAAGATTTAAATTATTCATATATTGTCAATAACTGACAAAAGTCAGTGTTTAAAATTCATTTACTTATATTCGTAACAAACTTACTGTAACAGTGGAGCTACATCTTGTCCATGAGCTCGCACCATTGGTCGGTTGATATTTGGGTGACGGGCAACTACGCCGTGTACAAATTCAGGACCTTTCTTCTGCAAAAGGAACTCACAGCTAGGATACCACTTCGCGTGTTCGTGCCAAGGATCGTCATTCTGCCTCCAGTTCTGCAAACCTCCGTTGCAGTAAAAGCACTTCACCCGGTCACGAACTCCTGAAAATGTAGAGGAACGGCTTTGCAAAATGAAGCATCATGAAAAGTGATTTAGGTGCTCAACATGCAGGAGAATAAATTGGACTATATCTACACTTTTGCTGTCAACATTCATGGAAATACAAAGTATCTCCAGTTAGTGTCCTTTGAATGTGAGCAACGGTTCTGTTTCCAGGATTATTAAAATTTTAAGCACAGGCATAATTTCGCAAATCACAATACTTGAGTTATATCTCGATGCCGCCATTAGCGTCGTCCAGCATTGATGCACAGTAGTGATTTACTCCTTGAACAAACTTATGTTCGAAATTGCTTCTCTGCTTTAACACTTAAAATTTTTAATCAAGAACTTTAACTGCGATTGTTCATGTTGACCAAAAGTGAGCTAAATATTATTGTTCGATTTGCTAGTGAAGAGCAACACAAATGTTGGTCAAAAAAGCGATCACTTTTGTGGCAATTGACAACACGTTTCAAAGTTCTGCTATCAACAGATGGAGCTTGGTTCGCGAGAGGTGATCGTATGATACCCTTCGCAATGAAAGTTAAATATACCTGATTTTTCTAGAACCACCTACCTAACATGAATATAAATGCTTTCACTTCACAAAAGGATTCCCAACTGCAGCAAAAAAGTGCTGTGAAGGTAAGTGGTTGTTGATAAGTTTATCTTGTTTAGTCATTGTCAGAGACAGATGAACGGTCTTTATTTTATAAATTTGTAGTGCAATTGGTAGAAATAAAGCAGAAACCTAACTTGCGAATTGGTTTAATTTCTACAACAGAGAAGTAAAAGGTCAACTGCTTTGCCAACAGCATAAGTGTTAAACGTAGGCTCTCAAGTGATTTACGCCTGGCTACTAGCTGAATAAAGAACAGCACAAACCTAAACAAAAGAATCCTGCTTCAGCGAGCATTTGGGGGCTAGCTCTGGTGAAATGCCAGTTGTTGAACGTGCTCACTCTTTCTCTGATTGACAGCATGCTTGGTGTAACCGGATATTGACATGGAAACATTACTTGAAGATCTCTTATTTGTTGATCAGACAACTGATAGGAAGGTGCGTTCATTAATGTCAGCCTCTGCAATTAAATAAAGTTAAGTAGAAATATGTTATGTTAGTAGTATATAGAGCAGCGGTGGGTAAACGTGTTCAATAGAAGAGTCATTGGCAGAAAACCTAAAAACACCAGCGAGCTGCAAAATCAGTTTTTGGTGTCAAATACAGTTCGACAAAGAATGCAAGTTTTACATTAAATGACCGACATCAAATCGCGTAGACTCCTTGACAACTAACCTTACGAATTCGTGTAAATACATTGATAAATGAAACAAACATTAAATATGAGGCCACAAGTTGCAACCAATTTGAGATAATGCTATGCAAACTGCGAGCCGCAGTTTACCCACCGTTGATATAGAGTACTAAAAAAAACTATTGTTTTGGAAAAAATTGTTGCTTGAAACATGGCCCTGTCTCTTTTTTCGAAGCTAACATACTTATTAAAATCACTTCATATATTTTGGTTAAATATTGAAGAGGCAGCAAACCAGCCACATTTGGAAAAATATTACGTTTTCTAGCAAGAGGTTAGTCAAACAGTGCGGAGCGAAACAATGGTAAATTTACGCAACATACAGTTTAGCTTCGATGTGCTAGCTTATCGCCGAATAAGTTCTTTTGAGTTAATATATTTGAATTTCTCAAAACGCCTTCTTTTTACTTTATCCAGCTTTTCATTACAAGTGAGGCGTGCATTGCACTAAGAGCAAAACGTTTTCAGAGATTTTCACTACCTCATCACTGTGTAAGACATCCAACTAAACACATGCGCAACATTTTTGAAAACTTAGTGGAACATCTGAGGTGAAACGTGGAAGATTTTTGTGAACATATTCTACATCCACTTACTAAATATGATCACAAGCTAACAAACTGAAAGCCGTTTCAGGTCTAGTAGCTTCAAAACGTTGTTATGAGCTTTTAAATAGTTGGTATTTGCCGCACTGAAAGCTCTCATGAGCATATTTTCGATTAAAATCTGATAAAAAATTCAACGCCTGGATCAAAACTTTTCTGGTCAGCTTTGTAGAGCGAATTCGACAAAATTTGCAAACACTGGTCCTGCAAAGTTGCGACACAATAACCAACCAAGTCCGAAAACTGGATTTTATTCATTGATAGAGTCTTACTTCAAGTTAGAATGTTTACGCAAATATATTCTTTGTAGCAGGTACTTTTTAAAATTAAAGCCATGAAAATGACAGATGTTAGCGCATAAGCATGGAAGGTTTGGCAAAACACCAAAACCCTCTTCTGTACTACGTTGAGGCATCTTTCATTGGCTGTCATATTTATATCAAAATGCTCTTCTGGTAAAAGTTTGAGTGATTTCGAATGCAAGCAAGAACAGTTTTCAATGGACGTGGGCCAATCAGAGGCCGCAGAGAAAACACTAGCACGCTTATTATTTTGCGCATTCTGTTGTTTATTCAGTTCATTTCTAACCTGTCTGTCCATATCAAGAATGTTCTGACTTTCTACCCCTTGGGCCATGGTGCAATGCGGGAAATGAGTGATGTGTTCTGTGTGGGAATTATCCAATCTTCTCCAGTTCCTCAAAACTCCTCCACAACAAAAGCACTGGGTACGATCCAGGTTACCCAGGTAGAACCAACCCGAGGCAGCCATGTCCTCTGCTGATGGAGCTGAGTCACTCGGCCAATCAGCAGTGAACGTTTGGAATCGGTGGCTTTCCCGTCGTAAGTTGAGTGAACGGATGAGTCTGGCTTGGTCAGAATTGGGAATGGTGGCAAGTTGCCGGTAGATAGGAATATTGCTGGTAGTCGTGAGGGTGTTTACCGGCTTGGCTGTTTGAAAGTTTCTTAGATTCATCCCCAAACGATTGTGCGAAAGCATTTGACTAAAAACAACTTACCTGGTTAAACACACGCAAATGTAATTTTCAAAAACCTGGTAGTTGTATTTCAGCAAAAAAAAACGGAAATCAGGCCCGCAACCAGAGGGGGACAATCGGGCAATTGCCTCCTCTCGAACTTTTCAAAAACGTATGTATTTGTTAGGTTCAGCAACAAGTTTACATCAATTTGCCCCCCCCCCAGAAAAGATCAGTTGGTTGCGGCCCTGACGGAAATGTAGTTTTATGTTAACCAAAGCACTGCGTTCCTAGCTTTTTTCTTGTAATCGTATTTCAAACCAATTCAGAATATTGACACACAAATGAAATATACCAAAACCGCTGGTTTGCAATACCCAAACCATTATGTGATTTTTACACATTCAGCTGTTACTTGTTCACTTGTGAGAGGCTTTTCAAAGTCAGATTGTAGCGATATTGTTTTCAAAACAGAGGAATTCAATTGTGGCATGGTGACTAGTAGAGGAGGCTTTACATAATACAGTTTTTCATCATTATCGAAAGCAAGTGAAAAAAACATGTGTGCTGGTATGCAACACTCGACGAGGCCTGCGCCTGATATAACCATTACACACCGACAAAAACAGCGGTTCAAAACACACACTTTGTCCCGGCTGCTGGCTGGAACCTCGAAGAGGCAGATCCGCCAATCTGCATTGTGGACGAATGCATCGCTTGTTGTCTCCAACTGGAAGAGTGACCTCCTGATAGGTTTGAACCGTTTGACGGTTTGTATTCTGATGCAGCCTGTGCAAACGTTTAGCATTTCATTCAAGTTAAGAATTTATTCTGAAATTTCTAAACAAGTTTGAATTCAATGCCAGCTTTAAAATGGTGTTCACGTGGAGTCTAACAAAATTGTAAAATTCAAAGACATGCATCAATAAATTCATTTAGGTGGTTGCCATTAACAAAGATCTTTTCTAAAAATATTAGTTGTTGATACTATTGTTGTAGACAAAACAATCATGTTTTCAGCGTTGTTATTTGGCAAAGCTGTCAAAGCAATTCTTCGCAAAGGTAGTGTTGCAACCTCTCCGGTTGTGTTGCGTTGATTGTATGATTCACCACGAACGGGATGTGCGCGAAGAACAAAAATATATGTAAGTGGCGCGAACAAGCAATAATAGAGTGATCCCGTTGGAGTGATCTTGGTGAGTGACCTCTGATAATGCTTGTGAACCTGGTGAACAGTTGATTGTGCTTGCTAACGGTGACGACGAGAGTGATCTCGTCGAGTGATCTCTATTGTTGCTTGCTGCCACGGTGCGAAGCTTTGCGCACATGCCGCTCGGGATTTCCGATCGCAACAGTAGCAACGTCATACCAATTTGTGTTTGTTTCCAGTAGATTTGGGAAAACTTTCGTTTCCACAATCATCCACATCTCTCGCAAATCGGCAGGTCGGCCTGATGGTGTAAGAGAAAGCAAAGTGTTTAGTTGTTGACACCCGAATCTATCTCCAGAAATAAATCATGGCGAACACTGTCGTTCCGCGAATGCTTTGGGGTATTGATAAGCAATTGCTTTGGTTTGAGAAAATGACTATTGACATCAATGAACCAAAGTTTTTTCTAGTAAATGAATTTATAACAGACAATCAATTGTTTCACTTTTGCTAAATCGATCAACTCCCTGGTTCAGCGCTTGAGGCTTGCGTTAACTGTCCGGTGATCGAAAGGTGAAACTTCAGTGGTTGCATTCAGTCTGGCTGCTGCCTCGCATATCAATTTACCGTTGAGATTAGATCAAGACGAAACGCCACTTCAACTGGGTAATGTCTTGATGTTTTATCGTTGGCCATCTTTTCTTTGAAGAAATCAAAGCATATTTGTTTGGAGATTTGTTGGGGGATTTACTGGGATGAGTAATACTTTGCCTTCGTGTTCACTGTTCACTGCCGCAAACAATATACTCTCTATTGTCTTAAAAGCTTTTTATAGGGAGAAAATTATGTTAGGCAAGTGGAAGGTAGAAAAATAGCGCATGTCTAAAACTTTCCACACCAAGACAATGAAAATTATCTCTGGTGCCACCTGAAGCCCGGAGCTTGAGGTCACAGCAAGAAGAAAAGACAGCTCGAGATGACTCCCTGAGAGTCTTTCGCTGCTTCCATTGCTGTCGAAGAACAACAATTACACAAATGACGATCGATTAGTTTGACATATTCTCAGATCTTCTGAGAAAAACTGTGTTTCTGATCTAATCGCTGACGCTGTTTTATCAAATCACTAACAGTCAAACTACAAACTATAGGTTTAAATTTTCCAGTAGTTATTACTAAAACGTACGCTACTCTTAAAAAATGCACGTCAAGTCATAGAAAAAATTACATTGCCAACTACAAAATATTGGACATTAAGATTTGTTTTGCTAGTGATTTCACCGGAAAAAAACTAGTTTTCACATACAATTAAAAGTTGTTGCTCCCGAAACAACTCTTGTCGGAATAAAATTTGTAATCTGGATAACTTTCATATTTTTGTGAAAGCGACTGAAAAATATTATTTTTTTAGTTTTGTGGTTTTTGTCCGGGGAATCAGCCACACAATCTTTGAACCTCACAGAAGGCCTTACTTGTGCATTCGAAGAAGAAAAGGATCAGTTTGGGGGGAGATATTCTTCAGGGTATTGGAGCATGCAAAACACGTCACTTCATCCAACTTTCCTGTGTAGTAGAAACCAGCAGATGCAAATTGTGGAACGGAAATGAGATGTTTAGCGGGGTGACGTTCAAAAGATGAGAGTCTGAACTGTTCTTTGAGAAATTCTTCTGTAGACGTAATATTCCAAAATTCATCTGCTGATGTTGCAAAATTTCATTAGTCCTCAGGCAATCTTAGAGCTTCACAAATCAGTTTCATCCGTTAAAACATAATTGTTTTACCTTACGTCACGTGGCATGCTGCCAAGGTGAGAACAGGTAATCTACATGATAAATTTGGTTGAGGGAGACAACAAATTAACTCAACACTTTGCTTTATGATTGACTAACCTCGGCAACATTCAATCTTTAAAAGCCAGAAGTACCTGTTGGTGGATTTTCATTCTTGTGGTCGCATTCCTCATGAACAAAACCTTTAGTACATTGCTCGGAATTGTCAATAATCAATAAACTCTTTGCTTTTCCTTGATGTTTGCAATTCTAAACCAAAGCAGCAAAAAAGCTGAGGTCAAAACAAACAGCAGGCGGTTGAAACGAAACTATTTGTCATCCCTTGGAGGCAACATTCTTTTCGTTTATTTGTGTGTGCTGCTGAACAAATTATATTATCTTTCAATGAACCACCTGTTTTTCTGCTTAAGGAGAAGCAATTGATTTTTCTCCTTATTTATCGAGGTACGTTTGGATATCAATTATTATATCGATGCATTATAAAACATCAATAAACTGAAATATGGCTTGGCTGTCGACAAACAATCAAACAATTTGTCTATTTAACGAACATTCAGCAATTTTTCAAGCAAGCCGAAGGTCCCATACGACAGTTTGTTTCAATAGTGTAACGCAATGGTGCCCAACGGGGGTGCCACTTACAATGCCCAGAAGTGCCGCGAGCTAGTACGTTTTTCAATATGTCATTGAAAAGATATTTTCTAGTTGCCGCCAAACCTCAAACCAAATTGCTATGGGTTCGCTACTGTAATAATCGCTCTTTGGAGACGCGAACCCGGAACGCAGGGCTCGGAAGGTTTGGGCAGCAAAAACAGTAAGAGTTTCCCTTTCGGACAGGTACGCTTTTTGTTGCCTGTGCTGCACTGCGCATTTTATAGCTGCCAACACTATGTGCCGCAAATTATATTTGTCATTTGTGGGGTGCCGCAAGCCTAAAAGGTTTGGGAACCACTGGTGTAACGTAACCTATAACCAGGACCATCATACCACCCTTATTTCTAAGATTTGTCATAATTTGAAGTGCTACGTCTTAGAAAATATTACTGTGCTTATAGTTCTAAGAAATGTCCTCGATTGTGACTTCCGTCCTTGCTTTTCTTAATTTCCGTAGCGTAACCCTTTTACAGGCAATCTACTGCACAGTATGACAGACATACTGGCCATTTCCATCTCATCGTGAACAATTTGTGATCGAGTTTTGTGACGTCATAAAACGCGGGTAATCATGCAGCACAAAACCCCAACACATTATCATCCATTGTTAGCACTGCGAAATGTCTCGGCTTATGGTTATGAATCTGAAGAATGCTAATTTTCTAGCGAAGGTTCTGTTTCATTCATATTCATACCCGCTTTACCTCTNAGGAGGGCGGGAAGGGGCAGCAGCCCAGGAAAACTTGAAATAGCTCACGGTTTTAAGCAATCTCTGACACAGTAGTTCTGTTGGCTCCACACCAAGGCGGGATCAAGCAAGGTTCGAGATGTAATCACGTCACCTACTCCTTGGTCGATCTCTGGGGTGCTTTCCCTTGGGTGTAGTAGCCACCAGGACCTGCCTCGCCGATATATCCTTGTAGTAAAGTTTAGGAATGTAAATGATGAATGAAATAAGCAAGCGAAAAACGTTCTCCGTGACGATTAAACGAAGGGGCTCGAGATGCAGGAGATTGTTTCTAAAAATAAGACACTTCTGAATGAAATTATTCCCAGAGATAAATATGCAAGGATACTGTATAATCTGATGGTACTCGTGCAAAGAGAAACAGCTACACCAAAATTACTTTATTTTGCGTGAGAAAATAGAATTTTAACCAGTCGTTCTTATTTTTGGTTCAAGATCAATGGTATCCCTGCCTATAGCCCTTTAAACGCTTTAACTTCTCTAGGTATCCTGGAAACTCTAATCGCCGTTTGCCCTGTTGTCTTCGAAAATTTGGCAGAGACATATGTTTTTGTGACTGTATTTTAAGAAAACAACATTTATTTAGATCAAAATTGTAACATCTTTACCTTAACGCACGTACAGTATGTAAACGTGACGGCAGATTTGTAGGTGAAATTTGTCTTGATTAGAACGAAAAAGCAACGTTATGCAAATAAAACATTTGTAGCATTTCATTGAAGTAAGAGCAGATGTAATGGTATCAATAGATAGAATCACCTTTCAATATGTTTTTTTAGAAAAATAGTAAAAACAACGCTTTCATATACATCACTATCAAAACATTGCCATAGTGCAGTCATAATGAAATGGCAACGACAGTGCCCTGCTACTGTACTAACCTATACATAGATTTAAACCCGCTGTTTAGCCCTTTAACCCTTTGTACTGGCTTAACTTATTCCTTTGCCGAAAGTTACAGGCCTGTTTTTTCCTCCGAAATGTCAATTTCACTCGTTTTGCTAGTTGGAAAAAAATGGAAGAGAACGTGCTTCAGAGATGGAGTTTAATGAAAAAAAGATTTTTCCCCCAACATTAGAACACCTTAAAGCATCACAAATATTTTGGAGATTTTACGGTAAGATTTCTGCCATGATGCACATATATATTGTACAACATCAAAGAGGTAGCTTGATTGAACTAATGGTGCGGACAGGAGAGCAACAAAGGTACAGCTGTTTTTGAAAACGTTGTTAGCTCGAGTTAATATTAACACACTTACTTGATCGTTCATAACATCATAATCAACTTCGTGTTTTGCATGATAATTGTCCATTGTTCTGTCTACGAAAAATTATATAAATCGTAACAGCAGTAGTAGCACATTTCATAAATTGTCTTGCACAGCGGCACTATAAACAGTAATAAAATTTCAAATTATGGAAAGGACACAATCAAAGTTGCATGAGGTGGTCAGTGACGTAAAAGCAAACGTAATAGTAGGCAAAAATGGTGAAGCTTTTCAGGGGTTTGTCGGTACTTACATGCCTCATTGATTTAAAAAAATTCTGAGCGTTTGATTGGTTTTAAGTTTGGTGATCATTTGTTAGATCATGTATCATTTTTTCGTTGTTATTGCTCGTACCCAACACACAGTGCCTGATTTGCTGATGAGAGGTAAAAAGAAAATTCATTCTTGAATGCAAGGAGCATTCATGATGTATTTTTACTGAGTTTTTGCTGGTTTGCCAATGCATGCATATTGCATATGTCTCGTATAAATAGCAGTTTAGTGCAGTTTATTATCCACTACTTTTTCCGTTGACAGACTCATGAAAGTGGAATAATATTCTGGAAATTGCGCACTTGAATCAAGTATTCACTGTTTATAACCTTTCTTTAAAGGTTTTGAAATCGGTTACAAAATGTCAACTAAACGAGATCACCGTTTTAGTATTGATTTTGCGATAAGCTTATTCTGTATAATGCTGCATAATATCATGCAAATTAAGATTTCAAAAATATGTGAGGGACATGTTTTAAAAGTCAAAGGTGATAAATCAGGAAACATTTATTGAAGATATGTATGGGTATAAATTTCCTTAACTTCTGCTCACAACAGAGGCTCTATAAAAATGATGTGCTTTATTTTTTGTTATAATATCTAGTTGACTGCAAATCCATTAAACCCAGGAAACACCCTATTAACTCCAAACACTACTATTTACACCACAGAAAACTAACTTTTTTCAGACATATTTGATAGGAGCCACGGGCAAACACGATGACAAGATCTAGTGGAGGCAGCAGTTGTGCCAGGCTATCACAAGATTGCAGTAAAACATCAATGCATATTGTGATATGAACGATTCCGGTTCTACTATTCTAAACAATCATCATAAAAACAACTTTTTTTCAATAATTGACATTTTTTACCAAAGTAAATATTGAAACGTTTTTGCCGTAAGTGTTCCTCATGTTTCACAGTTCTTGCTCCTACCTGTTGCGTTGGTTTTGACGTCATTCGGGCAGCACACTCCGGTACACATAATTTCTGTAATCATTGAAGAATAAGTGAGTGACAAACAAATGCGAAATTTCCGACACACCTGACGATGACAAAATCAGGAACAGAGTTGACAAAATCGCAATCAATGTTAACATCATTATAGTTAAAATCAAAAGCGGCAAAAACTATGCTAGAAATTTTTTTTCGAAAAACATCAGGTAAAATTTAGTGAAAGTCAGTACGTTAATTGCCCTGACTTGAGAGCTACGTTCAGAAAGAGACGAGCATGGTACGGTTTAATGTCAACCATATTGGTATTATTCAGATATCGAAAATCCCAGGGTTTTTGCAGTGTATATTGCGGTCTGTATGACACTCGGAATAGTAAATATGTGAAAGATTACCGGCTTTTCGATTTTCTGTTGTGCAATGACGCATCAATATGGTGCAGACGTTGACGTACGAGCTCAAACTACAACTGAGCAATTCTTGAACTTCGAAATCGACCTTAATGAGCTAAAACCCCATTCTTTCCCAGTTTGTTTATGTTGATATCACCAATACACGTTCGTGCATTGTTCATCGAATAGTGCCCAATCAAGCTTTTGTGAAAACCATTGCTACAATTTATCAAGTATGCGCTTGACTGCAGAGTGGTTTATAGTACGCTTGCTTCTATACGTGCTGGTTTCCGTTTCGATTATTGTGGTACGCTAACAAAATGTACATGCCTATATAATGACGTTTGAATTGTTCGAGTCTCACCACAACATTTTTACATGTAGGTAAAACTTCATGGGGCCAGAGTACCATATATCTAGGTTATACTTGACATAATGTTTGCCAATGAATGTAATCTTTGTGGTGAAATATCCTCAATGTGTGTGTTTTCAACAGAAGGGGTGTTTACATTAGGCTTTGAAATCAGGAATTCTTTGAGAAGCATTGGTCAAAGTTCTAACATTTTGCAGAAACGTGACATCTTTTAGACAAAATCCTGTAAGTAAAACTGCTAGGTAAAAATTTTTCGAAGCCTGGAAATAGCTGCGCAAAGGTTTCCTTTAATCGCTATGTTGATTGTATTTTCCATGCTTTTGGCAATTCTATTGGACGTAGAAGCTAAAATAGAGCAGCTGTGTTTTTTACGTATTGCTGTGTTTCTTCGCCACTATTATCAGGAAAGATTGCTCGCCATTATCATTTTGTAATTGCTTGTTCGCGTCACATATATATGGGTGCTATTCTTGGCGCACATCCCGTTCGTGGTGCATCGCGCATTCAACGCCGCTTCGACCGAGCAGCTGCTACAGTAGAAGCCCTCCGCACTGTATAAAAGTTAGCAGTAGAATTTCATAACAAGGTAAAAATGTGATTAATCACTGTTATAACGTCATGGTAATTCTGTTTTTGAAATAAATTAACTGAAATGTTAGTAGTAGACCTAAAAATAAAATATTTTATTGTGACTATACAAAAAATGTAAAACCAAATGAAAGGGCTTACCTGGATTTTGATTTTTTCTCCAATTTTCCAAGCTTTTCTTGTGCAAAATTATTGCAATTACAACATACAATATGACTTTTTGCAAAGCGTAACTTCGCCGATGGTTGTTTCTTTTGGAGAAACTTTTTTGCTTTAAAAGTCTTTTACGTTCGATTGGTGAATCGACAAAAGTTTTGGTCAATTCAGAAGCGTCTTGATTTCGTTTACATCTTCGACGAGTTTTCTTGAAGGTGGCTTTATCAACAAAGTTGGCGAAGTGGCCGCAAAGGCTCTCTATTTTGGGATCTGCGATTACTAACCACAATGCTGTGATTGCTACTACCGGGTTGTTCACAACTTTTTCGAATAACAGGTCGAAGGAACTTTGCTCATGGTAGACATACTCAAGAACCTGACCATCAATGCTGGAAAAGTGTTGAATGTCAACCACCACCATCAGAAAAGCAAAGACAGGAATTATGCAGAAAAGCATCATACCGCAGCGGTTCGCGTTAAGCGCTGTCAGATTTATCACCAAAATATTCAATTTTTGATGTTTTTTGACCTACGTTTTACCATGAAACTATCCAGCTCCGGATATTTGGTTAACAACAAATTGTATTGCACAGGGACGTGCAGTACGATTCACACCATGTTCTGCAGATCTTAAAACAGAATTACAGTTTTACATCATCACAGACTTGGGAAGTTTCGGTTGAAACAAATACTCGAATCACAATTTTTGAACAATATGAGACCAGCCATGACCAATTGCTTGCAGCTGCAGTCACTTTCGAATGAAATGTCAAGGCAACTCATTCAAAAAGAACAAAACAAAAAATGAGTATTTGAAACCACAGTGCGTCGGCGTATGCTTTCCTGATATTTTCTACCCAAGTAGCACACTGCTTACCCTACATCTACAGTACAGAGCGTAGGGTAGGCAATGAATGATTTAATATCAGAAAAACAAATGTCTACAGGGCACAATAAGAAGATGAAACAAAAACTAGAACCTGTTCCAACTACTTATGTTAGTATAGGGATACTTTTTGTACTGTTATTATGAGGCTTAAAAAATCCGACGAAAACTTCATGTAAACTCGACAACTACGAAAAATGCTTAAAAATGAAACTGTAACAGTTTGAAACCATGGCAACCAACAGCAGTTAGTTCACAGAGTTGAAAAGCATATTTTTTCTTGGTAAACACAAAATCGTACGACTGAGGAAATAAAAGGTTTGACTTGCTGGACGTAATTGTTGCTAATATACAGTAAATATTTGACAGTCAATTATAATAGACTGTAGGTCATGGTTCAAACACTTACTGTGGATTGCAGTTTGATTACGTATGCAAGCAAACAAAAAATTCTGCATCTGTTGCATGAGGTGTTTTTGTGAACAGGTTTATTGGGTTCGTAATTGCTCACACAATTACGAAATTTCAAAATAATTCAACCCTACAAACGGCGCAGAAAAGAACTGTATCATAACAATCACCACAAAAGTATACCATAACAAGGGTCAGTAAATGGTTAGGGAACCAATCGTCTGTTTGAGTGGTGAATGCCTATCGTTGATCTGTGGAAGCTCGTGCATTTACTGAAAAATTCACTGAATTTGTAAATGCCTAAGCGGACTGCACTGATGTCTATGCTACAACATCTTTAAAACCGCTCCTGTTGATTTTGTGGAGGCATTTTGATTCATGAAAATGATAGAAAAATGCGCAATGCTTTTATAAGTTTTGCAAACAACTGCAGAAAAATTGACAATCAATCACAGGGCGTAACGATAGGGGCAATGGGGGAACAATTCCCCAGGCGCTGTATCACTGCGGGAGGCGCAGAAAAATTCCTGCGTAGAACGATCTTTCAAAAGAAGACGCGGATTGCATAAACGAAGGGCATAACTTGTTAAAATCAATCGGTTTGGAGCTAAAAATATAAAAATATAAGTTGGGAATTTTGTCTGCAACCACACACCTGTTCTTTCACCTCGTAATGGACACTAGAGGTGGCCATGGATCCGGAGTCGACTCCAGCAGGATTCTAGTTTTTTCTGTCGGACCAGGATCCGGAGTCAAAAATTTGTGAAACCGGACACGGACCCGGAGTCACATTTCAATTTCAGCAGCAGCAGGAGTCTGCGTGGTAATTTCTTAAGTGAAAACATGGATAGATTACGGTTGGATCGATGATGCTAGCCGGAGTCTGAACAGGAGTCGGATTGCTATATTTGAAAACATTCCGGGCCTGGACCCTGATCCGGATTTAAAAAAATTTTAGAACAGGAGCGGAGTTGGAGTCTGAAAAAGTGACTCCGGCCACCACTAACGGATACGTCAACAACTTGCTTTTTATGAGACTCATAAAACCAAAAATTATTTAGTTTTGTACCCAAGCAAAATTTATCAACTTTGTATCAACTTCGATCGAGGAGGAATATTTAATTTATAGAACGTACTTTTCATTTGAGACGTACTTACGCAATATATAACTGTGCTTGGTTCATGTACAATAACTGCAAACATTGCAGCAAGCCTCAAAATAGCTTCTCCAACGTTTCTTGAAGTTTCATAAAACGTTTTCTCATGTTTTGCATGTTCAAACTATACTGATTTGAGCAAACAATTGAAAACGATACATTGCAATAGATGATGCAGAAAATTGTTTTCTGTTATACGTGCATAGGCAGTTAAGACTTCCACTGTTCCTGAGCACTGGTGTCGGAAAAGTTTTTTTTCACAGACCCGATTTGCCTCCTTCGCGCTAAAAATCTGTTGCTTTCCAATGTTGCTGTATCTTTAGGTAGTGCTTGCTCAAGCGAAGGTGTAACCTGGTTGTCTTACCGTTTCTATGTCGTTCTATTTTTCATCATGAAAATTACAGAAATGACATATAACCAACTTAAACATTTAGAAAAATAGCTTTATAAAAATAACATTACAACATAAAAGAAGAACCTTTTTCGATGATTTGTTTCTTACGCCACTATAAGAATCACAAGCAAATGGTGCAACCTGCAAATTTAAACTAGAATTTCTAAATGGTCACAACTACCTTTCAAACTTATTTTTCAAAAACATTTTGGTTACAGTCCTATCTCCGTCCTTGAGATTCAAACTGCGATGTCGATTCACATAAAAATCGGTTACATTTTACCTCGCGCCTTAACCTTGGGCATTTTTGTTTTCAGATCTCCATGATGTTGATATGTGCTTATGAACTTGAGCAAACTTTAACTGGTTTGGTTTTCCTAAAGTGTCTGCTGTTAAATCACATTCAAATGACTTTGATTTGCCATTACACTCCCTCCATAATGCATACAATTGTTTACTGCTCCTGAAGTGCAATTTGCCATTGCTTATTTCAGCACACCTTTGAAGAATCTTGTTGCAGAATGCTGCTATATATGAAATTCCTCCTTTTAACTGACCAAGTTTAACTTCATTGATCCCATGGTTCTTTCTGGAACGTCAATACTCTCACTGCGCAGTATGTTGCACAACGAAGAACAATAGTCTTGCGCACCAATAAAAACAGGTGCGTTTACAATAACCTTTTCATCCTGATCTCATTGTCTGCTGCATTGTTGTACCTAATGTTATTGAGGTGTGTCGAGAGACCGTAACGGTTTCAGAGAAATACAGTAGAAACTCTCTTTACTGCCACCAACAAAATACACCAAAACCTCGCTTTATGACCATCTCTGTGTTCAGATGAAGTACAGCAGTTGCGGTCTCTCAAAATGCCGTGCGATCAGCAATGCCAAGTCTTAAAAAACTGGTTGTAGCAACTGAATCACACCCTTTCACACGTTTTCCTTGAGGCTTTTGGAATGGTAGTGCTGGTGTTTGTGATTGAAAATTGCCAAATCGGTCCTACATAAGAATGCGAAGGAAAGTTTTCTTTCCTCTCTCGCTTTAGATTGAATCCACGGTTTATTACCTTTTACGAGAAAAGAAACGAGCTACAAAATTGTCCAATGTTCGTTCAGTAAATTAACAGTACTGAGGTTGTTAGGGTTTGTAAAGTGGTTTAGGTATCCTGTTGGTTCTAAAAAAATTATGAATGAAGTTGCGATGTTTGTGATGAAAACATTAATTTTAAAGTCTTGAAGGCTATATCTGGCATGCAAATTTTTCCAGTGGTCAAAAAGCGGCAAACCAACGGACTAGCACACTGTTGATGAAAAATTTTATTCTATTAGGGTGAAACAGGCGATATACACGTAGAATTCACAAAACATAGAATTCACAGCATCAACTTTCATTTCTATTAACGTTCCCTGAGGGTACTAGGCTCAAGGTACAGCTCCACAGAGCTTGAGCGCAGTGACGTCTTTGATATTTTTTCGCTCTTTTGACAACAAGATTGCGACAAAGCGAAAGCGCACAGGAACTTTATTGTCGGTGTATGTTTAAACAGTGAGTCAGCACAGCGATACTCCAATGGTGAAGATGCTGAAAACTTTGCTGATACAATTAAAATGTCACAAGCGAAACGCTGCACAATGGACTGGAAAATACAAATCAGTTTATTTTCCAGTGCCAACGTACAGTGGAGTGTTTGACATAGCTTTCATTTTGTTGGAAGTCCAAATTTCCTAGATGAATACAATTTTTTGCCAGTCAACCCCCGTGAGTTTGTGTTAGAGTTCAGGTTTAATTTTTGCTTGTCCGAATTACTGACTTGTCAAACCTAATAAAGGAGCTTAGTAACTTTTATCATTCTATTGCCATAAAAACCTGTCATCGACATATACTGTAACGTATATACCTTACTTCATGAGTTTGTTGATATGTTTGCGTCTTTGGCATTTCCTACTTTCTGAGCCACAACAAGCCAACATCCTAAACCAGTGGCGTACGCAGAAAATTTTCATGGGGTTGGTTAGTTGAGGGTCATATGGTGGTCATTTGTATTTGGTTTGCGCTATTTGTGACGTCACAATTTGACGTCATTTCCATGTTTCCAAACCAAAAGGTTTTGGCGAAGTTTGTTGACATAATATGCATATTTTTCTACATCCACTCCCCTTATTCTATGTGTCATTGCACTGAACATAAACTATCAGCGCTTCAAGTTAGGCTATCGGAGAAAAACAAACTCATCGCTACGACACAGCAGTTCATAACTGCAAAAATATCAGGCTGCGCGTTAAACACAGGGGAGTGCAACACACTCATCACTACGTCAGAGCAATTTACAACTGCAATACAGGCTGCACTAGGTCTCGTCAAAGACGAGCAGTTGAGCATTGAAGGTGTGCGGCTGGACTGGCTGGCGCACATCCTGGTTTGCAAGATCGAATTTTTCTAAATTACATAAGAATTGAGAATGCGCATAAAGTACGCAAGAAGGAAAAGGCTTGTTTTTTATGATGTATAGAAGTCCACAGGCCTGTAACCAGGGGCGAAGCCTCCCCTAGAAAAATTTCCGCCCCCCCCAGGAAAAATGTGTTGGACATATTTTGAAACTATTGGACATAGTTTAAAAAATTTGTCCCCCTCTTAGAAAGCTCTTCGCCCCCCGGTGTCCCAAGCTGATTACGGGCCTGGAAGTCCAGCAAACTTTTAGTTTTCTTTTTACCCTGCTGAGACATTCTCAAATGCCTGAATGCTTCTATGTTAACAACTGTTGTTTTTGAGCTCGTGCAACAGTTTTATCGTGCTACAGAAATTGGTAATGTAGCCAATGCGGTACGAGTTTGCGCTTGTCAGCCTTAGCAGACAAAATAAAGGCAATTGTTTCAGATGAAGCGAACTATCGCGGAACACAATCTGAACATGCGTAGTGAATGGAGGGTCTGCAAAAAGTGGTGAGGTGGTTTCTGGACGTAGGCGATAGCCCGAATTCCCACTAAAACATAATTATTACTTTTTGGCCCATTTACAATGTTCCTTGAAATGTGCATGCAAATTCATTCCGTGGTATTTGCATCAAGTCGACAAATTAACAAGCAAAAAGTATGCGAAAACAATTAATCTCCTTTGGGCAGATAATAAAGTTTTGTAAAATATCAAGCTCAAATGGGGGTTTTAACCCCAATCCCCTTGCGTACGCCCTTGTCCTAAACATATCGGCAAATCTGACAAGTTCAATACTGACTGCATGTAAACAAATCATAATCCAATCTATATGCTTGTAACCGGAAAACGTGACCAACTGCAATTTCGTTAAAGAGTAGCACAGCAATAATACGATTTCTATCTGGCAATCCTGCTAGCCCCTTTTTTCTCATCTTTGTTTGCTGTCATAAAAGCAAGGTTAGGTCTTGATTAAATACGCAGAAGTCACTAAGCCAATTGAACCTATTCCTGCTGATACAAAAATGCTGTTCACTTGTCAGTATTTCTTGTTTATCTTAATAGCGCACTAGTCCTGTAGAATCATGGTGAAGCAAACGGAAAATGTTGCTATTCGCAACTCCGTTATAACTGGACAGCTTTGTGCATATAAAACCCATCGTCGATGATGTAAGTGCTCTTCGGCTTCTAGGAGACTGCCGAAGAACGTGATTTTCGCCGATGACGTAGGTGCTCTCCGACTCCTAGGTGACTCGCGAATTTGCCTTTTCAGAAGGCAAAACTGATCACGAGGGTGCAGATCGCGAGAGATACAGCCTAGAGCAGTAGCGTAAAACTCAACAGAGCAGTCTGGAAAAATGCTAGTGGGGCAAGCAATGTTTAAAGTGTGATTGGTGGTTAAAAATGTCAAAGGTTTTTCAGATTTTCTATACTCCGACAAGCTGTGTGCAAACTAATTTTTGTCTAGCGTTTGCTTGATACTATAGTCATCACGACACGATCAGTTTTATGCATCACGTTGTCCTTGTGAATTTTTACTTAGGCTTAGCACATTAAAATTGTTGGAAGTGATTTGTGCTCGAAGAAAGTGTTAACTGTTGAATTTAATGTTATGCGCACGTTGTAAAGCTCTCTGCAGCGGAATTCTAATATTCCTCGGTTTTCTAACCTAGTCAAAAAATGTGGTTTCCTGCACTATTTTGTATCTTCTATTCTCCAGACCCTCTAGCATAGATTGGCTAGAACTTGACCTGTGTAATTTGAAATGACTGAATATTTTTGTTTTTCTCCACGTTTTATTGCAAACTTGTCATAGACTCATGTTCAGTTTACTCTGCGGTGCTGCAGAGTATTTTGTGGAACAGGCTGCAGAAACCTTATTCGGCCAAATGAGTTCAGGTTCAGGTTTTGTGAGAAATTATAAGAGCGTAAGACGGTAGCAGTAGCATGCTAGGTTAGCAAATGTTTCCTTGGCGCAGCAGGTGACAAAATACGGCCATGGAATCGGCAAACAGCAGCAACGCGCTGGTTCAGTTATATCTTGCCTCGTATTTAAAAATAAGCACATTGAATGCAGCGCATTTACAAAACAGCTTGTTGCAGCGTAACCAACAGGTGAGCATTGAGCGTTTTATCAAGGTTGCGCAGTTCTGAGAGCTAATGGTGTAGCCTACTGGTTTTTGTCATGACACTTGCTTGCGCCATCGGTGAGAGGTAAAGCACCGGGAAGGTTTTCAGGGGATTTCCCAGGNGTTACCAGGTGCNTGTCGCGGGGAGTTTTTCTGGTCGTGTTGCTCGCATTCTTTCTTGTTACCTGTACTTCTCTTGATANTGCTCGCACTTCTTGTTGCCTGTATCAGAAAATGTGAACTTAAAANTTCAGTGAGCTTGGATTGCTCGTTTGTAAGTAATTTTTTTCCTTGCTGTGGGCACAGAAATAGAGTCATTTTATTCAGGTGGTTAATTGCATACTTCAATATTAAGCTGAAAATCTTGGCCAATCAAGATTAATAAGTTTTTTTTGTTTGTAAGTTAACAAATTTTCTCATTTCTCGAAGCAATATGCATTTCGCTCTTATCTCACTATCATCCATGATATCCTTCTCCGCGCTAATAGGGCGGTAATTTGCGAATTAAAGTATCAACAACCATCTTCAGGTATTCACAAAACTACCTGTCTTGATGAACACATCTTACGAACTGATGTCCGGAAAGCTAATGAAACCAGAATTCCTGTAACTTGGATGGACTTCGGTTTTGTGGATAAAACAGATAAAAATTGGTGCCGGTTATTCGGGACTAATTTCTCACATTCCTCAGAAAAGATATGAGAAAATATTGATACTTTACCAGCTTAAGTTTCGTTTTATAGGTAGCAGGGAGAAACCAGGGTTTTTACAAATGGAATCCAACTTCGACGTTGTTGATTGATAAGCTCTGCATCAACAGGCTTGAAATAACTTTTTATCCTCCACTACAGTTAAGCACCTTATGCTACATTTACTCTCCGAGGTTGGCTGCCAAAGTTCAGAGGTATTTACTTCACATAAGAGTAATTTCCAACCTTGTATTTTATGGTACCACTGCATGGTGTGGTGAGAGCTACTCGTTATTAAAACTGCGTTTTTCGCTTAAAAAACATAAATTTTGCAAAGCCTATTATTTCAAAAAACTCCAGCTTAAAGAATAACAACCTTGGCATTCACCAGCAACATTATGGAGTTTTTGACACCACGTGTTTTTAAAAAAGCACAAGAAACACCAAGACAGTGAAACAAACAGTTCAATTTTTACAGTCACAGTGTGCTCCGAAAAGGTTGCTGCTTTTACAGTAGAAAATGCTTGGTACAAGTTGTTTGGAAGCCTTGCTTTCTTGAGAACGCCGCATAGCAGTGAAATGCTCTAGTTTCAGAGATGTTGTTTTTGGGCGGCAGTTTAAGGTGTGGGAATTAAACTAATAGACAAACTGTTTGAGAATCTGATAACTTGCACAATGCGTTTCACTGGCAGCTGATGAGGGCGGATATACTGAGAGATAAGAGAGCATGTGTTTTTTGACTGCGTATGAAAAAATCGTCGTGTGTGGAACAATGTCATTACACCAGCATGACACAAGTTAGTGGAGTTAATCTAAACAGCACAATTGCAAATTGCCTAATAAAGAAGGACTGACAACAGTACAACTTTCTAAGCCAAAAAACGTGGACAAGAACGACTTTGAGAGAAAAGGAAAATGCGAAATAGGGAGACGAAAATCATGCGAAAACAGGAATAAGACAGTATACATCGACCAAATACTCGACAAAGTTTCTTTTGACGTTTCTGAGGAAAAATATTTAAACTTTTGGATAAAAGAACAAGAATTACAGTATTACATTAAAAAGATTTTAGAACTGTGTGCAGAATTAATTTCACAATACGACAACTATGTTGTTTATCAAAAGTTTTGCAAAGTGGCACGTCAAATAGAAGCATAAGGTTTACTTTGAGGTTTTGGTTGTATGACGAAGATATGGTTGCAACTTTTCAGTGTGTGTAAAGATAGCATTTGATTTACAGCTTTTCACGTAAAATTATTTAATTCGTGAATGTCTTCAGCGAGACAGAGTTTGAATAATGTAAATCTTTGATTGCGATGCTTTCGATATTATAATTTTTGAAACTTTGTTTACGGTTCTATTGTTTTATTTGTCATATTTTAAACAAAATCTAGATATTGGCGACTTCTGTCATTGGTATTTTGATAAATTGATGGAGCATACCAAGAAACCAAATTATTTTCAAAACAATCTACATATGCCAAGGCGCTGAAACGACTTGCGGCTTTTCCGAACTTGCTCTAAATGTGATATTTACTCAAATTCGAACAAAGTAGAAATGAAAAGGAAAAATTATTGAAATTCACAACTTTTTGCTGACCACAAGTTGTTCTCAGATGTTTCTGGATTGATTTGCAGCTACTGTTAAGAATCACGAAAAAGGTTTCAATATGTTTGTAACCTGGTCGTTGATCAGTTGCTCGTATTTGTGGTGGTTGTCGGAGAGGTTAAATTAGTAACGCACTCAATGAAAAAAGAATGAACGTTTGTCATCAATGATAGATCATTCAATGTGCATCAAAATGAAGACTGGTCTGCCCTAAACTAAATCTGGAGTAGCTTTTCGTTGAATTTCGTTGAAACTGGAATGCTTTCCATTGTCATCTACAAATCGCATTTTGTTGGTGAGATGATGCACAGCAAACATTGGTTGGGTATGCCTGATATTGCAATAAAGTTCAATTTTTTAATTAATATTGGCGGTCAACGCTAACAAAAGCTTTTTCAATGTCTAAAAAATGCAGATATGTGGCCTATAAACAAAGTTGAGTTTTGCAACGGGCTTGTGACAATCCATGCTAATCGGAAACCTGTAACTTTTGCCTTGTTCTATCCTTGGTTTAAGACGAAAATTCCAAACAAGTCAATTCCCGTTTGAAATAAGTGCAGTTAAGAATAGCCCTCTCTGACCATACAGGAAGCTGGATTGATTCCCAATTTGCTAACATTTTGAAATGCTCTTGCAAAAGTACCTAAACCCTCGATAGTATGTGTTCGCTTTTCAGATTTTACTAAAAATTGTAAATAATCAAGCGTTCGAGGACCTAACCTAGAGAAGGGGGAAGGGTTTGGGGGTTACAAAACAGATTACGTTATCTTAAACACGTTTTTGTCTTGAATTTATTTGTCTGTCCGTTTGTCTGTATTTTCAGTGTAGCCTGTCAGCCGCACTCTACCTGAATTTGGACAGACTCAGGTCGTACATTTCAGCTCTGGACCATTTTTCTCTTATTATGCTTCACCACATGCAAGGACACTTGGCTTTGTGATTCACACTCACCAAATTCAAATTTCATCAAAGAAACCTCCGACACGCCTCAGAGTTGCATGTTTGCACCAGACGTGAAGTCCCGCGTAAGCCGTAAGGCAACAGGTTTGTCAATTACGCGATAGTTACGCCTTCAACAGGGTGTCAGCGTTTTTTCAAAGTTGGAAAATGCTGTCGTTGAAGCTTTGGCTGAAATTTCATCATGCTCAGACAAAAAAACTTCATTAAGAGCAGTGCATCTGTTGTAAACCCATGAGACAATTTGAATTTTGCATTGCTTGGTTTTGAAAGTTACTGGAATGCAACGTGCAGTGTTTGTCTTGCAAAGTGCTACTAAGGAATCCAACGAATCATGTTGTGGCGGCTAGTAAAGCAGATGATATTGTCATTGAAATGAACAAACTTCGGAGCATGCATTTCACAAGTTGTTTATTGGAACGCAAGGTAAGACCAAAACCGTAAGTTTGGAATCGCAACGCTGTAGGCCTCGACATATCGACAGGTTCAACATTTCTGATTATTTTTAGTTAATATGATAAGGTTAGTCAGGTGAGAATCTTATCTCATTGTTGGACAGTTTCATTGCAAATCTCGGCACGAGATTCGCGCCCCACAGATCTACTCGTGGTGGCGTGCATTGTTTAAATTCCGCTGAATGAAAAACTGACTCGACAAAGCGAAAAAGAGAAAACAACCGATGCACCGAGCAGCATGTAATTGTAATGCCTCTGCTGACAAATGTACCTTGCTCGCTACGTTGTCAACTCTTCCGCTGATGGCGTGGACCAGCGAGCGATATTTTCTGTGTTACACAGACCGAAAGCATTCTTGCGAAGTACCATCAGTCTTGCCCGAATAACCGGATTTACGCATTTATAGAAATCATGCGCCTTTCACGTAATATTGATAGATTAAATGAAACATCGAGCATTGGCTTTGAACACGAGTTTTTAACTGTTTGGCAACGTTTACGTATTGCATTGTTTCTTGTTTTGCTATTTGATTTTTATTATTTCTCGCCAAATTTTAGTTTCTATTGTAAAGAAACATCCATTGTTACTTGCGGGAAGTAAGGAAAACCTCCCATGAAAATTTTATGCTAATGCTACTGGGATTTTAAACTATTTGCTTATTAACATTTGTAGTAATCCGAATCATGCTTGCTGCAGTCAGTTTGAGTTTCAATAATTTTCAGTCAATGATAATTAAAAAACGGACAAAAAACTGCTGAATTTTTAACACTGCTGTTTCCGTAAGGCAATGCTACCATAAGACTAATTCTAGGGATTCAGAAACAAAATAAAAGCGGAATGCGCTTTTGAAGTTTATGTGGGAAACAATGTAGAAAAATAAAGACGATCCTTTGAACGCCAAAACGCTTCAGCTTCTTATTTGCAAGACTGAAAATATGCGGTTGTCTGCACTCTATAGCATTATCAGTGACAAAATACAGTTTTGAAAAAACATAGAGTCTTTTAAAAAAAACAAAAATGGGCGCCCTTCTTGTCTGGCTCGGGCTGTTTAAAAGTGGTAAAAGTTTGTTTTCTACAATTAATGACTCATACAACAGATTTCAATCCCCTTCTAACAGACAGCTAGATTCACTTACTCAGATACAGGTAAGTTGATAGACAACCTGTTGTTTTTGTTCCGACGTTCACAGGCATGCTACCAAATGAAACCGGCTTAGCACAAAGGCAAACAAGCAAAACGTTTTGAAGTTAATATCGACAACTTGAGAGACACTAACTCTCAAGTCTTGCGAGTTTTAAAACTGCCTTTTCAAAATTGTCAAGTCTAACAAAAACAAAAAATTTTGAGACACACCCACACCAGAAATTTATTTTCTTCAGTTTTGCGTACACAACAAACAAAGCCAGCTTTTATGGCACGGATAGCAATCTTTGTCAAAAAACTCGTTCCAGTTGGGACACTTGATTTTCGCTTCAAAATAATCGCAGAACGAGAAGAATAAAATCCTTCCATGCAATCTTCCAAAGCTTATAGTGGCAATGGCATGTACTTCTGTACATATTAAATATTTTTCTGCATTGCAGGGCTTCGCTTTCCAGTTTTTTCCTTTCACGATTTCTTTGGTTGAATTTAATTTATTGAACATTTTTTTATTGTCTGCAGATTTGCATCTACCAAAAATGGAAAATTTTCCACGATTCCAAAAAATATGAAGTTTTCCGGCTTTTGCTAAAAGCCCAAAGGGACAATTTGATACAAAGGTCATTTTTCTGTAAGCTTAATCACATTTCGCAAAAGAACAAAGCAAGTAATTTGTTGCTGATTTGAAGCTGACTTGTCTCACTGACTTTTTAACTGTTCCGCTTGAACAAACTCTTGCCTCTTCAGGCAAATGACTGGCAAATTCTTTTGCATAACGCGAAAAGAAAGCTTTGCCATTATAAAAATAATTGAAAAAATAAACCTCGATTCTGGGATATTTCAATGCGTTTCAAATGAAAAACTGCAATATTACGTGTGATCAAAGCCTGCTGCAAATAAAGGGGCTTTCTCAAATAAGTTTCGTGGCTACATCAAAACAATATCGTGTACCTTAATATCCTATTTATAAAACAAGTGCTTTCATAGTAATTTCACGATGCTGTTGTTTTAATAATATCTAACCTTTCGGTGAACACCACTACTGAACCAGTGCGCTTGGCCATAACTGTTCCTATCATCATCAGCAAGTTAGAAAGCTATAAGTTGATAATAACATCAGTATTTTTCACTATCAGCTGAATACAGAAATCATGCGCCTTCTCCGGAATAGATTTCGTCAAGTCGCATACACTATTTTATACGTTATATACGCAATTCTTCAAGTTACTGTATGTGCTACCTCAAACAGCTCAGCCAACCGTTATAGTATAAAAAGTATTGGCGCAAGGGTGAAGTACCTTCAAAAAGCCGTATAATTTGTCTTTTTTTGTTCCCATGCTTGTGTTAGAGAACCTTTGTTGGTTTTACAAGCGGAATTGCCATGGGCAAGCTAATTTGTTGTGGTATGGAAACATCAACGCAAGAAAATAAAGACAGCGAAGAAAAGTTCCGTCTCGTTTCACACAGCGTGGAGTAATGGATGAATCACTTTTCAAAAGGATTCATAACTTTTTTGGCTGTAAACCAGTTTCATCGGGTCTACCCTTTTCTGGGAGCCTCCTACCTATCCCTGAATATTTTGCAAAGTTTTTCAAGTTCCAGCTACCTTCGTGTGACGTCAACAGAAAAAGAAGTTTGCTGTTTTTCCTGCATACTTCACTAAATTCTGCACAACACCTAATTGTGAAGAATAACTCAAATGTGAAACAACAGTTCCTTTTTTCTCAGATCATAAGTTTTTCGTCCCTTGTGCGACTCATCACTGTCCAGTTTTACTCATCGAAGAGTTTACATACAATCTTTTGCAATTTGGTTCCAGAGCACCCTGCTGCAGTACTACGGTTTAAATATATGTTTGAGTGAAGGTCATATATGAAAAGTTGGAAGGAGGGATCGGTGGGGGGCCGGCTCCCTGGTTTTTGAAGTTTGATATTTTGCTATCAGCTTATTAGTAAAAAATGTTTTACCCTTAGTTTCGTAATTGGCAAGTTGAAATTCACCACTGTTGGTTCTCTTTTGGTGAAATCCTTTTGGTCACCCTTGGAAAAATCCGCTATTGGCTCCCCTTGGAAAAAATTCTTCCCACGTCCATGTGCCTGAGACGTTTGCGACTACATCTGGCAGTAGCCTTGTAATTTAACATCGTACCATGCGATTTAACAGTAATTTTTGAAATTTAATAAACAATTTTCAAATACCTCAAACCTGCAATCTTAATACTTTTATTGAGCAAACTTGGACGAATGCTTCGTTACCAATACCAAGAAGAATTCCTGTGAATCGTTACAAAAAATGAATGTTTAAAGAAGGTTTGCTACAAAAAAGAGACTTAGTTGGTTTGTTGTCAACTGTATCTCAGGGAGGTGATTTATTGTATTTGTCAAGGTTTCCATGAAGACTGCTTATACTTGTTCAACTCAAGTCGCAATTGTTTACTCTGTTTCTTTGCACTGCGATCTCAGGTTCGTCAAGTAAGTTGTGCTTGTCACTAGTATTACTGCAAATTTTTTCCCTAATGCTTACTCGGTCAAGAATAAAAACTACCTGCTAAAATAACTTTAGGTACTTTCCAACCTGCTGATGTTCCTTGCCATTGTGAAACAACCGTGAAGACCAATCAAGCGTAACGAACACGCTAACTGCTTGGTTGTATGCGTTTTTTGATCAAATCGAAAACACTGTCAACATTTTGCCTTTGCTAGCTGCGCATCAACTAAACTTGGTTATTTTCATCTTGGCAAAAACGCAATTTGTATGCTGTTTCCAGCGGTCCAAAAGACCGCTCAGCAACAGGTAGATTTTTGTGGTGCATACCCTGGTGAATCACCAGGGACAAAGCACAAAAGGAAGTTGCGAGAAAAAAGCGCAGTAAGCGCGCAGTCGTGTGCGTGCTTACTGCGCGTCAGCAGCAGTTAAATTCGGCACGCTACTGTTACGCAACGTACGCTTGCTGACAGGTCACACATTTTTGTAATGGTTGCACAAACATAAGCAGGGTTATTCGCATAGTTATGACTATCGAGAACTGCTGTTGTAATTTGCACTTGCTACAGCAGTTACCGCGAAAGTCAATGTAGTGTCTCGGGCGTTTTCAGCCATAACTTGCTGACTAACTGCTGCGCTTCAGAGCTATAATCGAAGCATGAAAATATGCAAAAATCTTCTACTTTCGATTATACAAATTTGACTATTCTTGGTTTTGGACATTTTGGCACTGATGATGAAAACAGCAGTTACCGAAACGTCTGGCTATTTTTGGTTTTGGAGCTTTTTGGAAGAGTGTGAAATGACGAGCTGATGCCAATGAAGATTTAAGGGCCTATGAAAAAAACTGCTCAAAAAGTAATTCACTCCTTTTTCAGTTAACTAGACAAAAATTCTTTTCTACAGAGCCCTTGAGTGACTCTCTAGCGCAGGGGTGGGCAAGCCGCACTACTCCATTGCCGCAGACCACTCGTGACATTACGAAAAGAGTAAGGCAACTGAGTATAAACGAAAGTGAACATTTGTTGTTGATAATGCCAAATTGATCTGCAAAAAGGAAAAATACCAGCTAGTATATATTGCAAACAACAATTCTATTATAAGTCAGTGAATGTATCGGAGTAACAAAACAAAAAACGAAAAAGATAATTCCTCTTGCTCTAATTTTTTTTCATTATCTCCCCGTCCATCATCTGTTCCAACTTTTCTAGTGAAAGCTTTGTGTTGAATGATTAACGTTTAACTGGTCTTACATGATGCACAGCACGTGGTGAATCTCTTATACAAAATATAACAATTGACGTCAACAGTTTTTGTCTCTTGCCAATACGTGGACTAAAAGTATCAAACAGTCTGAAACAATGCGAAATTTTGAAAAAATATGGTTAAATATCAAACATTTTCATGACTTCTCATGTTTTGCCTCGGACTTCATCATTGCTTACTGCTGCTCACATTTGGTTACATTAGATCAGTTTTTTTAAGGTCTTTCAGGGACCCGATTCGGGTCCCTAGAATTGAAAATCGGGTCCCTAGAATCAGAGAAAATCATCATCGGGTCCCTAGAATCAAAGAAAATTGGGTCCCTAGAATCACAGAAATCGGGTCCCTACAGATTCATATTGGGGACCTAACATTTTCCTTAAAAAAAAACCTGCATTAGATTTTCCTTCAGGTTACTTGCGCTTATTTAACTTTTTGATTTTTTATTCTCGAACGAATTGTGAATATTTGAACACGTTTTGTGATGTTTCACAGATATGATAAAACCTGCGCACTTAGTTGACCGCTGGCTGAACAAAACCAATAGTGATTCACTGATTGTTACGCAAGTTAAAAGTTGACACACCAGTCGATGAGCACATAAACCACTCGCTCAAAAATTTGTGTGTCCTGCATGACCAGTCAAGTAAATTCGACGATGTGCCTACTCCTCAGTAAAATCCTCGCGTGAGCTGTTGCAAGGCATAAAAAACGACTATGACGAAGCTGAAGTCGCGATCGCACTGGAAGAGCAAGCATTGGAGCTTTTTCTGTTTCTATGGTGCCTGAAACTGTTCGCCCAGGTTTTAAGCAGCGCCTGCTCATTATCTGTGGTGTTGAACGAAACGTAAGTCGTCTGGACAGAGTGCAAATATCTGGCTAGTTACAGCACACATTTTATGGCATTGGAAAGTCACTGTAAAACGTCTAATTGACGGGTAAGTATGGGTGAAGAAAAATATATAGCTGTGATAAAGCTTGCAGACTTCAGCAGTTTCAAAAACAGATGACACTGCTCTTGTTGTCTGCAGTTACTAGGAACCAAATCGCTTTGTATGCTTTACTAAATGTTTAAGCATGCACGTTATATTGCAAAGTGCAAAATGCAAGTTCGGGCAATTTGCCCTTGAACGTATACAACATGTCGTAAGTGGTATCGCCTGCAGGAATTGCTGACGCGCGTACAACTGGATCCTTTCAGAGACCGCAAAGCCACTATAATGATTTGGCATTGCCTTCCTGATCATAACGCGTTGCTTGACGCAGCTATAAATCTCAATATTGGACATTGTTAGAAAGGTTACTACACAGCAAACCTGATGATATGTATATTTTCGGAGGTGTATTGTCGCTGTGACGTTGTGTAATCGCATGGCGGCGGCGTGACGTCATAGACGCCCGTGCCGAAAATATTAAATGCCAAAGTGCATGTTGCTTTTCACAGAAAGCAAATCAAAATTCATAAAGCCATTTTTGTGGCCTGTGCGGTTTCTAAAGCGATTTATTGAAGTCAATGTTAGTGAAAGTGCTGCGTAACTCTGGACAAACAAATTTCGATTTCGTATGGTCAATTCGGCAAAGAAAAACTAAATTTTTTTCTTTTTTGTTTTCCTAAATTATGTCTTTTTCTCTAATTTCCCTTTTCTCACCATGTACTTGCATTTTTTCAAAGTTCAATCTGCAAACAGTTACAGCAATTTCAGTGTTTATATTATACTTGTCCCGCTAATCAGTTTGATCCATGCGGTGGGTTGTGAAATAAATTAACTTCGCCTTGTAAACAACGGAACCAAAAAGTCGTCATGATTCGGCATACAACACGAAGAGGTAGCTTGCACAGAAGATGTAGCACTCGTAGCGATGTTAAAGCAATAAGAGTTGAAGCGTGTGAATGAACAGAACCCAAATATGAACTTGTCTAAGGTTCTATTTGCAGATGGAGCTGTCAAATGTCATTTGTTTTTTGGTATGCGTTTTAAATTTACCGGTCTGTCGGTCTGCTGCAGCCAGTGCCATTTCTTTTCGTCCTCGATTTCACACGAAGTCTGCTTTGCGTTGCTCACTCGACCAAGTTAATGGCGATCCAAGAAATCTAGAAATGTTCACGTTGGAAACAATGGAAAATGGCACAATTCGCACTTCATTCAATTCGGACAGAAAAGTTGACCAGTTTCAGGATTTCTTCTCCAGCGATGTCGTTAACTCACAAGTAATTGCACGTAACCAATGCGCGTCAGGGTGGTTGGACTTCATTGATTTCGACATTACTCGGTGGATCCTGGGTTCTAATGCTATTCCTTCAGCAAGTTTGCGGAGAGAGTTTTCTTCTCATAAAGAAGTTAAAGAACTGCTGCTCAATTCAGAACGAGACCATTGCATCATCAAGGTATGTAGAAAGGAAATTGCAACATAGACTTTACTATGAATTACATGCGGGGTTGTAAACACAGCAAGAGTGAGACCTGGAAGCAGAGAGTATTAATGGGTTTATACATTAGAGTTTATAAATATGCACGCTTGTCAACAAAATATTTTGAGGTCTAACAAAAGTTTCCATTGCAGAGTAAACAGCGTAAATGTTCATTGGTTTACAAAATACTTTCGTCTGGCTTGTATTCAACTTGGAATTTTAATAATCTTTTAAGGTGCAAAAATTGTCACCTTTCACTGTCTGTCCAACAATCTAAATCATCAGTCCTACACGATAAGAACTACTTAATCCACCGTGGCAGTGACGTTTAAAAATAATTTTTGTTATTTTTGTAACAGACATTTTTGTTATTCAAATTGTGGTCAATCGGGTACGTGAAGCAAAACCTGAATAATTTAACCTTTAAGAGTTCTAAATATTCTGTCTACAAGCAGAGTCGAAATGGGTCATTTTAACACATTCTACTTTTATATCAATGCACATCATATTTAACATCCATTGTTGCTGTTATTGCCAAAAATGTTTATTTCAAATACAAAAAATGAAAAATGTTTAACTGCAACGCACTTGATGATGGAAAAAGGAGCACTTTTGCTTCGTAGAAAGATTTACCCCACACACCTCCAAAAAATGCACACACAACTAGGGTCTTTCTATTGCTGTTTTATTTTACATTCTCTTTTCATACCACGCATTTTTTGCGGGCTGCGAGGTCCCTGTTGCTCTTTGCAGATTGGTTTTGCGTATTTTATGTTGCGAATTGTTTTTCCTATCTTACATTTATATAACTTTCTCAGAAGGATTCTTAATTTCAAGTTAACAAAATTGCAAAACAATCGTCTTTTATCAGCGTTTCGTTATCAGTCAACTTACAGGTTCAACGGCAGGAGCGTTTTTTGTTGATTTCGTTAATATAACAAACTCACTAGCGATTGGAACAAGGGACGGCAATTTGACAGCGGTGGCTTTTGTTACTAATGCCATTATTGATACGCATGCATTTCTTTGTTCCAGACAGCGGCCTAGCCAGCCCAAAAATTGGTGGGGGGCAAAAAATTTGGGGCGGGCCAAAAGGTTTGATTTTAGGCGAATAACACTATTTTGCTTAGGAGAACGCTTCTCAAAGCACAAAATGGCTACATTTTCTAAAACTTTGGGGGCATGGCCCCTTTGGCCCCCCGCTGGCTACGCCGATGGTTCCAGACTACAAAAAGCAATGCATTGAAGTAAATTAAAACTTGACATTCCAAGAGAAATAGTACTGTTCATTTTCTTTTCTCCAAAATGGCACGCTGTTTTCTAACAAATTTTTAAAAACTAATTTCCAAACTTTCGCATATCAATAACCGAAAGTTTTACATGTCAATAACCAATCATAACAATCCATAATTTAGCACCAACACCCATAATTCGCACTATGCTCTACTACACCTGTACTTTTAAACCATTTGGAACTTGCTGTGTTTTATACAATATTACACTGTGTTTACTTTATTACTCTGTGTAGTGTGCAGAATGATTTTGAAAAAACGCACAGTTTTAGAATAATTAAACCCGTTGATTTCATCACGATAGAAGACAACCAAAACGATTGTACTTCAGAAGAGACCGCTTTACTATTTTTGAAACAAGTGCTTGATGCCAGATTAGGCAGTCATGGATTTTTACAGATTTTGTCACACTTTGCCGTTTCTGCTGTAGGTTATTGTGCATAATCCTATGTTGATCGCAGAATCAAGCGAATAGAAAATTGTGGAGTGCCTTGTTTTTGAACCAAAAAACTCCGGAAATCTCGGAAAGCGATACCCAGGACAAGAAACTCGATTCAGCAACTTCAGTTGGTCAAAATTATTGGGCGAGCAGTGATTTCTGTGGAAACACCTCGCTCTTACGTCTACCTTTCGCTGCCATTCATCTGCACAACCGAGCAAAGGCAGTTTTTGGTACATTTATTCGGTGCTGCGACATCATCACTGAAAGTCTACCTTCAGGAGCGTCCTCACATCATCATATGCAGTCGGGAATCATATCTGTGCTAGTGGCTCTGATGATGATGAGGTTTTTAATGATGTGTTGTCTATGCGAATCGTCAGGAAACTTGAGCAGTGGGCCTCCTAGTACGGAGAATCATTCTGAAGGTGCAGATAACACCAACGTTTTCTCGGGAGGTTTCAGGCGAAGGCGCCTTTCACCGCGAGGTATGTTTGTGATACAATCGTACCGAACAACTTCCAAGTTCTCACAAAACTCTTCCACTACGTATGATTGTTCTCCCGCTTTTATTCCAAATTTTGAATATGCGGCGGCAGCCTAATTTGTGCGTTGACAATAAAGTATATCGGGTGGTTCGACAGCACGTGCATGGCTTAGAAAAAACAAATTTCCTTTTTAATTTGTACTCACAAAGGTCTTGCTATTTTCAAAGTCAATTCTCTATTGCTCTGTAAACATTTGTTAAAGCGCTACTACGTCAAATCATTAATAAATCATCGGTTGAGTTTGAGGAAAAACTACACAAATTCAATTCGAAGCAGAAAGTACAAAATGTTTTGAAGCATCACATCGCAAGAAAATTTCAGGTACAAGGCCTACCAAGTTGACATTACACTTCATCTTAAAATCCAAATGCGAGATATAGTATAGAAAACTGAATTCGATTGGCATGGGATGCAATACTTTGTTGGTAATCTGTTTTTTTCTGTCTTTGCCTTACTGTTGACAATTTCCGTCAACAGTATCGCAGTTTGTACGATGAAGACTAATCAGTCAAATTTGAAAACTCTCAACGTTTTCTTTGCTCGCCATCATGTACTCTGTAAGGAAACAGTTCATTATTTATTTATTTTTGCGCTAAATAACCTCATGGATAAACATCTTGTGAAACCATTGCTTGTTTCTCCACATTTAGCGGAAAATTATGTGATCTTGCTACTGACGTGCTCTGCTTTGGCCTCAAGTAGAAGGAATGCTGAGCAACTCTATTTGGCTAACACTAATATCTGGACATGTTCTCCTGTAACTACTAAAATACCGGTAAGTGCAGGCACAACCTAATAAATGCTTACATATGCTTTTGATTTCATGTGGGATGTTGCAAAAATATCTTGGAAAAATACATGATATTGCGTGATATTATTTTGTTTTAATCAAAATATCTTGCGTATTTCATTAGCAACAACACTTTTGTGTAGAAAATAACAATATGCAACAAAACCTGAAGTATTTTTGTGAGAGGGACATTTTACTCACATGTTAGGCCATCAATATTTAAAAGAAACCGCATAACGCTATTTTTGCGTCTCATCCAATCTATCACGACTGTTTAAGGCCCGGCGCAACCACTATCGCGCCAGAAACATGTTTGGCCGTAACTCGCCGCTAAAACTAGAGAGCTGCTCAAACCCTCTAAAGATGCGGAAAGGCTTTTAGTTTCGATTACAAAAAGTTGAGAAATTTTGAATGTGAGGTTTTTGTGTGTGACGTCATAATAGGGGTGAGTATAGGTATTTTTGGCCCATGTTGCCATGCTCTGGATCCCCAACCCTAGAGGAAATTTTTGTTTCTTTCTAATGAAAACACTAAGCAAAATCCGCGTCTTTAGAGCCCTTGATTGGCCATTTAGCGCTTGTGGTTGAAAAGTTATGGCCAAAAACACATAATCTTGGCAAAAATCCAAGTATTTAGATTTTTCCAAAATTATGTGTTTTGCATATAACTTTCTGCTATTCCAAGTGGAAAACAAACGCTGAGGGCACCTTGGTTGACAAAACCGTAGCGTTTAATTATTCAGAAATAAAATCTGCAAAAACATTTCTTAAATCCTTCAAGTAAAGTGCTCAAGTAAAAATGAAAACAATAATTTTAGCACAGCACCACACTAGATTTCTTGCATAGCATACTAAATTTAATTTTGTGAGAAAGTTTTAAACTTTTTTTACGTTCTGTAGAAAACTTAGTTATTAACTTTTCTTACCCAAAAACACATCATATTTCATCAATTATTGTGCGCCATGACAAATATCAATTGCACATGCTTGTTCCTGAGGTGGAATTGAAAATTTTTCATTCGTTTGATATTTTGTGTTTTTCTTTCATTTTATCGACATTTTCTTGATATGTATTATGCGATGAGCTAATTTTGATTGACATGCCGATATTTTCAGGATTACGTAAAAACATCGCAGATGGTAGATGTTAATCCGAAAAAGTAGTTTTACTTGTAAATTCGAAACGTCATTGGTATTATAAATTGGTATTGATGATGCACCACGTTCTTTCTTTGGCAATGTTATCGTTTTCGTTTTGTGTACTTTACACATAAAATAGATCAAAAATAGCACTTTTCAACTTACTTGCTTCACTGCGTTCAGTCGTGCTTGATTGTGAAAGTTGATTTTTAGGGGCATTAATGTTTTTGTATGGTTGTCATAACAATATTGTGTAATGCTGTGCGCTTTTAAAAAATGTTTATTTTGCGCCGACGTTTTATGTTTTTCATCGTCTGCAGACATCTCGTCTTGGACAACATGCTGATGCGTTTGGAGGGTACAGCGAAGACAATGTTTCGCGTGATTTGATCACAATACGGCCGAATATGTTACAAAGGCAAGTTATCACAGCAAGGTTTATGAAATGTGGAAAGCCAAGTTACGTTTTAAAGAAAATAACAGTCAGTTTAGTTGTTACATCATAGAAAAGGATTTGCAAATAAGGGTTACAGCTTTTGTTATTTTCTCCGTTCATCAGCCCAATCAAATTCTCAAAAGTTTCGTTAATTTTTCAAATTCGAATACGATGATATTGTGATTTGCTCACAGACTAAAAAAGTGATTCTAGGCTTTGTAAACAAAATTTTACGGGATATGCACATGAAAAATCACTTGCTTATCAAAGTAATAAATGGTCAAAGACACAGAAACTTGTTAAGTTTTGCAATCAATAACTCGTTAGGGATGAAAGCAATCGACTTGTAAAGATGAGGACAGCTGGAAATTTTATGAACACGTTTGTAAAAGGTTTTTGTTGGATGATGGTGGAATACCATCATGGTAATCTATGCTTGCTTGGATATGAAATACTGATAACAACTAGACCAAACGTCGTTCGCTTAGCAGCTCGCAAATTCAAAACTAATTAAAAACGTTTGCTAAACAACGGCAATCAAAGACAGTCGTGTTTGTTGTTGTTTACATGTAAACGCGATTTGTTCCTTTCATGGATATGATTATCCACAGCGGTCTTAACATTTTCCTCAAATTTGCAGTAAACAAAGCCAGCCAAGTTACTGGTTTAAGGCCTGAAACAATGCAAGGTAATACAATTTGAGTATGCTGAAAATCGTGCAATCAAATTGTTTGAGACCGCTCTACTTATCCATCAACAACGTCTGGTCAACTGGCTTTACTTATGCAGAGTGTCATAAAAGGCCTCAGCCTGGGTAACATAAGGAACAATAGCATAGCGCGACATTGTAAAGAACTGTAGAAAATATAGAACGCCGCAGGTAATTTTTGAAACGATAATGGGCATATGCAATCCGCATGCCTCAAAGATGGGGTGTGAGCGCTGAACCTGACTGCGAGACGGCTCGATCATGTGCACCTTGTGCTGACCCATGGCATTACGTAAGTGAAGCAGCACTTGTATCACTTGAAGAGTGTCGAAATTCGTGCAAGGCCTCTGTGACTGAATGAGGCTCCCTCCGTTTGAGACTTGCAAGGCGTCTCTTGTCCGGAACATTTTTCCAAGAATGAAATAATGAAAAAAGAACTTCGTTTAAGAATATTGTTTTGAAAAAAGAAGAAGGTAATCAAAATTGTCTAATTATTGCAAAAACGTTTGACAGCACTTTTGATGGTGCTGAAATGCGGGGCACACTTAGACAAGGATATCGTGAGTAGTGATTGGTTCATCCATGGGTTTGTGATCCCATAGTGCAGGGGTATCAAACATACGGCCCGCGGGCAAAAACCGGCCCGTTGCGAGGTTGAATCCGGCCCGCGGGATGATTATGTAAAGTAAAAACGTCTTCGTTTGCTTGAGAAGTTTGTCCAGTCATACTTCGATAAATGGTGACTAGATTTCAATTACTTGAAACCTTAACGCAATTGCATATACTTTATTGTTTTCCACTGTTTTCTCACATGAAATTTTCCCGTTTTCTGCATATTTCCTTTTGCATGTTCACACCGGTTTCAACTGTCAAACAGGTATATATGAACATGCAAAAGTACAACTACTGTTGATAAAGTTTAACACTAGAACTCCGGGAGAAAATGTACCTTGAGCTCCAGTGATGTCGATTTCGAAACCTTCGGAGTTCTAGGTACAACTCTAACTAAAATTTGCTACGTAAAGCTTCTATTCGAATTATTG
>JGI24158J21664_10000238_pt1 | contig 43701 bp, 28 predicted proteins | sample Ectturendosymbi3_FD_21664 | JGI IMG/M metagenome (IMG submission 21664) | reverse complement strand
GCAAGCAACAATAGAGATCACCCGACGAGATCATTCTCGTCGTCACCGTTAGCAAGCACAATCAACTGTTCACCAGGTTCACAAGCATTATTAGAGGACACTCACCAAGATCACTCCATCGGGATCACTCTTTTATTGCTTGTTCGCGCCACATACATACATTTTTGTTCTTCGCGCACATCCCGTTCGTGGTGAATCATACAATCAACGCAACACCACCGGAGAGTTTGCAACAATATGAAGTAACCATAAAATACAGACAACGCACAAATGTCTCAAGTGAACAAGGCTGCTTGCTCAATGACCTGACGCCTCATTGCAACAGGAAGGTTGGTTGAAATCACTTTGAATCTATTTGCTTCAAATCCTTGGACAACGAAAGCCACTGTAATGGATTTCAGGCAATTTCGTTGGTAACTCGGCCACCGATCGCGCTAGCGAGTCAAAGAAGACACCATAAGATGCGGATTTTCGTGTAGTTTCGATTAAAAAAATTGGGTTCCTTTGAATTTGAAATTTTTCGGGACAGTGTGACGTCACGAGTTGGTTCCAGGGACGTTATTGGGATCTATGAAGGAACAAGAATACCACTTTACCCGGAAAAGAACGTACACGAAACTCCGCTTCTTACGAGGTCTTGATCGACTCTCTAGCGCCATCACTCGCCAATTTGTGGCCGAAATTTGGCTCAAAAACCATTGCAGTGGCTATCGCGGTCCTTGAAGGACAGGAGTCTTGCCATTAACTGACAAATTATTATTCTAAGTAGATCCAAATTTACCATGGTTTTCACTGCACTTCCGCTACGCAAGAAAGGTTTACAAGCGTTTAATCTTCAAATACAAGGTCCAGGAATTTCTATAAATCGCACAATCTTTGTGGTTGTAACCAAGCCCCATGAAAAAATTTCAAATGAGACTTGTAAGTTTGCCGTCATAAAAATGTAACAGATTGGCCCAGAGGCGAATTTTGATTTTCGGGGCCCTAGGCTTTTTAAAATGGGTGCCCTTCTGGAAGGTTTGTACAAATTAGCACTACATGCAGTGGCGTAACTGACGGGGGGCAAGGGGACGAGCCGCCTCCCGGCAAGGTAAATATAAAAACTGAGCCCCCTTTAGTTGACATTTTGATATTTAGTATTCTTTAATTTGTTGTTTTTTGCATTTTTCAGGGTATTTTCGTTTTTTTTTTATCTACTATGGACATCCAGAATCCACTGTCATTTCTTAACTTTTTTCCGAGTTTTGGCTAGTGGCACCCTCTACGGTGACCAGTGGACTCCCTACAGGTAATCTTTGCCCCCCTGGCTCAAACCTCTAGTTACGCCCCTAACTACTCCTGCTGGTTACATTCACTGAACAAGTTGTTGTTCCAATGCATAAACATATTACTTTACTCTGAATTCCCTTCATATCAGCAACAAAAACAGTCACATTGAAACGAACGAAAAAGGCAGTGGTGAGGTTATCTGACCACACTCACATTACATATTTATGGAGTACCTCACTGGCCTTGCATATAATCTGAAAAATGGATTCAGGCGTTTTGTTCCACACATGATACGTAACAATAGCCAATTCTCAACGCCATAAAAAGAGAATGCTCATCGTGATTCACTTCGGTCCTTCGCGCTCATTATTCTATAGATCTTTTGTTAGCGGCATAGTAAAAAAATGTGCGTTGAACCAAAACAAAAATACAAATTTAATTGCTTACAGAAATACTGGAAATTGTCCTTACTCCCAAAATTTTGGGGTGCCCCGAAATCGGGGCCCTAGGCTTAAGCCTTTTTTGCCTAGTGGTAGATCCGCGCCTGGTTTGGCCTTATTTACAGTGCTACGAGGAAAGGAATAAAGTGATATTTTACTTGCTCTGTGCTTACCAGTGCTGCGAATTTTCTGTTGCTTCTTCTCAGATGTCTCTGCGTCCTTGTTCCGCCTATCAACGTTGAAAGACGAAGCTTCGAATTAGGCAGTTGCTGTTTCTCAAGTACCAGAGGTGACGCGGGGGCGGAGAAGAGATCTATAAGCTTGTTGCTGGAATGTTTTACATCTAGTTTGTTTTACACTGAATTCCAAGTGGTGATCACGGAAGTATCGGCAATCGACACGTTTGGAGGAGCTTTCATTCATTTTTCTAAGATTATTGGTGCGGCGATGTTCGGCTCATGTTGAGACAGGGGCGGATCCAGCCAGTAAGTTTAGGGGAGGGGCGATTTCAGTAATATATGGTAGTCAAATCTCATAACGGTTTCGCTACTGTAAGAGAGATGAAGTATACTTCACAACACCCCTGTGACAAAACAATGGACAACAAAATGGCCTTATATCGCGAATGCTGTTTTCCGAGTTGAACAAAATCAAGGCGAATAAAGTTACTTTCGTAGGTTTTAAGGGTGGCGATCGCCCCGATCGCCACCCCCACTTGCCTCCCTTCAATGAATAGTTATTGAATTCCCAATATTTGTGTTCTCTGTAAGCTTTATTGTCTTCTGCATGTTTTGCGCTTTCTGTAAGCCCTGTGCAGTATTGTTCCGCTTCTCCCTTTTTTTAACTACAAACTGCTTCCAAACCTATTAATTTTTTATTTGGCTATTTTGTTCCAATCAGCTTAATTCGTTCCCACTCCACAAGACTATTGTTATCAACCTCTAACAACCTGTTTCTACCTAGAGTTAACTCTTCCTCAGGAAAATGTTCCCTTAGATTTGTTGGCCCAAAAGTCTTTAGTGCCAGACGATAATGTCTTCAACCACTTTTACCTTTAAATGGAAACTTAAGAAACACCTTCTACATGAAAAAGGTACACAAATATGAATTTTAGCAACATTTCACTTATCCAGAAAAAATACTGTGAGTTCTAGTATTTTGTAATTCCGTTTATTTTTATGTATATTTACTTTTTGTGTTTTTTCTTTTCTGTGCACATCCCATTCTGTTCGGCATGAAAGTACACTCCATAGTTTTTTCTGTTTTGCTTTGTTTTTCGCTTGTACCACATTGAGAAGTTTTTGTTATTTTTTTCTTTTTTCTTTTTATATTTTGTTTAAACATATTCTTGACCACACCAATTCCTTCAGCCAATTTCGATCCACACAACTGTGTACATAGGCATGCGGTTTCATCTGCACATTTTCTTTGCCGTGGTCGTGTTTGTTTGTTTTCTTTTCCTAACTGTGCTTATTTGATCTCCAACTGTTGTTTTTCAACACTTTTCCAAAAGTGATAAACAGGTGTGGTTGACTAGATGACCGCCCTAGTCCTTCACCAATCCTATATGACACAGTACCAATCTTTGTTTACACTGATCTGCTATCGTGCCATTGTATTTTCATTTGCTCTAATGTTCACTGACGGTTGGTTTACTAAGTGTGCGATGGCTTTTTGTATTGCTTCTGCTTATTAGCTGAGTCATATGAAACAATAAACCATTACCATTGCAGTATTTCGTTACATGAACGCAATAATAATGTCTCATTGCTTTTTGCTGAAGTTAAAAATGTGCAGCTTCGCATATGAAAAGATTTGAATGATTTATAAAGCAGGAACAACCAATGGTTGATCCATTTCCTATTTCAAAGAAGTTTACCAAAATCGATTGCGCGCTTATTGCCAAGTTCTGCCTTACAATCGACTTCATGAAATGTCTTTTCACGCTTGCTCCGCTGGACTTGAGGTTTATTTGTTGATAGCTACCAGCACAACACCAGTGCGCCCTCTTCCGTTCATACAATACTTCGATGTATTGCTCCAATCACTGAAAAATTATTGCGTTGCATTTGTGATGGCATCTGAAACCGATTTAGTTTGATCTACTGTAAGGAAAAAACGATTTGTTAACATTAAATTGATATAAAGGGTTGATTACTGACCTAATGGCAAGCATTTGTCTAGTTATGTCAACTAAATGTTAGTCTTTCCAGGCACTCCATGCCATTTCTAATAATAAGAATTTTTTACGCTCTCCCATTGATAGTTGTGGATCAGTTTTCCACCAGGGTGAAATTGCAGCTTTGCTTCTTTTTGTAAAACTTTCTTTGGATTCAAAACAGACGCCGGTTGCCTTAACACTACTGAAAAATCCCGGGCAGAGCAAATGCAAGCTGAGAAGTTCAATATGCTGTCGTGGCAAAGACTTTAACGGCACGACAAACCCGTACACTCTTGTGGTACAGTACACCTGTCATTTTTATCGACATCAGACCAACAGACTTTCTTAGAACAATTTATTGTACTACAAATAATGATACCACAGCATTGAGAGACTGCACCAGTTTTGACTCGAACTGTTGATAGCATGTAGCATGTGTTTGCTGTATGCGTTGCGAAGCTTTTCTAAACACCTCAATTCCCAATCAAACTAAACGATCAAGTTGCACCAGGAGAATATCTTACGCGTTGTCAATCACGGCGCAAGCGCACACGCACAAACGCGATCATCGTTCTTTTCTTGCAAGTGTGCTGAAATTATTCAACTATTTTTTATGAAGCAGGGCAACTCTTTTTACCCTTATGCGATCGAACCGTTTAACTGTTCTGCGCGTAGTGAATGTGATGTTTCAGAGCTTTGAGACCAGAATTGCCAAACTTGATTTTTTGGTGCTTGGAAAACATCTGTATTTATTGAAAGGAGTACTTATTTCGGGAATGAAAACAACCTAAATAACGTTATTAAAGAGTGCATATCTCGCTTAGCTTCAGCTTTTCGTCTGCTGAGCACGCATGCTTGGCTCATTCTTGGAAAAACAGAGACTCAGTGCCCAAGGTATAAAACCAGCTACTGGAATTTATAAAGTTTTGAGTCTGCCATTCTGCTTATTGCGCCTTTTGAGTGGGACGTTTGGTACCCGACTGGTATACGAAAGCATATGGAAGTATTCTCAAATCTTTTCACAATTTGACGTTAACGTAATGGCATAGGGATCCTGTATAGACAAGTATCCATCTGGTCCATGCGTAAAAGCGTCCCTGTGTAGAATGCGTTGTGACTGAGAAACGCATCTATACTGTATGGCAGATTTCACTACCACTGTGTCAAACAGTTGTTCTTGTTAATTGCTGTAAATGTTACCGTAGTTACTTTCCTGATAATTGCGCTTGAAGACCAGTGATTTCGTAGATAGTATGATCATAAAAATGTCTCCTGCTGAAGTCTCCCTTTCACAATTATATACTGGAATCGACTAACGTGTGCTCGCCAATTTTATTGCAAAAAAATCAAAATTAAAACAATGACAGACACATGCAAGTGCGATTGCGAGAGGGTAACCTGAAGAACTTTGGTTGGTTATTGATTTTTGCCAACCAAACACTAGCTGTCGTTGGAGGTTCTCTTGAAAAGGTCATTTGGGTCAATTGTCCAATTTAAATGAAGACATCTTGCACATGTAAGGTAATTTTGTAATCTGTGGAAAAAAAACTTGATACCAATTATTTTTAGTAGAGATAATTGCTTTTGGTTTGGGTGCATTGCTTTGGGTTGGGTGCATGGAAGCAGTTGCTTGAAAACAAGAGGTTAATAAAATTTCCATAGAAAAATGCTGACAGGTATTTGCTTGTGACCAATTGTTGGTTGATTGCGCAAAGTTATTGTTGGCTTTGCTTACGTTACGTGAATGAAAACGTTTTTATTTGTCATTTTTTCAATCCCAATCAAGAGTTAGGTCCCGCACATTAATACGGTTTTGCAGTTTTTGTGTTGAGCGACGATGAAGCAAATGCGCGGCTAAGTCTTCCTGCAAAGTTTTTGCTAATTCCGCGTTTTTGAAAATATAGTTTCTGTTATATTCGAAAACGCGATGAAGGTCACAACCTTATTCTTGATGAACGAAGCACATAGGCAGAAAACAGCAACAGGAGTGCGTTGCTTTTTAGTGGTAGAGTTACTTTGGGAGAATCATTTATATTTGTTGTTTTCCACAAAACGTTATTAAAGGTTTCAGGCAACGAAGTGTAGGTTCGACTAAAACTTCTGGTCGTAGATAAAGAGGTGTATTTTGCAGCAAATAATACTTATATGTCCTGAAGAAAAGCGATGTATACATAAGCGTAATTGCTGTTTTATGATAGGTATATTACTCAAGGTTTTATTTATATAGGCTGTATGGACAATCGTAAAATTGGCACAAACAAAGATTTCAACAAGCTTTATCATTTTCGGTGAACTACTTAGGTATGATTACTATATTTCACTCTTGTAACATCATTTGGCAACTATTTCAGCACATGCTGGCAAACGTTGTTATAGGCATGGCAGATCGTAGGCTATAAGGTTTTCATTTTACTAAAAATTCTGCACACTCAAGTACGTCAAAGAGTCAAGTTGACCAAAGGTATTTTAGAAGTTTTTGGGGGTTACGAAAACATCCAAAACGTTAAATTTTCGGGGTGATTGCAAAAAGTCTAAGAATTCCTTTTCCGTCATTTTTCTTTCAAAGTTAATATAGCGCCTCGCAGAGACGTGGATTTCTTCAATTCATGTTCCTTCAAAATAACAAGTGCGCCAACTACACTTAAAAGTTTATTAGTGGTTGATTTTTGCGCGAGGGGTGAGCAAAGGGTTGAAAATTTTGCATTAAAATTCTCATACAAATTTAATATTCAAGCAACTGGCCTCCCCAAAGTTGACTGAGTTGAATTCATCAGCATCATTTTAAAAATACGCATAGGTTTCACCGAACACTACACACCCTCAGTTCTGAAATTTTGTTCAGTTACGTTTTTGACAACGTCACTCTCGTTTATTCCGACTTACGAAATCACAGATATTGTTGCAAGTTGGGTCTGTCTTGATATTGATACCGGAATTTCTAACCGCAACTGGACAATACGCTGACAAAGCGTAGAAAAATGAGCAGCGGATTTTCAATTTCGAACGTTTGCAAGCTGCTTACAGCTTGTCAAGTGAGCCATGCACTAATGTCTTGATATAGCTCCAACTGACGTCAATGACACTTGGTTTCATTTGTTGTCCCAACAACGCCGAATCTTGGCAAATGTACACGGAGGTACTGACGTCAACACAAATCAAGAGGTGTGATAAAACCCCCTTGAGAGAATTGACTTGTTTATTGTCGATGTACTATGTTCCGTGGTATATTTGTTTGTGCCGATTATTATGCGCGGGAATGTTTTTCACTTGTGCATTTGAGGGAATTGCATAAGAAGTTGAGCAAAGTGGAACAAACGTTTGTTTAAATGAAGTTAATTCGTTGCTTCTAAAATTGTGAACATGCGACGTGTTCGCAATGAAAAGCTTCATGCACTATCACATTTTGTAAAATATGCGATAATTGGCAGATTTTTTGCTGATGACGAATTCGAATCCAATACCGCCTTTGTGTTTTTGGTTGTATAGCAGAACGAGCTGAAGCTACATGGAAACGAAAACACTCTGATTGAACTGTCAGTCAAGCAGACATCCGCTGCCGCCCAGCACAAACATGAGGAGGGGCAGCAGAGTGATGTAACAATGCAATCCTCGCCATCCAACTGGAAAACGCGATTCTGTCGCGCGGTTTGTGACAAACGCCTCGTGCTCGAATAGCGTAAGAGCTTCGACAAATTGATATGTGGCATATGTTGCCCTAGCGAATGAAATCGATGTCGTGATGGGGCCGCATTATTTCCATTTCAACGTGCATTTATGTTTCGAAACAGAGCTGAAGCAAGGCATTTCAACACAGACTCGAGAATTCTAGGTAGCTTTAGAATGTAGGTGCGTTTTTGCGGTTGTAACTTCGTTGATTTTACGATTCATTAATGTTTTATCAATAGTGTATGCGTGTTGCTACTTTTTTGTTAGCACAAACAGTGACGTTAGAATTGCAGAATTTTGCGAGGATTTTTTAAATGGAGTTGTTGAGTTTTGCATTGAGGTATAATTGCTTTTGGCTGTTTCGGAACCGAATTTTTGCGAATTACGCTTCGTTTCTAAATTTTTATAATACCGAAAACGTCTGTGTTTCAAGATACTTAAATTTTACTGTTATATAGAATTTGTCTGTAAAAATGGTCATGGTCAATGGTATTAATTGATATCTTTTTTGCAAAATTTTAGTACTTGGTAATTGGAAACATCGCTTTTTCATGAATATAGGGATGGATTACCAAACAAAATTGTAACGATTTAGTCACTGAATAAAACAGTGCAAACTTCAGAAAATTAAAAAAGAATTTCGGAAATTATGTGTTATTACTAAACATTGATTTGTTTCAATGGTATTAGAAAACTGCAATTGCTTCAAAACATCTGGGTATCTGCAGTAAGTTTAAAGTGCAGCCTGTGAAGTGAAGTTTGTCAAGCGACATTGATTAGCAGCAGGTAAGATAAAAAATCAATTTCTTTCAGAGTCCATGTCTGTCTTTGGTTTTCAGCAATGCCGTAATTAACGAAATGAAACGAAAGTTCAACAACACATTTCGAAATGTCTCATTTTTGATGCGTCAAGTTGTTTTTTAAAAATGTGGGTGCCTTGCCAATATTGTGAAGTATATCAAGCACTGCGCAGTGCTGCATTGCTATATCGTTTAATCACAAAATTGTGTGGTTTGTGGGAGAAAGCACTTCGGTGATTCAACGCAAACCAGAGGCGCCAGTGGTTGATGTTTTTTTGGTGTGATGAACGCTTTTCCACTTTCTTAGTCATGCTGTAGTGGGCCATGGTGAAAAACGAAATGAAAGTCTAGCGTGGCGGAAAGCAGTGGGCAAAATGCCATAATTCGAACACTTCATACCTATGCTCAGCTTTTTACGAGGTACTCATATGCGACTTTTTAATCTTTTCAGAGCGCTTTTCTTTTTCATGATTTTACATGCAGAATTCTGGAATGAAAACATTTTGAATGTCTTTACGGCAAAGTACAATAAATTAAAATGAAAAATGACAATTGGGAAAATGGATTTTGTTTTACTTCAATTTACTGAATAAAATAAGCCAAGCAAAAGTTTTGGTAATTTCCATGAGTGCAGCCGATGTTCAGAAATTCAGTAATTTTGCATTTTTAGTTTGGTCCTCTTTGGAAACTTTCAAGTAGGCTTACACATAATATTAGGTATTTAAGAAAAAACACGTAATATGAAAGGTTTCGAGTTTTCAATCCTCACATTTGGTTGCGAGCGCTGGTCGTATCGCGATTCTGTCCTAAAAAATTAATTATCCAAACATCATCCTCACGTGGAGCAAAACTGCTAATTTCGCAACTTTGAGTCAAAAAGTGGTAGGAAGTGCTGCGCATTTCAGTATTTCGGACCCTCACTACTGGCAACAAAGATATCAACGTACAGTATATTTGCGAATGCAACTTCCATATACGTGCATACACAAACAACTTGCGGTTGCCATGCCTTCACTGATTTTCAGCTGAAAGGCTGGATAAAATTCAACCAAAATGGTTTTGAAAAGATTTGATTAAGTGAATAGAAAAGTTTATACAAATAGTTTGTTGAGTGTAATTGCCTTCAAACCCGATCATGACAAACTGCACCAACGAACTTGCGTGGAAAACCTAACCCTTTAGATACTCGGAATAAAATGAATTTGGGTTGATGAAACAGAAATCACACAACGATGTAAAAATGCTCAATCTTGGACAATGCAAGAATGCAACTCCATGAAAAAACGCTGAATTTCAACTGCGCCTGCGTGAATAATTGTGACCTGCGGTTTTACCCACTGAGGTATTGAACAATTCGCTGCGTATTACTGTATATATCGCTGCGTATTACTGTACATATAAAATCAGCACCAGTTGCTGGACACTTTTTATATGGCAATGATTACCACCATGCAACAACACAACCGAACAGAGCTCAGAAGATACAAACACGTCAAAACGCGCTTTTGGCGCAGAAGGTTTTTTCACTCACTAAGCGTCACATTGCTGCAGATCATGCTCAACGAATATTGGAGGCATTTACCTTATACCTTTTTCCAGGTGCAATGCGTCACAGACGTCGCTTGGCTCAAGAGTCAACTTCGCTTTTATATTTCATCATTGTGATTTTGTGTTTTTCAAAGCAACGACTGTTAAAAGCTGACGGAAAAGGTGAAGCAGTGTTGCTTGGCGTGTGTGTGTTTCCGTGCTTTTTCCTTAATTAAATTGTTTTTTTTGGCAAAAACTTTTCCTTGCCTCGTAGTTACGAACAATGATAGATTTACAGTTTAAAGAGTGGATATAAATTTTAACGGTAAAACCACTAACATTAACCGACGTTTCTGAAATAGTTACATTTACGATTATTGAAGTCCTCAAACGTTTTTCTCTGAAAGGTTTTCTGGTGCATCATTTAAGGTACCAATAATGAAAATTGAGCAGAGTTTCGACCAGACATACGTACCAATGACAAGTTTTTATTACTGTCTTTGCACGCGTGAATTTAGTAAATAAGAATCTGCCGAATCACAACATAACGCAAGCGTAAGTGGTTGGTTTAACTTTTTTGAGAATTAGGCGCTTGCAAATTTGTGTGCAGGCGTCAGATTGAAAATGTTAATTATGATGGAAAGAAATGACTCTACCTGTTTGTTAAAAGATGGTTTAAGTTAAAAACAACTGCTCAGAGCGTCGTGTTTGCTACTGCTTTTATATTTTGTTTACAGAATGTTATTTTGCACATTGTGAAATTCGAAAAACTAATTCAGTCTGTGCTACAAACCAGTTTAAACAGTTTGGTGAGTAACTACTCATTTTTTCTTTTTGTTGTTTGTCCTGGCAGCAAAACACCTATGTTACAAAAACGTTTTGTCAGTTCGTTAAGTTCCAAGATTTTCTAAATAAAAATCCTTGTTGCAGCATATATTTTGTCAGATTTACAAAATGCAGGAGGTTACACGAAACAAAACAGTCTACAGCAGTTCATTTTCGTTCCGTTTGCGTGGTATCAAGAGTTTTTTTTACCGATATCAGCAAAGCTCGATGAGGTGACAAATGCAAACTTCGTAGCAATTTCAAGCAGTTGGAACTTTAAACCGTAAATAACTTTGAACACTTGCCGTCCATCTCATGCTATATCCATGAAGTCTGGTGAACTTCCCGATTACGGTATCTCATCTAGGGTGTAGCATGAGTTTCACGAGACTTACCTATCATGCTTGGATTAAACCGTTTTCAACAGTATGTAAGCTTCATGAGAAAACGTGAGTTAGATATACGAGGCAGAAAGCTGTTTGGGGTGATGAGTGAAAACCTAATTCTATATTACACATTTATAATTAATCACTTTATTTTGCTTGAAAGACACCTCATGATAAAAATAACAATAAAGTTAGCTTCAAATCAGCAACGCAGAATTATGGAGAAAAAACGCTTATTTGTGTTCCTTCACATATCCGAAACTACTGCTTAAAACAAACGAATGTTTTCTCAGACAAGAGTAGAAAACGACGCTTTTGAGCATTTAATCTCGTAGTGAACTGCCACTTATATCTAACGAAGTAAACAACAGCAAACACGATCGTTGTATATTGTTGTCACAACTTGTCGGTTTGCGTCTGGATCAGGCGTTTTTGGGGCTTGAGCTTCAGAATAGGAGACGTTGGTGCTTACTGTCGCTGCTGTCGCTGCTGTCGCTGCTGTCGCTGGGATGCAGACGTAAATGTTAGATTGAGAATTTCCTGTATTTACGAGCAGAGCAGCTTTGAACGAAACATTTTATCTAAAACAATGAACTTGAATCAACTTGTAAACGCGACCGTTAAAACAAGAAACTTTTGTGCAACTGCTAAACGAGTTTCTTGTCACGCCGAAAATATTTTGTGTATCATATGTTGCAAACGTAGTTCTAGTGTGTCAAGTGGTTGGCGTTTCAGGAAGGTCACTAGAAGACGGGCAAACTGGATCATCCCTGTACACAAGAAAGGAGACACTAACTACCATGGCGTTTTTCTCTTCAGAATTCCTGGAAAAGTGTGTGTGAGGGGGCATTGGAAAAAGATGTTGCGAAATAATTGAACCCCAGATGGATGACACCCATGGCAGTGTTTTTTTTCGTCCTGGCCGTAGCACTACAGACCAAATTTTCACTCTCCAGCAAATTTTCGAGAAATCTTGGGAGTATGTCAAAGATGTCTGCGCTTGTTTGTCGACCTCAAAAAATCGAGAAAACCTTTGGGGAGTGTTGCTGGAGTATGGTGTGGACGCCTGGACGGCCGCCTGTTACTTACCGTCAAGTTATTCAGTATCAGTATCAGTTTATTTGGGAACAACCATACACAAACATCAAATCACGCCACAGAAAACAAACCACATTAGAACAGTGTTTATTTTGTTCCCAGGACATCTGAAATAACCATGCGGTTTTCTAGTCAGATGCTCTGAATTGTACACTTGTTCAGAAGTTTGTGTCCGTGTCGGCGGAGTTAAGTCACAACTAATCACGTATATGAGTGTTGAACGCCGACAAGGGTGTACGGTCACCACTCCTCTTCATAGTCTATGTGAATTGGCAGTCATAGCGGAGTCGATGAGTGTGTCACAGTTGGGGGCTGCAGGATAAACGGTTTAGTTTTTGCAGATGATTTGGTGGTGCATGCCTCCTCTGAACTATGCTATCAGCATGAACTTGATTGATTTGTTGGTGCGTGTGACCAATTGGGAATGAAAATTAGCTCTAAAAAGACCGAGGTACTCAGAAAATCCAAGGCGTTGTCACTCAAAAAATCGAGGGCAGTGTAATAAGCTGCAAGAAAGCAGCAATACACTGCAACAAGTAGAGAAGATCAAGCACTTTGAGGTGGTATTCACGAGTGACAGAAGGCAGAACAATGAGGTTAATACCGGGATTGGTAAGGCAAACGCAGTTTTGCGTGAGCTTTATCGTTCTCTGGTCACAAAACGGGAGCTTTCAAACACAGCAAAGCTTTCAGTTTTTATATCGGTCTTTGTTCGGATCCTCGTCTATGATCATGAATCTTGGGTAATGACTAAGAGAGTGCTCTCTCAAGCACAAGCGACAGAGATGCGCTTTGCGAAGAGTTCATGGCATGATAATCAGTGGCGTAACTAGGGGCTTGAATCAGGAGGAAAAACGTAGCGGAAAGAGGCCCACTGGCCCACTAGCTAACACTCAGAAGAAAAATTAGAGAAATAATGGTGAAACTGGATGTGGATGGCTATACTAAAACCCTAAATAAACGGAAAATACTCCGAAAAACCCAAAAAACAACAACTTACTGAAAACCATGAGAACATTAAAATCGAAAGATAAGCTAAGTGGGAGGCCGGTTTTTTTTTGCTTACCAGGGTGGAAGCGATTCGCCCCTCTGCCCACCCGTGAGTTACGCAACTAATGACAATTCGCAAAAAGTTGAGCAGCTGTATAATTCGAAAATCCTTAAATGTCGAGGTATTTCTCCAACTTCAGAGATCTCAGCTACAGTGGCTCGGTCACGTGTCCAGAATGGCTCAGAAAAGGTTGACAACACGAGTTCTGCTAGCTACACCCACGGGAAAGTGGCCCAAGGGTTGTCCAGGAAGAGGTGGCGTGATTACATTTCTGACCTGGTTTGGTCCCGTTTTGATGTATAGCAGGCATTGCTGCAGGCATTGTTGGCAAAACCGTCAAGTATTTCGAGATGGCCTAGACCTGCTGTCCTCGCGATCTTCCCGACAAAAATAGCGGGTGTCAAAAATAACTGAGTGATGTTTCAAGCATTCATTCGCTCATCATGAACTAATGGGAAAATCACTTTCAAGTTTGTTTACCTGAAATCATTTACTTCTTCAAATCACAAGAAGTCTAATCTTTTATTTGTTTAGTTTCAACGAGTTGTATTTGTTTCTTTTTTATGATCTACAATATTGTTGGTGCAAATATTTTTCAAATATTTTATGAAACGACTGTTAAACTTTCGTATGATTTCAAAAACCAATTATTTTATGATCTTACAATTTATTCAGATTGTTCACCTAAAATTGAAGTCCGTCAGCTGAGCAAAAGCGTCCGAACGTCAGGTAGTTCTTTCAACATTTTCAGAATATTATGTTACACAATCATAAGCTAAAAATGTCAATTGATCGAATCGTATCTTCACCACGAACATATATTATAAAGTATAGAAATTGTATAATCACCGACAGATTTTGATAGTTACAGTAGGTTGTCGCTCTCAAATCAAAGTTGACAATCATGGAATTTCAAGGCACATTTTTTTGATTTCGTATGGTTTTTCTAATGTCGGGTGTTATATTTTCGATCTTTATATTTTAGCACACATAATCATTTTCGCAGTAGTACTGAGGTAGAGCTTTGTAGAAGTTAATAATTCTTTGATTGCCTCAAGTATGTGCTTCTGATGACCCACAGCAATCCAGGAGCGCGTAGTAAATTGTGCATCTGTGTTCGTTTGATCGTGTAATCGTGCATTTTTATATATTGCATGGAAATGATTGTGATTGGATTTTTGAGCAGTCGCTTCTCTCTGAATGCCTACAGACTGTTCCGACGCCTTTTGCATTTAGCTGAAGCATTACTGCCAAAGTGTGTGCCATGAAATATTTTTCAAAATCACTGAATTACCTACAACTATTGGAAATGTGTGTCTTTTCTTGGAGGAATTACCACGCCCCAATGCTACCTGGTAGAGCAGTAGGCTATTTGCTTGAAAATTTTTTCGTTATGCATGTTTGTTAAAACTAGGTAGGTTAACCGTTTCTGTGCAACCACGGTTTTGCGCGCTATGCCAATAAGGTCAGACACGTTACGCTCTGTCATTAGTGGTTGCCTCAAGACAAACCGGATATTAATTTTTCATGATTCGGAAAGCCGTGTCTGAACCTAAAGTTCAATAACGTAAAAACAAAGCACTTTTATCGCGACTGCGAGGTAGTTTTTGTCAACACCAGCCTAGACTGTTATTTGGGTGCCCACCATACGTTTTTCACTTAATATGATTTTTTCAGCAGCAGAATCATGCAAAAACGCATCTTGTTGTCAAGACATCAACACCATTTCGCCTGATAAACTTTGCATTTTGTTTCGTAAGTACCATGGAGTTTCTCTTTGTAGTTTGAAGTGTATTGGGGGAAGGGGCTGGTGACAACAGTAGATGTCAGCTTCTTAAATGTTGATAATGCTCTTCAGAGGCACAACCTCACGTTGACCGTCCAGAAAAGCTAAACCTAGTGTTGTAGCGATTAGTGAAGTATGCGCAGATTCAACAAATGAGTTGCAATTAATAGTAGAAGGCTAGAAGCTGCAACTAGTTACGAATTTTTTGTCCTTTCTGTATGTAAAACAAATAAAACAGCACTGAAGCCTTTCCAACTTTAGGTGCTTGATAATTTCTCACTGCTACGTTACTGCGAAATGTTTAAGTAAAGTTAAAGGTGTAAAGAGCCGCTCATATAATTTGAAAACCGTGTTACAAGTTCTAAAATTGATAAAAACAAACGGGAGCGGGCGGCAACGAATAACAAAATGTTTGGAACCTTAATAATTTCGCGTAGTTTCCGAAAGTGTTCTTAAATTTTATTTGCAAAAGTTGATCATCTTGTACCCCAGCTCCTTTTAGGATGCCACCTTCAACATGCTGTCTAATATATTGTATTTCATAGGGTCAGGATGCAGACAAACGAAGGAGTTCAACGCAACAAAATGTCAGAAACTTCTCACAACTTCAGGTATTTTGTGTGCAGTCAATAAGACGAGGCTTAGGATCGAGTCGACATTTTAAGAGTTTTGCATCAGTGAACGCCGAAGTTTTACGTCCTGCGTTTACTCCATAAGGTCCTTGGTTGCAAAACACATATTTTTGAAAAACGATTATTTTGATCACAAACATGAAAAATACAGTCACTTCAAAGTAATCTTCTCTCGCGAAAAACAGTGGAAAAAATGTTCTTACCTGGTATTCACACTGAATTAATTGAGTACGTATGAGCCATCTCAGGCTAAATTTTGAATCAACATCAGTAGAACGAAGTCCCGTTTAGATGTAACTGTCTTACAAAAGACTCTTGTCTGGCTCTGCCCACGTCCTCCGCTAGTTGAAGGCCCGTGGCGATGGCTCCCCCATTTGCTAATAGCGTCCCCTTGCTGGAATCAGATGAGGACCTTGCTGTAGTCTTTCGCTAATTGTAGCACCCCGTGTTTGTTGTCTCCCCTGTCAAACAAAACATAAAGACTTTCCTGGCTTTGTGTCTAGTTGGAAACAGTCAAGAGTTTTGCATAGTATGCTTCAAAATAGTACTCGGACTCGAAGTCCTCAGTAACCATCATCTACAAGAATATCCTTTACAACAGCTTCTATCAGCTTCCCGCAGCCTCTGGTATTCACGCCTTCTTTGCCGTACTCTCAAGCAACAACGCAAAGTGCAGAAGACCCACGGTTACAGTTACAGACACCGTTGAAAAACACGTCATCATCAGATTTAACTACAACAGCGAAGAGCTTTCCCGATCCCCATTTCTCTGAATTCATTAAGGAATTCTTAATATCGCCAAGCTGGAAATCAAAAGGTGTCACATCACTGCCACCAGTTTTCAAAGATTCTGTTCCCACAACTGCTGTATTCAAATGTAAGTTTGTTTGTAGATTTTTCTTTTGCGCAACGTGAAAAACGAAAACTTTTATGCCATTAGTAAATTGTGGAAAGCAAAAGTACGTAAGGAAATTTTGCATCTAAACTAAATAGTAACAATATGTTAACAGGAAATCTGAAGATAAGGGTAATTCACACAAACATTTCGGCATTTCGCTCTTTAAGCTGATGAACGAGTTAAGACATAAACTACATCTATTGCAATTAAATTATTTGTGATAAAGAAGAAAAGAAATTTTATGATGCTGTCCTGTATCTCCACAGCTAGAATGTCAAAATTAGATTGCAGGCGTTCAACTTCGCTTTCTTCGTGCTGTTGATCATACCGCAGGGTTCATAGCGACTACGTTCGCAGTAGAGACCTGCCCGGGGGTTGCGGATGTCCGCATTTGCGAGACGGGTGCGGGAACCCGCGGAGCTATGCGTGCGGGTCAGGCGCGGGTTAAGAAATTTTTTCTTCGGGTAACTGAATGTTGAATCAACGCATGTGAAACAGATATGAGCAAGAAATTCAATTATACAGAGAGCTTGCGGTACAAGGGTGTAGCAACATTTTCTAGTGGTGGCGAGACCACAGATTGTAATATCCAGCTCTCAGTGAACTTGCAAGAAATACGTTCTGCTTGATGGCAACTAGCGCTGCTAGCGAACGAGTGTTTAGTACGCTGGGCATGTCTTGAATAGCAGAAGTGCAATTTTTAAAATTTGTCAGTTCAGAGAACAACATACTCTTTTTCAACAGTGCTTTTAAAGCTAAGAAGGAAGCTTTCAAGGTTTAGCAAGAGGTTCCACATTTTTACTCTACTGTGTTTTCAAAGCTTCTGTTGGCTTTGAAATGAACCGCTGATTACGTTGCCACTAGCGATGAAACACGCTGCATGAGTTTTTAGTGGTTTTCAGACACAGAGAGGCAGGAACAGGTTTGGGGCGAAAACAGTGCGGTTGGGGCGGGCACGGGTTGTGAGGGTGAGTGGGGCGGATACAGGTTTAACAAGGTTGGTACATACTTTATCAGCGCAGTGCCTAGGCGAATTCTTATAAACCAAATATACGTGCTTAAGGCCAAACGCGGTTTTCATTTATTTTTCTNAACAAATATTTTCGTTGACATAATTTAGAAAGTTAATATTGCCTGACTGACCAGATTCTGATTTCTAAGTCCAATTCAGGCTNCTGGCGCACTCCGCGATTTCTTAGTCAAGCCAAACAACTCTTACCCAATCTTTCTGCATATGGTTCATAGTGTAAAGTGGTCATCAACTGGCGACTGGTGTCATCGGCAAACAAAACACGTAATACGAAAATCAATAAACACAAAGTCACGAAATATTACGGATCCGATTAATACCAGGCTCGAAACTTTGCCGATTTTGAATGTGGAGAGCAAACCCAGCTATATATATGTGTATGTTAGCGTTGACATTTTTATTGCGCTTGTGCTCCGCAGATGCCGCATGCAATCTCAAACAGTAGCGTATCCAGCACAAAAATTTGGGGGGTTCCAAAAAATTTTGAGGGGCCAAAATGTTTAATTCTAGGCGAAAAACACTATTTTTTTGGGATACCGCCTCTCAAAGCACAAAATAACTATATATTCCAAAAATGTGGGGGGGCATGGCCCCTTTGGCCCACCCCTGGCCGATTTTAAATCTGGAGAGCAAATCTATGTATGTACATGTGTATGTTAACGTTGACATTTTCATTGCGCTTGTGTTCCGCAGATCGCGCATGCAATCTCAAACTTTTTTCTTAGAATGAAATTATTTAGTACAGTTCTCAGTGAGTACTTTCAACCCTATCCATCACAACACATTTTGCCAATAAAAATTATTTGTTTTCCCATTCTGCTCTGGGCTTTATTATCATAGGTGGCGTCACGAAAAGCCACTGCAAATGATTGATCTACTGTATATATACAGAAACCAAACAGACGACTTTTCTCACCGTGCCCCAAAGCCCACCATCAGGGTACTATTCTGCTAAAGTGAATCATCGTGAGTTTCAGCAATTGTGTTCAGGAAATAAACTGCAGATTAGAAACTTGGTCGATCGACNACATACAAACGATCATTATTCATCCTTATTATTTCCATGCTCTGGGTTTGGAAAGTGGGTAATTTCAACTGTCAGGAAGAGAACTGTGCTTGTGAAAGTACACGGATACTTTTTGAGTGTTTAAATTCCAGAATGTGGTAACACATGCACATTAGGCCAAACTTCTGCCAAATTTTCAAAAATACGCAAAGAAGGCCAAACGACCAAACAAAACTTTTGCGACCAAACTACTGAAAACGGCCAATTTTTCACAATTCGGCCGCAAAAAGGCCAAGTTCCCAGCCCTGACTTAAAATGAGCGTGTGCCGGGCGGGTGCTGATTAAATGTTTGCGGTTCGGGGCGAGCGCGGTGATATTTCTCAAATTCCTGCTGGTGCGGGGCAGGTTCAAATTTTGCAGGTGGGGGGCGGGAGCGGGCAAAAATTTTCAACCCGCGCGGTGCTCTATTTCGCAGCAGAGCTTCCCATGTTGACGAATCGCAGGCTGCACCGCGCGTGAGAATTTTTATTGCGCTCACTTGTCAAGTCTGAAAAAGACGCAGGAAACTTTTAACAAATTTTGAGGTGATTGACGACTTGATGTGCAACAGTTCTAAGATGAAATCTCTACTTCGTAAATTACCTCGAAATCCTGCAGCTGGCACAGATCGCATTTTTCCGAACCCATTTTTATATGCTGATTGAAGTGTTTGCAACTATCTCGGTAGTCTCTTCAATGGGTGCGTAATGTTTGCAAACCGTCATTGTACACAGGAATGCATGCAAACCGTCATTGTACTTACTGTATTTGTAAAAATACGAATGAGGGCATAAGTGATGCTGGGAAATTTAGGCCTGTTTCTCTTGCAACTATCACCTCCAACTTGTTTGAACATTATTCATTCTGCATTTCACCACTTGTGGCCACAACGGACAACCAGCTTGGTTTCAAGCCACAGCATGGCACTGACATGCGCTTTTTTCTCAAACAGAGTGTTACCTATTGTGTAAACAAGGGTACCCCAGTGTTTTCAGCATTCTTGGATGCGTCCAAAGCATTTGACAGAAGTAACCACAACTTGCTGTTTGCTAAGCTAAAGCGCAGTGTACCTATATGTGCTCAGTAAGACTGTTGATTGGTCAGTATAGGCAACAGACCATGCAAGCAAAATGGGATACCAACGTTTCATTCCCCTTCACTGTAACCAACATGATAAGGCAAGAGGGAGTTCTGAGTCCGTATATGAGTCCGAACCAATGCATTTACTGTAAATACTTGTTTCTTCAGAGAGCAAATAAAGTAATAAGATTCCAGGTCGAAACAAATTTGATTTATGTATAGTTGCAACAAGAAAAATGGCAAAACAAGTCGGCTCATAACTTTGAAAAGACCTAGCACAGTTCGGAAATATTTTTGTTTACCTTTCTTTTTCAAAAAGAAACATGTGTTTTGCGTAAAACCTTCAGTGTCAATTCTAAGCAATGGTTGACACCAGCGACTAAGGCTCCACGAATTGATTCCATGTCAAATGATACCAAGAAGAAAAGGTGATTTTAGGAAGTTACAGCAGAGAGCTGTATGTTTAAGACACAAAGGTGCGACCCCAACCACAAAGTTAGATTTTAATACAAACATAATTGAGAAGGTTTGAGTGTTTTGCTAAATAGTGCAGGAAGAGTAAAGTTCAAGTTTCTATTGCCACTGGAAAAACTTCGATATGATATAACTTATTTCTAAGAATTAATTTCATAGGGAATTAGTATATCATGTCACACATTTTTGGCAAATACTCCATCATTTCTTACTCGCCTTTCCATTTTCGTTCTTGTTTTTAATTTTAAATTTCTTATTTTTTGAAATGAAGAATTACAGCAAAAAACTTTATTAAGTTCTTATGTCAACAGCATAACCAGTGGCGTAGCCAAGCCAAAATTTTTTGGGGCCCTCAGAAATATTTCGGGAGGGGCAAAATGTTTGATTTTAGGCGAACAACGGTATTTTATTTGGAATCCCGCCTCTCAAAGCATTCAATGACTAGATACCCTAAATATTTTTGGGGGCATGGCCCCCTGGGTCCCCCTGGCTGCGTTAATGAGTATAACGTTATTCCATATGGATGACCCATTATACGATGGTTGTTTACCAAACCATATTCTTTGGAAACTTTTAAACTGACTATACTTTTAAAACTAAATCACTGCAGTTTGCGCCAGCGAATTTTCCTAAAGTTGTACTTCATTCTGCACATTTTGGCCACTGTCCTGTTTATTATTTTGACGCGATGTTTACAGTCACTAGGCTAGTGATTTTAGGTAGCCATTTGTCCATGCCCGTTACTGTACTCAAAAGGCATTGTACTATCTCTTTCAAGACCCTACTAGGGGCACCAACCATTGCAGCCATTGTAATGATTTGTTATTCTGCTCTGCCACAGCGGATACAAGTCTGGTGTCGAAATAATTGAACGCTAGAGGGAGACAAAGTTTTATGGCGTACGGAATCACCTCATCCTACCTAATTCTACCTAGTCTTACTTAATTCAAGATCACCCCTGTGTTTAAATGTTAATGGGAAGCAACGCTTTACTCCCGGATTTGCGTTAATTGGACATTCGGTGAACACTGATTTCAGAAGTAAGGTTGAGGGAAATTTGTTCTTGCTGGGTCTCTGAAAACTGCTTGAAGGAAATAAACTTGAGACGCTTACTTTAGGGTTTGGATTTAAGTTATGAACAGTGTTCCTGGGATAAAATTCCTCTGTACGTACATCACGATATTTTTGATAAAAAAATTTGTCTTCCATCAGGAACAATTGCCAGAGAGCCAGGAGTCAAACATGCGTGATGGGCTAAATAAAGAAACAGAACAAAATCGTCGATTAAACATTCTGCGCATTGACGTTTTTCTGCAAAGGGCTTTACAACCAATGGAGCATCAAGCTGAATGTTTTTGTAAAAAACGGTTGAACTTCAAAAACTCGATATCTTGCTTTATGACGTAAGAATTTGAATATTTGCCAGACAAAGAATTCGTTCGTTCCACTGTGCGAAAAGAACTTTGCGTGGAATGAATATTGGGCTACAACGTTTCTCGTTCTTTGACAGTTTTCGCGACAACTCTGCCATCGTTCACCACGACTCGGTCGTCTTATTTGCAAAACACAGGAACAAGGAAACCTGCATCAGACAATAACTTGCTTTGGAATAAATCCACAGCAAACCCATTGTCAACTAGGCAGAAAGAACCTACGAACTTTTTCGAACAGTCAACCGCTGTGCCTTTTCTACCGAGTGAGGAGAAAGTGCTTGAGTTTACCATGAAGAAACTACCCGAAAGGCAGTATTTGACATCTTCATCAGCACCAGAGATTGCGTATAAGACTTCGAAGTTGCACGGTAAGGACTATGTTCTGTCAGACTTTCGCGATATTTGTAAGTAAACGTATTGTAGCTGAGGTGCTAACAGAGATCTTTAGAAAACTTGTTGCAGTGAATCTCAAAATGAAATAAAATTTTAGATGTGCAAAACCAATTCTTTCTCTCTCAGACCCAGTTGTTGTCTCTCCTGCGAATCGACGTTAAGATAATCTCTTGTGTGAATGCAAACACGCGAAAATCTTAAAAGGCAAATATCTCGCTGAATTTCTCTTCGGTAAAATGAAGCTGGACGTCAATAGTCCCCGTTTTTCTAACATTGTAGGTCACACATCGGCAGGAACGGTGCAATTTTACTCAGTTCTTGACATTGCCATTCACCTTTTTGTGGCTTGAGTTACTGCAGCCATGGTGATTTAAACCCGCAGTGCTGCGAGGTATTTTTGCCGCTTATCATATACTGTACGAACGGATCTCTACAGTCAAAGAAGCATCAAGCCGATTGTTTGGGAGCATTCGGCGGCAGTGCTCCCCAAATACTTTTTTCCCGCCCAAATTGTTTTGTGCCCAGGAAAATTTGTTTTAAACATAAATAAAAACAAAAATCTTGCCCCCCTAAAAATTCATTTGGCCCGCCAAACCTTAAAGCGTGGCTACGGGCCTGGTGACAACACTGTTCAATTTCAAAACCTTTTACTTTGCTTTGTGATGTTACAAGTTACATGTTTGCCTTATCTTTGCATTAAATAGAATTGATCTAGAATATTTCTTTTTCTTCGACAGTTACCGGGACAACTCATCCCTCTTCCACCATAACTCGGTCGTCTTATTTCAAAAAACATGGAACAAGGAAACCTACACCAGATAACAACTTGCTTTGGAATAAATACGCAACGAGCCAATCATCAACTAGGCAGAGAGCACCTACGAAATTGTCAGAACATTCAACCGTTGCGCCTTTTCCACTGATGCAGCAGCAAGTGGCTGAGTTGGCCACAACGTCAAAAGAAGTGTCCGAAACGCAGTATTTGACATCATCATCAACAGTAGCAATTGCTTCCAATGCATCAAAATTGCATAGTAAGAGTGGTGTCCTGTCGCTGTTCTTCTAAGTGAGCGCACTTTAGAGCTTGTTGTTAACAAAATTATTCAGAAAACTTAATGCAGTAAATTTCCAAATGGAAAAAATTAAGCTACGGAAAAAATAGCAGTCTTTTGAAAAACTAGATGAAGATCAACATTTCGAATGCTAACTAAAAAGGCATTGCTAAGCACAATATTCAAAAGACACTAGAAACCTTGCTTGCATTCTAAATTTGAATCTTGGCTCTATTAGTTATGACGAATATCTAAAGTATTTCTTGAGGAATCGTTAATGGCAAATTTAACTAGAAACGGAATGTTAAAAAATCTACTCAATTTTGAAGAGTATGCATTATACTGTATTGTTCATAGCAAAGCATTTTACTAACCAGGATGTGCCGAATCTTTGCATCGTCTGCTTATCCATCTTGACAGAAATGCTTGTTTATCGTTCACTGATTACTTAAATGATATCATTTTAAATTGAGCAGTGCGATTAAATCAGCGCTGAAAGTTTTGCAAACATTAATTAGTTTGCAAAAGGATTTAAATTTCTAAACCGCAAGAATGTAAAACTACCAAATGACACACACTAGCAAATTAGGGATGTACCTGTTTCAAAACGAGCTAATTTTAGTAGGAAAGTTCATGTACTGTCATGTAAATAACTCTCTTCTCTGCAGTTTCGATGCCTACCTTGCACATGTTTTTCAGATCGATTTCTACCTAATTATAAGCTTACCACATCTAAAAATTTTCATTTAGACATAACTTACCTTTTTGTCAAAACTTTTTTACGCGTGTGGGTCCCTTTTTTACGCGTGTGGGTCCCAAAATGCTGACAAAAATACCAGACAATATTTAAGACATGCCATGAACCAGACGCAAACTCCAAAACCACTTTTATCTGTGTCATGTAGCAATAATTTATCATCCTTTCAAATCGTAAACTTTTATTTTAATATTATTCACTTAGAGTACGCTTGCAAATTTTTACGCTCAACATTTTCTTTAGATTTGATTCTAGACTGTTTGAAAATAGTATTGTTATTTTTCTACATCTTCACAATATTCTCTTTAATTTTTCTGTTAATGTGTTAGTAGTCTTCATGGTTACTTTATAAGGTAATTGCGTTGTGTCAATCGCCAGTCCTATGAGATACGTCGGCTATTTAGATCAGAGTTGTAAATGGGCCTCCTTTTGAAGCCTGAACCCGGCCCGAGCCCGAAATAACAAGTGCGAACCCAACCCGAGCCCGACATTTGTTTTTGAAGCCTTATTTAGCCTGAAAGCCAAACTTACCTAGTGAGTCAAGATGTGCGTTAACTGCGGGGTATCAAAAAACGCAGTGTGCGGCTGTAGCTGCAGGTACACGATTTTATCACACCCAAAATAGCAATCACCTTGACCAAAACATTAACTTAAACAAGCACAAACACAGCTTGTTCGTCAATGCCAATACTGCGGAAGGTAATGTTTCTCAACATAAAAACAAACTATCACGAAATTATCCACGATGGCGCTATAGGCATAAAAGGAATTATTTAGAATAGCGCTATGCATGAAAAGCGAGATTGTAGGTCATCGTCTCTTAACACAAGCGAAGAATCGCGTAAGTGATTGATCTTTTCGAAGCAATGCCATCGCGTGCTAATTTCCTCACCGCTTTCTGAAAAAGAGTGTGTATGAGACTAATCCGGTCAGAGAACTAAAGAATGGAACTGTGTTTGCAAACAGATTTAGCTGAAAAAAAATCACAATCACTTCACTCACAGACGTTACAGCAGTGATCGGAACAAATGTAGTTCAAGAAAGAAAAAAAATCGTTATGTCGAATAGTATAAAGACTTGTGTATGCAGGCCCGAAATCGACCCAAAACATTTTGATAAACTTAAGTCCGAACCCTGCCCGCATCCGGCCCGACCTAAAAATCCCGGCCCGACTTACAACTCTGATTCAGGTACTTTTTAAATTTAAATATTTAGCTCTTTTCTTATATCACCCTGTTCACTTTGAAAAAGAGAATATGTTGCAATTTACATACAAATTTATTTACCTGCCTTTTCTTTAGTAATTCTAACAGTACGTGATGCTGTATTGCCATTTCTTATTCGAGTATCACTGTGTGATTGCTGAATTTCATTAATAAGATTTAAATTTAATAAAGTTGCATTTAGCAAAGACTGCCACTAACAAGCAAATAACGCGCACAAACAATACTTAGAGAAGTGGATGCACAGCCTTCTTTGCGCTCAAACAGCTCCTATTTGAATAAGAGCTGATGAGGCCCACTCCGTAGGCGGAGTATATACCCTGACAAGATTGCAATGCCTGATTCTTGACCGTGACAGGATTTCTTGCCATAGACAGCACTTAAACCAACTTTTCCCAACCTTTCTTGGTGTGTGGCTCCCCTAACAAGACCCACCACAGCCATGGCCCCTGTCCTCCAATAAATAAAACTAGATTTTGTTCAAACGTATTTACGTTCTATTATTTTACCCCAGCAAAGACCCCTGCTCGACCACCCGGTTGAGACACTAGGATTTGACGGTTTTGACAAAATTTGTTTCAAAGGTTGATATTCTTCTTTTTCCACAGCGGCCGTTAAGCACGAGAAAATTTCCGAAGTTATACACATGGTGAAAGCGTGGTCTGCAACAGTCGAGCAAAGCCCTGAGAAATCTGAAGCAACGAAACGAGCAGTGGGTCAGATTTTCAACGCAATTGAAGCAGAGCTCGGAAACGTGTCTTTGCAAGTCTCGTCGTACGCTTCGCAGCCGGAACAAGACGCAAGATGGCAGCGAGAAGTTGACGAACAGAACTGCTCTGTTTACGAGCAGCCACAAACAAACAACAGACTGAGTCAGTACAATGTCACGTACCTTTTCAACAAGGCTAGTCAGAGCTACGGCAGGCATTGCGACGAAATTATAGTCGTGATGTTGCAGTTCTACTGGCAGAATGCGAGTCAGTTCATTTTGGAAAACGATAAAAAGCAGAATAAGTGCGAAGGTGCTAAAACAGAACGCGTTGTTGTCCCGCACGGGGTTCCGTACTTGAGTCTGAAAGGCCGAGAAGCAAGGCGCCGCACGGAGCTACAGGGAGTAGTGGACTACGAGATCAAGCCTTCCTTGGATGAAATCCTCGAGAAGGACGTGTTCACTTTCTTGTATGAAAACAAGAAGGGGGACACCGTGGTTCTGTACGATGTGGACTTCCGTTGCGTGTACGTCAACACAGAACTGGGGGAGTTTTCGAGCTTCGGTCTTGAAAGACTTGATGATACCACCTTTGGTCCTGTGGTGTGTAGAAGCAACCACACGACCATTTTTGCCCTTCTGCTGTCCTTGAAAGCTGTGGCTGTCCCTTGGGGAGTGAAGGTGGGTACAGCGCGGGTTGCTATGCCAAAGCAATGTGTTGTGCGGTCAAACAAATAAACTGAATAGATTTTGTCGAAGCCTAAACACAGCAATTGAGTTGTGTGCACCCCTCTTAACGTCAGAAAACATTAATGAAAAGCACTGTTGCGCGACAGGCGGGTTTTATCAATTTTTTTATTCTTGTTGAATTTTCGTAATTTTGCTTTTTCGGTTCTTGCTTATTGCAGCATCTTTAATGAACAAGGCAATTCGAAAAGAACCTGTTGGATGGACATTAAAAAGTGCTTTTTGTTCCAGGTGTGCTCTTACGTGACTGAATCACTTTCCGTCGTCTTTCTCATCGTTACCGTTGCTGTTCTTTGTGTCTACAAGAACAAGATCAGTAGCGATCGCACATTCGTTCAGATAAACTTGGCTTTGTCTCTTCTTTTTCTGCACGTGTGTATTCTGGTCGGGGAAGTAGCGGTCACAAGCCAAAAAATTTGCGAAGTTGTGACAGTTGCCACGCATTTTTTCTTCATTGGAACAGGTGAAAAGTTTATAATATATCATTTTTTCGCTTTGTGCTTTCCTAGCTTATTGAATGCCAGGAGCATTGTTATGCAAATTATGATTGATACCAAGTTTAATACGTATCTATTACTACGAGATCAAGCCTTCCTTGGATGAAATCCTCGAGAAGGACGTGTTCACTTTCTTGTATGAAAACAAGAAAAGAATTAAGTGCATCCCCTTTTTTTATTTTTATAAAAAGAGTTAAGTGTATCCAAAAGAATTAAGTGTATCCCCTTTTTTGTTTAGAGTTAGCTTACGTTCATAAACGACGAAAGATATGGGTTATAAAAATTCCTGATTCATGTGCAAACAATTAATTCTTTTGTTCCTTTTCTGTTAAATGTGTCTTGAAAGAGTTGGTGTTTATTACGAAAGTCAATACCACAAAATTGTGATGGTGAAATTTCTCTTCTTTGTATATTGTAATGTTTTAGTTTTTCACCAGACGTCAAGCCGACTAAGCTACGATCCTTACTTTTGCAAATCAAAAACCTTTATTGTATTGGTTGTGAATAAGCTGCAGATGTAAATGTAAAAACACGATATCAATTTGCATCATCTAAAATATAAAAATAATCTGAACAGGAACAATGAAATGGCTGAACGATTCAAGAGCTAGACACATTTGAAAGAACAGACAATATCTAAATAAAACAAGCTGCTAACCAAGTACATGAACCCACCGGGTATATTTACAGTCATGGTTTCCCTCGACTACAAATATCCCAACAAAACAGAGCAGCTTTGCGCGGGGATTCCTGCCAAAGTTGATTGATGCTGGTTGTAGCGATGAACATTTTTTGTTTGCAGCGATGTGGATGCTAGTTGAAGGACTTCGGCTCGCACTGATTTCATCCGAGCAAGTTTTCATGTACACGAGCCAAAATCCCAGGACCTTAAAAATCCTGAGCTTCGTTATTGGATCGATTTTTCCAACAATAATTGTCGTTTGCTCATCTGCTGTTGGAATTTGTCTGGACATATATATGGCGCCATCGTTTTTGTACAAAGAAGTGACCAATGCAAGAGAAAATAAGCCCGGAGTATATCGTGATACTCCCATTCAAAAATACAACAAGTGCTGGTTGGATTCAAATTCGCCCATTTATTACGCAACCGTCATAGCTCCGGTCACCTTTGTGCTGATTACAAATTTGTCCATTGCTTTTAAAGTCACGGTTTCTCTCATCATAATCAAACAAAGCTCTTCCAGCATGCAGCGAAGAAACTCTACGCAGAAAAGGATCATGGCCGATAATGTCAAAACAGCCACAAAAGCTCTTCTAATCCTTATTCCAGTTTTGGGAATTCCGTGGGCGATCGGATTTCTTTCAGGTTAGAGTTGTGTCCATGAGTTGCAATTTCGGTTTGTGCGTTATTTTCTAGGAAGGTGTATTAATAATTGCTAGCCTATATCTTCAGCAATTGAAATTTTGCTAGTCTCTGTTTGGTGCTGCGTGCACTACGCGTCATCTAGCTAAATGGTTTGAGATATTTTACACATTGGGGATGATAAATTTTTTCAAAGACGGTTTGTAAAATCTTTTTGTGTCTTTTTAAATTCTGTTAAGTTCATCTACATTTTCAAGCTGTCTCAACCAAAATTCGTTAACCTTCACCCAAACTCAGCACCATGACGTGCCAGCCTGCGGTGTCTTATGCAATTTGCAGAAAAATGTTAGAAGTCAGTTTCTTAAAATTACAACTTATAAACTCAATGTAGTCAGCGAGATGCAATTGTTTTCTAATAAACCACCTAAGTGTGCTGGGGCGTAGTCGGTGATGGTAGGCTGTAGCGATTTTAAATCTACGAAACTCGGGGTCAAGCAAATTTTGGAAACATACAATTTAATGACAACACCGAACAGAAGGTTACTCAAGAACTCAATAATAATTGACAAACCAGGCCAAATTTGAACACGGCAAGAACCTCTGTGACTCCCTGTGAAATAAATCTTAACCCTTGTGAAATTTTAAAAGTTGAAGACGTTCTCTTGCAAAAGCTTTTGTGAAAGAGTAACTATTCAAAACCTGCTACATATCGTCTACTCTATGAAATATTTTTTTGGAAAGGTTTTTGGAAAAAAGTGTGAAAGGTTAGGGAAAAGAGCTAATTGTATCGAAGAATGAAAATGTGAAATATTACTGTTAGGCTTACGGATACTCCTGCCTGAAAAAAGCAAGTGAATTAATTTTTTAAAGCTCAGAATACTTTTGCGCTAACGCTGCAAAAAAACAACATCTTGCAGTAGGGTCAAAAAGATGCTTTAGAAAGTAAATCAACTAATTAGTCTCAACAAACTGACAAAGGTGACAAACAAGTCGATCAATCAGTAAATTTCTTTATAGGAGTTCGATTTCACATAACACTACGCATCGTCAGTCCTAAGATCTGCAAGTAATTCTTACGGCTGGAACCTTGAATGGCTAAAGTAAGAGCAGAGAAAGCAAACAAACTCAAGACTAAAATGAATAAATCTGAACCCCAGATGCGACAAGTAAATAACTGGAAAATACGTCTTTCCAAAATATTTGCTTTCACTGGCGCTTCAAAACTATGGAACGCAAATTATCGGGCAACGCAACAAACCCATTTAAGTCAAGCTTGAAACCACACGCCATTATTGACTCAGAGCGTTGGTAGAATGCACAAGCAAGCTTGTGTTCGGGTAAGCAAGATATCGAATGCGTAAGCAAGATTGCGTTCCTAGCGTTGTCAGCCAAACTCTACAGTAAAGGCCTTTACAATTAAATGTTAACCGCTACGACAGTTGTTGGCGACATTGCTAGCATGTTGGGCGGTGAAATAGGTCCAAACAAGTCAAAACACAACGCAACAGGTTCCAAACAATGTTTCAAACGTGGGAAGATCATATTTTGAATATTAATTTATGCGTTAAGTTGGTGATACCATTTATCTTCACCGGTATCCAGAGATTAAAAATTGGCTTGTTTTACAAAAGCAACAGCTTAAGCTTGGTGCATAGGTGGTTTATTTTCGAATGCCACGGGACACTGAATAGTGCCGCGATAAAGTAATTTGCTCTTTGTCATCTTTGCAGGGGCGTAATGCGGGTCGGCAAGGGGGGCACAATGCCCCGGGTGCCGAATCACTGGGGGGCACTGAAAAGTCCCAACAGTGTTGCAAGTACTTTCTTCAATGCAGTACATTTACTCGTGAAAGGTCTTAGGTTCAAACACGGGACGCCAAACTTGCTTCTTGCTCCGGGCGCCATCTACCCTCGGTACGCCCCTGCATCTTTGCAATCTGGTTTGTTCCAATTACTGCAGTGCGATGAGCATCTCGGTGGAAATTTTTTTTGTAATTTGGCCGACATACTGTTCACGGCATATCACACACGTCGCTACATAAATGCAAGTTTGAATCAAGTTTTATATTCAGCGGGAAAGAGTAATTTTTGTCATTAATTGTGAAACACATGGCACATGGATTTGTTGTGTTTTCGAAGGTAACTGCAATATGCACAGTGCTTGCATGGCCCTGACACACATTTGATTTGCTTTTTCGTCTTGCTTGAAGCACGATGCTTGTGGTTTGTTAGGTTTTGCCCAAGTTTGGTAGGTCTTTTGTGGGTAATCATTGCCTTCGTAGTTATGATTCTTTTGTCTCTCTGTTAGATTTAGCAGGCGGGGGAAACACAGCATGTAGACCAAATTCGTAAGGCATTTTTCATGTCGCATTTTGGGAGGATTACTCTTTCTTCCCGATTTGATGCCATTACTATCATATCCTTTATCATGTCCAGCGGGAATTTTGAACGGATCGTTTTTTCTTTGAGTCAGTGTTAAGCTGCTGAGGTAATCGTCTTTCCTTTGGTTGGACGCCTTAATCTTATTGCTTCTCCAAATAAGATTGACTTAAATGTAGCGTTTGGGTGGTGTGGTTTCCCGTTAATGAACTGTCTTCCTCTCGCTATGGGTTTTACGAAGTCTTCAGTGACAAACCCAAGCTCAAAGTTATGCAGTGATTAAATCAAAAGTAAATAAAACGAATCTTACTCTGCAGAACGTGTTTCAAAGCATAGTTTAGCCAATACGATATTGTGTTGTTATTTCCAAATCAATTTCTCCCCATCACGACTCTCAGTTGAGTAAGGGCGGTTTGATCTTTTTGTAAAACTTTTGAAATTCTGGTGAAGTCTAACTAGGACCCCGTGGTTTGTTTGTACGATCAACTACCCCAAAACTGCAGTGGTGCATTTATTTCCTTCAGATTATAAACCTTTCCGACCAAGTATGGTCTTCAATTAAGGTTTAAACGCTAGTTTTTTTTTCTGATAATTGAGGTGCACCCAGCTGGCAGTTTCTTGCAGATTTTCGTGTTATTATTTTTATCAAATAATTTTTTGATAGAATTTTTTACTAATGCTAACTACCAGCGCCAAATATGGACTGGCAGATTTTTCGCAAATTACCACTTTAAACCCGTACTATTGCGTACAAAACCATGGATTGTATTTTCTTGCCTGTATTTTCAAGGGTTGTTTGTGTGGTTTATTTTTACAGGTGTTGGTGATTACCGGTTTTCAGTGGTCATGATGTACATCAATGCTATTGTGAATGGTTTGCAAGGAGTTATCGTATTCGTTCTCTACTGCGTCATGAATCCCGGACTACGGAGTAAAGTTTCCTCCAGCTCAACAAGTAGCAGATCTAGCAAAAAGTCTGGAACACAATTCACTGCTTTCACCGAGAAAGATGCGCGGAAATCAAGCACCAATTCATACCAGAACTAGAGGCTTCACTGCCATTAGCTTAAGTGAAAATCTTTCAATTCGTGGCAACAGGTCTTGAGTTGCTTTTGTAAGCATTTTTACAAAATGCTTGACGTCCATGTCAGAATCAAGCTTTTAAGTAACAATAAGCACACAGTGCTTTTGAATAGAAGTTTTTCCAATGAACTGTTTAGGATACAACTAGTAGCAATTTTTTAATAATTTTCTTTGACTCTGCTGATGTTCTATTTACAAAAAAACAAGTAATGAATACGTTTAGTGTTATATAGAATGATCATACCAAAAAGTACGGCAAACAAATTTTTCAAAACATTAGGCCTACTTTTGTTTGGCTTGGATAAAACATGATTCTAGCATTAAAAAAACAACATTACATTACTGAATTTGCAAACTGCTCTAAAGCTAGCTCAAATCATCCATGTACACAGCGCTATTCTGTTGTGTTTTTTCTGCCAGCATTTGAACAGAAATATTATTGCTACCTTTACATGATTGGAATGTTACCTGTGATTCATAGCGCACGGAGAGACCTTTGGGCCCACGCCGCTACAGCACTCAGATTTTGCCAAATTGAACAGTTGGTTTTCCACTTTTTCAAAATGATGAAAGTGACCCTATAGGGCTAGGCTATATTTGATTGCTAGATCAACCAAAATCGGTTTTTAACTACGCACTTACACAATAAATCAATGCATCACTCGAAATGAAAAAAATACAACTTTGTTCGAACAGTTTTGCCAAAACAAAAGCACCACTAACACCATAGCCATAAAAAGCGGGCCTGTTTGCACCTCCTTTCTGACACCAAATGTTTGTTAGTGAAGCGTCTGAGCTGTGTCCTTATCTTTCACTGTTTTAACCATTAATTGTGCTTTTTTGTACAGCAATTTAACATGCTCGATACGTTTTTCATTTCTTGAACCGGTGTGTTTTTTCCTACTGACGGGCACAATTCTTAAAAAAAACAAGAATACCGCCGCGTGCAAAACAGCACTGTACGTGTTTGCATTCTTCGAAACAGGGGTGAGGAACCCATTTACTATCACGGACCGAATGAATTGTGGAAAATCGCTGGCGGGCCGGAAAAAATATTTCATTCTGTGTTGAGATTCTAACTTTACCTTCCTCAGGAAAAAAGTATAGAAAACTATGAGGAGCGCGAGAGCCTTCTCTTGACAAACTGTCTAACAATCTGCCTATCGTGGAGTTTCGTTTTGAAGCGACGTTGCGTTGTACCTGAAGCAATACATTTTNTTAGGCGGGCCATTTAAAATGTTCACTAGAGCTGCAGGTTCTCCATCCCTGTTTTAAAACAGAAAATGTTGTATCGATGGGGAGAAACCTGCCTAATATGATTTCATGAACTGAGGCTTTTTCAATACACAACCCGTTGAAAAATAGCCTAGAATTTAATTAAAGTTTTTCTTAGTTGTTAATGAAGGACTCGCTTCTTTGCAATAGCAAACTTACGACATGGGCTTGCCACGGTAACGATCAATTTTCACTCGGAAACCTTCTTCACAAAATGCGGTTCAGTTCAATTATAAACGCTTTTGTTCTCCTTTCGGAGTGTCACGAGTGGTCCACGGTTCCAATCTTCGCTTCCTTACGCCATGGGCCACGCGTCTGCTTTCGCAATGGATGCTGCACTAGTGGTGGGTCAATGGCAGCACCGCGCGTGAAACCATTTCCTTGCACCCACCCATTAGCACTTACTGTAGCACCAGAATGGACAAGCAGCAAGCTGGATTGTCAAGTCTTCGGTGTGACCCGACTGGGGATCGAACCCAGCCTGCCAGCTTTGGTGGCGCGCGTCGAAAAACGGTGCGACTCAGCCTGTTTTCTCGTATACGTTGGTGGTGGTTTCTTCACACGATTGTATTGTGACCAGTATTGTGACACATGGTCACATCACAATAGTTGCATTCTTCACATAATCCGCGCATCGCAATAGGTGCTGGATTGTGCACAGTATGAAAATCACAAAAGTCTAGATGGCACTGGGTGGAAAAGTAAGACCTTCGCTGTTTATGTTTATGTTGTTAAAAAAGTAATAAGAAATATTTGGTGTGCGTTAACCAGCAAAACAATGATGTTATGACGTGTATTTTTGTAATGCACCCTTTTGCAATAAAAGACTTGAAGCAGCTAGCTTTTATGTACTTTTGAACAGAGTTGATATATTGAGTAGCTTACGTTAAACCATTGACTACTTACACTCATCGGAATATTGTTAGTAAACTATAACAGTGCACTTATTCTTCAACTGGGTAGAAAAGAAGGCACCAATCTTAGATATCTGCACTGCATAGGTTGTTATCATTTGTTTCAAGTTCAAAACGTTTTGTGTTTGATAAAGTTCTGTCGTGTCTGCTTGGTATCAAAGTGTTACACTTTTGTCAGAAGCCAAGTCAAAAAATCAGTTATTTTTTAAGATTTGATTTTGATTTTGGTGAAAAATTTGGATATCAGCTAAGCTTACGTCACATTCCGTTTTTCATGAATTGCTGCAACGCCACGAGCTGTCACTGATTTACTGATTCGGTGCATTAAAGTTTGCCATTTTCGCGTTTTCCAACACCCAGACAAACCTGGTGCAAAAAACAAGAACACAACGGTATATGGTACATTAATTGCACAAACAAATGTTTAACCGATAAGCTGCAAACTGACAAGAAGAAACTTATTTAGACCTGGCTGGGCATGACCTCGAAGAAAGCTGTCAAAAACATTGAAAACAGACCAACCGACCAGGTGGACTTGAAAAATTCTGGGTAAGGCGAAGTGAAATCCATGGATCAAAAACCAAAAAGAGGTATGTTTAAAAGTCTAAACAGCACTGACGCAAAATTTCTGATCAAACACATCACAGCTTCCCGACAAGGTGAACTTTAATTGGGCAAACAAAGGTTTGATTGGATTTGTTGACGCAAAGATGCGACCTGCCTAGGCATGGCTCTCGACAAAAACAATTATTGTCGAGGCAGTTGCAGAAATGTGGCAGAAACTTACAAATATATTTTCCCACTACTTGAAAAACTTTGAAAAACAACATTTCAGAAAATTTCAAAAGCACGTAGGAATGTGTAGGGGGAAATCCCATTTCCACCGCTTGAACTTCCTGCATATCACAATTTCCTCATGGAAATGACTATCGAAAGCCTCTCCCATGACTAATACTGCAGCTTTCAAAAGACCACCTTCAGTTCAAGTGATGTGCGATCTATGTTTATCTCCAATTCTGTAAAGGTATAATATTTATGTACTATCTTTACACTGCGCAGTTGTAGGATTCGCGTTGGATTGACGCGTGAGTGATTGGCCGCTCTTGATTTACCATCGTGAACTCACTTGAGAACTCGACGCTCGAGAGCTTGTACACTGCAAGGAATTCGAGCGTCCGCTCTTGGCCTATGGCAGGGGTTAGGGGTTGTCAACTTTTTTCCGTTCATGGCATATTCAAATAGGAAAGATATTGGTGGTGTTCCAAAGCTTATAATCTCGTACATTAAACACTTCTAGAACTTTAGCTTAGCATTAGCTACTGTGCTATAAAAACTGCACTGCTATGCCATAGCAATTCTCGTAAATACAGCTTCAACTAGCATTGCTAAGGAGTCATGTCACGAAAGTAACATTCAGGACAAATTTTTCTTGCTATTTGTCTATCTTATTTGATGATATTGACATCATGTACAAGTCTCATAATGCTTTCATTCTGGTATTTGCCAAGCTCTGTGGCCCACTAGAAAATGCGTCATGGCCTACCACTAGACCGTGGCCCATCGGTTGAAAACCGCTGGCCTGTGGTCTTGCGAAAGCTATGGAATAGCTGAAAACATAAAGGTGAAAGCTGATTCCACAATAGAAACGTGATTGTCGTAGGTATAATTGGAATTTACTGCGACGTGATTTTATTTAGTGTAGTCGGAAAAATAGCAGTTAGTAAAGAAAGCTATAGAGAACTGCTAGGAGACAGATCAAGAAAACTACGTCGCAGAAAGCCCATCTCTTGAATAGGCTAATCCATTGCTTCTCAACCCTTTTCGACCCATGGACCATATTAAAAAAAATATATACGATGGACCACTTTGCTATGTTGACATACCTTCTTCATAGTTTGAAGCCAGTTCTTGAAGTCCACTGCTAGGCCGCACTAGATCTCGGAGCAGGTGTTGAGCAGCCATTCGATTATCTTGTCATCCAGGACCACCAGAGTCACCTTTTCAGACTCCGACTCCGCTCCTGTTCCAAAATTTTTAAATCCGGATCCAGGTCCGGGTCTGGAAATTTTTCGAATTCGAAAATCCGACTCCTGTTCAGACTCCGGCTACGATCGATCCAACCGAAATTTACTGTTACTGCCAAACTTGAAAAGTGACTCCGGATCCGGGTCCGGTTGTTCACAAATTTTTGACTCCGGATCCGGGTCCGAAAGAAAAACGTAGAATCTTGCGGGAGTTGACTCCGGCACTCCGAATCCATGGCAAACTCCGATGCAGTCCATCGGGCCGTCGTACGGAGTCTCGTAGTGTTCTGCAACCGCTCCGCATTTAATCAGTGATCCGCCAAAAGAGGGTTTGCACTTGTATTGTTGTGGTCAGATGAACTGGTGAGTTGTTGTGCGGGGGTACAAATGGTCGTCTCGATGTGAGATGTCATTCATTCCCACCTGGTGGACAGGTGAGCGTTAAGTGGAGCAGATGTCCAGGCTCCATGGCACGACGTGATAGAGACAGTGTGGCTCCTTCGCGATGAAGCACGTTGGATGCCCGCGAGGATAGGAAGATTGCCCGCTGGTGTAGGGCGCAGGCATCCAGTCACAATTCGCAAGGCGTCGTTGACTACAGGATTAATGAGGCGGTTGTGAGCACTACGGCAACACGCAAGCAGGTGTGCAGTGCTCTGCTGTTGAATGTACCAGGGCTAAGGTGGCTGTTCGCAACGTTGTTACCTCAGCACCCCAGCCCGAGCCAGCAAGCCGGCTCAAGAGTGTGACGCGTGATGTCAGCTTTTTGCGAAGTGAATCGAGGTGTCGACGGTATGTGAGCGTCCTGTCCAAAACTGCTCCGAGGTAGTTGTGCTCGGAGCAAAAGGGCCGGATAATGTCATTGGATCGACTTTCGGCTCAAGGTTAGCTTCCTTGTTGTTGAGATGGAAGACTGCCGACATCGTTTTTGCAGTGGTGAGCTTTAACTTCCAGGTCTGGAGGTATTTACTTTTTGTCTCTATGTCTTTGCTGAGCTCACCTTCCACTGCTTGCCAGTCACCATTAACAGGCATAATTGCTAGATCGTAAGCATATGCATACTTTACATAGTTTCTGGAACGGTGGTTGGTGAGTCACAGGTAGATGTTTGAAAGGAGAGGTGCCAAGATGCATCCCTATGGGACGTCATTCTTTAGGCCTGACACCACATGGAGAACTAGTCGAAACTGTATTGCACGTATGTGGTCTTTCATAATTTATTGCACAGCTAATGTCACAATTTTCAGGAACGTTTTATCAGGGGTTTATGGAACTCTCTGTGGACAGTTAGAAATTCTAGGTGGACCACCGGTGATCCACTTGGACCACGTTGAGAATCACTGGGTTAATGTTTTCCACGGTGATACTTTTAGAATCAAAACATGCAGTAAATGCTGCCCAAGACTCCACACAACCCATCCAATCTATTTCCCGCTCAAATACCTTACTGTCAGGTTTCCAACTCACCTCTGCTAGTTGGATTCGCTGAATTGGACATGGTTCGAAAAACGCGTGCTAAAGCAGCTTCGTGAGACACTACAGAGAGAGAGAGTTTATTGGCGCAAACATACAATTTCATGCAAGTTAAAGTTAAGGCGCTGGGACACCGAAAAAAACCTGTGAAGCAGGTTGTCTCTTCGGGCGCCCCTCGACAGTTTCATAAATTTCTATCGTGGTTTAAAGTTAATGGCCGAATTATTGCGAATATAATAATTTATTAGTCTGCTGGATGATCAACGCAGATGCGCGGGAGTGCTGGGTCGCAACCGGTATCTATCGTGGTTTGCTCAGTTCGGCAAGGAGCTGTCGGTCGTGCCTGCGTGATTTGTCGGATTCCCAATCCAACACCAATCGTAAAGAGGGTAAATTACCGTCTACCACGCATCATAACTTACAACTTCCTGTTGACGTTCATCAAAGCAATACCGCTCAGTGCTCAAGTCCTGCTATGCTTTGTAGTTTCAACGATCAACCATACGTAAAGGTATAGACAGCAGGAAAGGCATTTTGCGAGATTTCTCTTCAGTTACCTCATTCTAATCAGATTTCCATCGGAAATAGCTAAAAATATTTTGAGCGAGAGGCAGATGTGCTGATGCAGTTGTTCAGTGCGGCAGAGACCTCTGCTACTAACAAACATTGATGATGATAATCATATGATGATAACAGTGATTTCTTTCTCTCGAATCGCGTTGAATTCTAATTGTTAAGTTTATGCTTAGAGAATGCCGTTTTATTTAATCGTGTTGAGGTTAGCATATTCGTTGTAGTAAAAGATAAACGCTATCAGAAAATTAGTTTTGCGACAGCCAAAGATAAAATAGCTTCGACTTGCAAGACTTATTTCTCTATCACAGCTAGGCTGTTCTATTACGATTAGAAGTGAAATTAGAGTTTTTAAATTAAAAATCCCATATGGATAATTCGAGTTGATATTTTTATAGGTGTTTATTATTAATCAGATTTACCTCGTCATAAGCAAAATTGAGAAGAAAATTATGACATATTGCAGAAAAAAGATTATTTGCTCAAAATGTTTTACAATGTGCCGTGCAAAAAAGCCACAAACCAAAACAGTTTAAAGAGCATACGGCACCATATGAAGGCACTAGCAACATGGTTCATATTTATTGCAATACCAGTAATAAGATCCACTGCAGTATGTCCCAATATAATTAATTTTTATCCGTTGCTCAAGAATTGTTTTGCAGCTGTAAGATTGTTGAAAATGGTGCAGCTTGGTTCTTAGAAAACATCGTGTACTGGTGACACAAGTAGAGCTGGTGACACACAGCAAATATTATTGTAATTTATTGATGGATGGAGATGTTTTCAAATGGCTGGGTGAATGCGTGACCGAAGGTTATGGCCTCGTCGGTCTTAAAACGCAAAACCAAAGATAGATAAAAATATGTTGGTTGTTGGAAAGACTCGCAGTTGATTTGGTCTAAATCCCCGTTTTAAAGAGGTTTTTCTTGACCTGCACGAAGAAGCAAACATGATTGCAAGACAAGCTTAGTTAAGGACGGTTTTTGCGCAAAAAAAGAACAGTTTAATCTTGCTTTGTTTACGCATGCTATTGATGCTATTGTCTTTGCAACTTCATTCGAACGGCAACTGCCAAGCAAAAGTTTATTTTGTATTCATTGCAGGGAATGGTTTTCAATGTAATATGAAAAGGCATCGGATATTGGTGTTGCTTTCTGCAGCTTCGTTTGTTGCTTGTATAGGTGGGTTCTGTGGAGATTTGTTTAAATTATTATTCATTTTCGCGAAAATCAAGCTGCCAATTTTGCCCGACGCAATTTGGAAGCATGTCAACTTATTACATGTTAGCAAAAGCTTGCCTAAACTTCCTTAGGTTTTTTCTTAGTCACTAAAATTGATAGTATGTAAGCATAGCAGTACAAGCCCCAAACAACTTGGGGAGAGGCAAAGTCGATTTTTCTCAAATACACAGACAAATTTGCCTAAATTTTTGAAATTATTTACATCTTATCCATAATGAAAATTGTTGTATCAAAACGACTGCCAATTTTTTGCAACAATGACTTTATACAAAAAATGACATCATGCAAACATACAAACAGTGCTACCTATCCGAGCTACATCTTTGAAAATTTGCCACCACCTCACCAGACACATCCAAACAATAATCCTAAAGCAAAAATAGAAGCAAACAACCACCGTGAGTTTCTGACGTAGGCCGCTTTCTTGAGACAATAACGTTAATGCAAGGAATGTACCCTATGTCACAGATTCCAACACATTTGTTAACATATGCATACTGGTTAATGTCCTTCAATATTGAACAAACTTCTAACGAAATAACACTTTTCTGAAAACAACTTGGCACTGCCTAAAACATTCAAATAGAAAAACAAACTTAACAAACAACTGTATTATATGAAACTGTAACCTTTTTCAAAGTGCATTATTCGCCACATACTGCAAGAAATTCCAGTCACAAAAAATTAGTTCGCAAGTGGTCACGATATATGCTTTTAAATAAGCCCAGTGACCTAACTATGTAAGAGTTAGGGATACAGATTTTGTACTTCTTTCATTTGTAACCACTTGTTAGGAAGCATTATGTACCTTTTCCATTTGAAGCAGATGTACCATTTCCATTCACAGTCAGTTGTTAGGAAGCTTTTATAACTCTAACTCATTCCGTTTGTAACAACAGTAATGGCAATTTACAGCAAGCAACATAACCAAATTTAGTAAAAACCAGCACTTAGCCGAATTGAAAAGATTATATCTGAAAATTGTCAAATCATAAACCAACATTGAAACAACAGAACCTTACCAAAATTGGCCTACAGTGTTGTCAATTATATAATGATAAAAATTTTACCCCTGCGCCTGCAAATTAAAAGAATGAGTAAGGAAAACATATATGTCAAAATTGACACTCTGCAAAACGATTTCTAAAACTTTATCTGTGCATACAAACGTCGGTGGCATTGGTAAAAACGTGTTATTTTTTACAACAATAAATGATTTCTACCATGATGTGTTAAAATCAAGATGTTATTGAATTATTGCATGATTTTAACTTGTTTAAAACCAAACTTTAACCTAAATCTTAGACTAACCATCTGCTAAGCTTTCTGCCTAAAATTTTTTCAAATTCTGGGTTCTGCCAAAAAAACTTTTGCCCGTCAAAAAATGATGACACAGCCAAATTCGGAGGGAAAATAACATGACTGGCAACGCTGTGTTGGAGAGTGCCTAGGGGACCGGTTCCTGATCAGCTTTTTATATATTCAAAAAAACCGGATTACGTAATTCCTTGAGTTGGCCTGAAAAAATTAAGGAATCGATTGTTGGCCTAAAAATTTTATACTTCACAGCAAACTTTATTGGTTGATGTAAAGTACTTGACTTCCTGGTTAAAAACGTAAAATGTTTTCCCAAATCTTTGCAACCTGGCGGGAGAGCGCCCTCCTGCTCACTTTCTTGCACGGCTATGTCTGTAAATGTTGTTTAATGTTAAAGTGAACTGTGATGAAGTGAAACAGCGATGTGCTGAATAGATTCAGAATCTGCATGCGTCAAGAACTAATAGTAAAAGTTCGTGTTCCTCCGCTATTTGCTGCTTTGCGCTTGTTTTTCGCTCATATCCATATTACTTTGCTTGGAAATTTCTCGCAGCACAAATTACATGCAGTGTAAAAGTAAAGTATTCCATTTGCCTGAACAACGCGATTGGTTAACGATATTCAATCATAGGCACCGAGTACGGAAGTGCGGCACCCTCCCTAAGTTTTCATTCATTGATTAGGCAGTTCTTTGTTAACAAGCACAAACGTAATACCCTGAAATGTAGTGAAACGTTTTCGGATAGATACAGAATGGAAGACTTAAAAATCGCAACGCAGCTGGACTCAGTTCCAAGTTATACTGCAGGGAGAAGCACCATCCCCGCTCTATGTTACTTATGGTCCCACGGCAAATCCAGCAATTTTTCGCAAGCAATGAGTTGGACGGTCTACTCTAAACGCTAATTTGAAACTGTTACGGAAAACCGAACTTTAGTTAATATATTTCCAAGTTCAACGTGTTTCCTGCGCAAGTATTTCGCACTGCCCTGTACTACCTGTGAAGCAGAGCGTACCTTTGGTGCACTTGGTCGCATTGAAAATTATCCCCGATCGAGCATGACTGTACGTAGGTTGAATTCTTGTTGTCTACTAAATATTCATTCCACTGTGACAGACGAACTGAATGTTGAACGATGGATGGATGTTTAGATTGATAGAGCTGCAGTTCGCATAAATTCTTTCAACTGTAAAAACTGCAGACAGTTGTAAAATATGCAGTTTAATCTAATTTTAAATGAGATTCATGCACTACATAACAAAAGATCTGCTCAAACGGTAAATTTTTCAGCAATTAGAAAATGACAGTCGTTATTGTGTAAATAATCTGNTCCCCGCAACTCCACTTGCGTAATTTTACTTATCNACTAAACAATTAGTTAGCTGTCTTCTCAATGCTAAAGCATGAGCCAATGAAGTTAGTAGACCGGTTTCGCTACTTCGGTAGATCATACCCAACACTTGAAACCGTACTTGTGGTCTATATTATCTATCCTTGCGCGCGTTGTATTGCCAGTGACTTGCAACTAATACAGTCTAAACTACTAAGTTATTCGCGAGCCCCAATGGGAAGGAAAACGGAGGTGGATGTCTGCAGGCAGTTAGAGATGCCTTAACAGGGAATACAAAGGAAGGTACACTTTCACAAGACTATATACAATGTCTTTTCTGCCATGAATAAAAGTTATCAACGACCTCATAACGATAATCAAAAGTTTGTATAATGCGGTATTTTAAAACAGTTGAAAATGGTGTTCAGGTTTATACGCAACATCAATTGCCATTCGTTCGCAAGATGACTGTGAACCATCACTTCCGTAAAACGTGTCGCGCTATATAAGCTTATTATTGCTTATTACACAACAGCTGCAAGAGACCTTCCAGGATGTAGAACGAACTGCACTGTGCAAAAAGACAACAACGGAACATGTAAAATAAAACCAGTTTTAGAGAGTGGTAAGTTAAATGTATAGTGTGTCTGGTTTTCGTCTAGTTTGTTTGAAGAAAATTCTGGTTTGTGTTGCGCACTGACTGAGTTGTTACTGACTGTTGTGTGTAACCTGAATTTAACGAGAATAAAGCGTGCGGAAAATCTTGCGATTGATTGTGACGTTCTTCAAGCAAACGTTAAATTTACTGCATACGTGGACCACACTCGGTTTGTCTACAGTAGAGTGTTTTTAGCTTAGGTTTTGAAATGCTCTATTAGGTGCAATTGGTTTACTTTGAAGTTTGTTAGGTCAGAAAACCGGGTGAAAATAAAAGCAACTTGATGCAAAACGTTTTGAAAATCGTGTGGTTAAATTGATTGATTTGAGCTCCTTTCCGCAGTTGGTTGTATTTTGTACAAAAAGATTATATTTAAGATCCCGCTCGAAATAAAATATGTTAAACTTTAACTAATTCTAGATTTCAAGTAACTAATTTTTAAAATAGGAAGTCGTACCGAATAAAGCAGGAGGCCCTGGAAAACAAGGATGTAAGAACGACCTTTGCAGACAGTAATTGTCCTTTCAGAAAGAACCCGGAATGTGTGGCAGACGCAGAGGTGGAATGGCAGTCGTTCAAACCAGCTGTAGCTTCATCTGTTGCTCAAGTATGAGGCCAGAAACGACGTGGTGTGACCAATAATGGCAAAATAACCCCTTGGTGGAACCAGGATGTGAAACATGCTATTCGAGCAGAGAAATGGTTTGATTTATTTTTTCATATGACTCAGCTAAAAAACAGAAACAAAACAAAAAACGATCATGCAAAAATTGACCAGTTGTCAGTGGAAATTAGAATACTTAACATGCAAGGTCTGGCTGAAGGCAAAAGCCAGATCTTTTTGCATTCACCGTACGCCGAGGATTGAAAATTCGTACCCCCCGTTATGAAAAAGTCCAAGATGCAATCTTGGAACAATTTCGGCATAAATTGTTTACAGTTACTGGCAAGCAAACAACAAAGTGTTCTAGCCAACCATCCGGCGTCTCAGCGGCAAAAATCTAACATCGTTAGATCCACCAAAGACCAAAATAGTGTTTTTCTCAGCAATGAGGGGACATTTTGGCAGATGGGTAGTTTACTTCAAAGATCTTCTGAAACCAGTCACCTTCCCCGTCGGACATACAG
>JGI24158J21664_10000237_pt1 | contig 43833 bp, 29 predicted proteins | sample Ectturendosymbi3_FD_21664 | JGI IMG/M metagenome (IMG submission 21664) | reverse complement strand
AAAGTTTTCAATAGGGGGACTTTGCGTTCTTGCGGGGGTGCTTCGGGTTTGCGTGGGGGGGGGGCTTGACACTTTAAAATTGACAAAACTCAACTGAATTAGCCCATAGTGTTTCATGTTTCAATTTGGGGGAGCTTGGAGCTTTGTTTGGGGAGGCTAAGCCCCCAAAAGCCCCCCCGTGGCGACGGGACTGGTGCTGGCCTTAATATTTTTCCACATTGACTTTAACTGATCATCACTTTGAGAGACATGAGTAGATTGAGAAGTAAAAACATCAGTTAAATCAGTGCTTTTCAACAGGGGTTCCGCACAACATGTAGTGGGGTACCGTGAGTTTTAAGGATTCCGTGAGGGTTCTTCGTTTTGTAGGGGAAATGATTTCTTGCTTCAGTATGTTGATTTGTCATTATGAAATTTTTTAGATCACTGTGCCGCATTCAGACTCTAAGTAGGGCAGTTGATTCTACAGGAGGTTGAGTGCAGATAGCGGAGAAAGAATTATTGACAGTTCTCGCGTCTATTGTTCATTGCTGTGCAACTTGTCACTTGTTAGTTGTTGTGAAGAACGTTATTGTTGCATCATAGTTATACGATGTTGCCGACGTGCAGTTCACAGTAGATTGAGTGGAAAGCAGTGTTGCCATTTTAGCTCTTTTGCTACTAGATCTAGCAGGTTTTTCTCACTGGTAACTGGAAAATTTTCAATCTAGCAGCTAGCTGATTTTCTAGCAGGATTTTGAAAAACGTTTAGCAGGTTTAGCAGGTAACAAATTCCTGGCCGAATATTTGTTCCAACCATTTTTAGAGATGAAAACTTTTACACCTTCTTCATCATAAATTCTTTACCTTCTTTCTGACCCTTTATATTGGGCAACACAAAGACCACCAAGCACAACTACTGTAGTTGCCTTTAATCATTTGGATGAACAATGTACCATTGCTATTACCATTGCAGTTTCTATTATGACACAGCGAAGCTGCTTCAAAAGATAATTGGATCATAATAACAAGTAACTGGATGACTTGGTGAAGCCTAAATAATTGCTTCTGTGCTTAGTGAGCGCATTGGGTTTAAAAGATTACATTGGCAGAATATATTTTTAACCCATGACACGTATGATTTTTCCAGGTGGTTCAGTTACGCCAGGAAGTCATAGGTTTAATGTCCATTGATAGTGAGTGCAAGATAAAAAATTGATACAGAACTTCACAATTTTATTTTAAACACTTCAAAAATAGCTGGTTTTTAGCAGAATTTCACTATTTTTAGCAGGTTTTAGCTGAAATTTTGTGATATGGTTTTTAGCAGGATCTAGCAGTTTTTCGTGAGACGATTTAGCAGGTTTAGGTGACAACCATCTGGCAACACTGGTGGAAAGTAGACTAGAGTAGACTCAGCCTGAATCTAGTAGAGAGTAGACCGAGTCACAGACTAGAGCTGCTGTTCAACCTTTGTGGGAATAAAGTAAAAACAATGTGTAACCGAACTTTTTCCTAGTTAGTCAAGTCCGATGAAGCAAAATAGCATAGTTTCTTGTGTGAAGCGAAATAATGACAACAACCAAGGTGTGGACGGTAATGAACAATGTAGTTCAAATGCAAAAGAGACACCTAATCCGAAGCGGACCAAATGCAACTCAGTTGCCAAAGTTAGAAAATGGGACGACACATATTTGAGATACTCATTCTTTTTGCGGGATGACCAAATTCTGAATGTAGCAGCTACAAACAGAAATGCAAGAACAACCGAGTCATTAAATTTCTTGCTTTTTAACTTCTGTAATTGCTGTTTATTTGTTGATGTGTCTAATAACGATATATTTGATTTTCTTACAAGTTAATTTGTGTTTTTAAAATTTTTGTTAAGGTTCTGCAGTCCACTTCAAGAAGGAGACCACTACACATTTAGGACAATTCCGTGAGAGCACTGGTCCATAGGAATGTCCATGGCACTCCCAAGTTAACAATTACGAAACCTGGACCCGCCGGTCTAGCTCGACACGCTCAGTTTATCACAACAAGATTGTATTCACTCATGGTTTTATTCATATAACTTTAAGCACTGCGATATGTAATACAGCAGGGTTTATAATATATTTTAACATATACAAGCTTTATTACAAGTAATCAAGGGTTGATGCGCAGTTCTATAATATCATAGAGGGGAGACAGAGTAACCCGTATTGTTAAGCAGTCGCACTACGACCGGCTTAAAAATTGGTAAGAACTTCGGCGATTCCGTTAGTCTAACCTTTCTGGAATAACAGTTAGCTACAAGCGTATTCTGGTTCACGAATTGGCCAGATCCCACAAGTTCGCCAACTATTTATCCGTCAACTTGGTTTGTTCCAGTTTGGTACGCCCACTACCGGTTTAGGTAAAAAACTTGGTAAACCCACTGCTCGATTGAACCTAGCAGTGTGACACAGGTATACGTCAATTTTGTCGGTAATTTTCCTTGGTTGATTCCGTCTCCGAATCTTCGCGATCACGCGTTGAGCGCGTGAGTCTGGCGCAATCGGGCGTTCGTGACGTCACTTTTCTAGGAACGAAAGCCATTCGAAATCGTTAGTAATTTCGATTACAATTTGTATTATAGTTTGGACTACGTTTATTAGTATTATGTTATAAGGTTTTTGGTTACTCTCTCCTAACAGTATTATACAGTAAATGCGTAAGTATAATTCTACAACAAATAATGTCTTTTAGTGTTCAGCTTCGTTTGGCTTACCGTGAATTCGTCAGTAAACTTCTGAATTGTGTTCTTCAATTAGTTTTCTTCAGTGATCAGCGTCTTCTTTTGTTGTTATTTCAGGATCACAAGACGTTTCATGTTGAGGAGCAACAACGAACTCAACAATAGCTTGTTTCTATAGCAATTAGAATATAGATAAAACATCTACCATGCTAAGATTTAGAAATATATTAATTGTGACACTGGCAACTAGCTTATACACTAGTAATTTTGGGCTTGATTACAGAAAAACTGAGCATGCGTACTTTCATCCTCCCGGGCCTCAGTACTTCTTGAGTACGGGTACAATGTACCTCTCGTACCCCCCTCTCGTAGGCCCTGGGCCTACTGATTTAGCATTGAGTTTGTTTACATTCAATCAATGATTTAAATTTCTCGAACAGTTCTTTTTCAGATGCAATAAAATTGTGAGAACGTTTACAATTTGCAGTCATTTTTGCTTGAATACTGCTGTCTGATATCTGTTGAGAAACAGTGATGATCAGGTTTGAAAAGACAGCACTGTTTTGATGCAGCATAATAAGTGTGTGCATCCTGAGACTAGCTTAGTTTATTGTTACAACTGCTGCCTAAATACAACAAAAGCGTGTTTCTGTTTTGATTGTTAATTTCTTAGTTGTGCACCACCACTAAGTATAGATTCCCTGAGCACCATTTTGGAAAGAAAGCAGCCATACATATAAGTCTGTAGTGCCCAGGTCTTATTTTTGGTGCACAGATACTTGTAAACTCTTTTACAGCATGGTGTTTGATGAACAATCATAACCTCGAAATTTTGTTTAAATTGTCCCATAGTCTCATAATAACCACTCTTCAGTTTTCAGTACTGGATTCACAAGCAACTTCTCATGCTGATCAGCATCAGTCTAATGTAGGCCACGGGCTAATATCCGAGTAAAAATGCTCTTCAGTGAAGCGCATCACCATTCTATGTGCACTACCAATTTCCTATTAAGTCTAAATTGACAGCACAATGTATCTCAAGACTAATTCCAGCATTGGCAACAATGATCACGCAAAATCTGGCACTCCCAACAATGTGCCAGCTGATATTTTCACCGAAAGATAACCCAAAAATGTTGACTATTGCTCAGCAAAATTTTCGTCGCTAGGGTTCAGTGTTGGATCAGCTGATTCATGAACGAAAATCGTTGGTGCATGCGAACTGTGATCAGCGGAAAAGATCAGTCGCCGCCCGATCAACTGAAATGCAATTTGATCTGAACTGCCGCTCAGCTGAGCGATGTTGGTGCATTCGACCCTAAAAATCGTTGAAATATAGAAGTTTTACAAAATCATTTCTTTGCAATAATCAAAGTCTCGAAACCTGCAGCCTCGAGACCGAGACAGAACCCGAAACCTTCGAGACCGAAACTCACAAAAATTTATCTGCCTGATTTAGCATGTTTTTGTGCTAAATCTGTCCGATATGATTTTTTTACGAACGGCGCCCCATAGGTTTGTTCATTGTGCCGTGTTTTATTAATAGGGTCGCGACAAGGCCAACTGGTCATTGTCAGTCATACAATCCTGTTTGTTCCAATACTGCGGTACAATGCCGATGAACTTTTCACGGACAATTTATTTATTTTGTGCTTTCCAACTTTTTATCACAGATAAACAGCACTAGAAAAGTTTGTGGCCGATGCACAGATCGAAAATACAAGAAGGTGTTCATCATTGACATTAATCGCTGCAACCGCTGAGGCATGCAGCAAATCTAGATATCCCTGAGAAAAGTTTACGAGTTTTCTGATGATCAGCGTTACACAAATGCTCTGCATAAAATTATCGCGTTATAACAGTTTAATTCACCAAAAATGTCTATATTTCGCGTCGGTGCTTTTTGTCTTAATGCCCTACTAAACATTAACTAATTTTAATTGTCATGCCATACTATGGTTGCAAGTTAACAAGAACGATTATGGGGATTTCAATTATTTGGGTCTATGAATTTATTTTACACCGGTATCCAAAGGTTTCAAGTTTAGGGGAAGACATGCGAAGCTCAATCATACAAAAATATGCGCTATTCTCTGAATCCCCAATAACTACAGACTTGGGTGTTGGAAGGAGTTTTTCGAGGGGGAGCATTAGTGAAGTTTTCCATGATGTGGGCGAAGGACATTCTGCAGGGGGCCAACAGTGGTGAAATTTCATTTTGCCAAAGTGAAACTAAGAGAAAGGCATTTTTTACTAAAATTTTAATAGGAAAATTGCAAATTTTGAAATCCATGGTGGGACCAAGACCACCGTGACACTCCCTTTCGACGCTCATCACAGATATAAGTTAGTGGAAAAAGTACCTAGCAGGATTATCGTTCGTGAACTAGCTGGCAGTTACAACGAAACCTTTTCGAATGCATCTTAACCGAGAATTACTTTACGCATTTTTGGCCCACTGCAATGATGCTTCAAAAGCTGAACTTCATTTGAGACACCCACCGATCTAACAGCTGTCCTTCAATGCGAAAACCATAAATTACTTTACGTTTTTCTGAATCCTTGCTGGATCTTAAGTCACTGTAAAACTACAGTAGGCATTCAAAACACTTCTACGATAGCTTATTTGTAAATGTGGAGCTCCTTAGCGTCTCAGCGTTCTCAAGCGCAATGAGAAAACTAAAAGACCCGAAGACTCTTAAAAGCAGTTTTTTATTTTTCCACTGTGGTAGTGTGGACCAACTTCTACGAGAAAAGATGTTCGTTTTGAGAAGAACGTTGATAGTCGAGCGCCAACGTACCTTAATGAAGGAGTGCACGCCAGGTGACTTTGGGTGTATGCTTTTTTCTCGGAAGATAAGGTATTAGCTCCCGCAAGTCTCTTTTTACAACATCTCTGAAATGAAGGAGGGGTCGGCCAACACTTCGAGTACCTATATCTCAATTTATCAAAGAGAATGATTTTTTCATCAACATTAAAAAAGCCTTCAAAAAACTATACATGTTTTATTTTCAGACGTTTCGGATTATTCTAATCCATCTCCAATCAAAAAAATAAAGCAACACTTGGCAATGTCAGCAATTCAAAACCATGAGGCTTTGTGACGCAAGAAAAGACAGTGTTGTGACACAAAAGACGTCAAACGTAAACCCAAGACAGCCAGCCACGTCAAAATCGCTGAAAGCAAATGCAGGGCCAAAAGTTATGCAGAGAATATTAAAACAAAATCTACGTAAGGCCGTAATTTACGACAACAAGCCGAGGCCAGCAGCGAGAGGCAATTCACAAACTAATGCAAGCGAAGGATGCAAAAAAAATTTAACAAATTAGTACTGCGTGTCTACAACTAGCACCAAATGTCCACGTCAACACCAACGATAAATGTACGAAACATGTATTACCATAAGAGCTGAGCATCAGACAATATTTGAAATCATAATCTACGTGTCAAAGAGGTATAAAGAACTACTAGAATGATTTTTGGTAAACGATTTTTCTACCAATTCTACCAAGCAAGGCAAACTACAGGCTGTTCAAGCAGTGCAGTCTAAATTGTTCTGAACAAGGTATCTAAGAGTGAGTTAGTCAACGTACCTCAGCCCTATCTGGAAATTCGGTGAAACATATGACAGGTCTGAGATCTTGAGCAAAACTTGCCATTGCATGCACAAAAAGAATATAAAAATCTTTCGACACATTTGCATTAAGGAATCTAATTTAGAAAACGATTGAAACGCACATACTCTGGAAGGAAAGCTTTGCAGGTGTCAGAATAACGTTTTCTGCAATTTCGTTTTCCAACTGAGACTCGGGGATTTCGTGTGAGAGGTGGACATTGTCTGGCCCTGGTAACGGCTAAACTGATTCCCGAGATCGCTGTGAAGTTAAAGCCAACTTTACCAATTTCGTCATTATCACCATGGTGGTGTCGCCCCCTCAAAATTAGTGCAATATGAAAAATATATAAAAATTGCCTTACTTTGGAGATTTATTGCAATAATTTTTTGAGTTTTTGTGAAATTATTGTAATTTGATGATGAGCTTAAGTGTCGACTCTTTTGTTCGCCAAACTTTTCAACGCTTTGTCCAACAAAATTGTTTGTATCTCCTTGTTCCACCTAAAAATTGTATCCAACTGTAACAGTTTGCATCGCATTTATAAACGTCCCCTCTCCGTTTGCTGTTTGGTTCATCCGAAGACAAGACACTGGCGACCAGGGACTTGATTATCATGCCATATCCGTTTGCAAACAGTCCCTGCGACAAAAGCGCACAGTTTTCCAAGTTTCTGTGAAAAGCTACCCAAGTGCATTCTGTTGCGCACTGACGTTAGAGGAACACTGTTGGTGGTAACACTGTTCACTTTTGATCAAATTCAACGGAAATTTGTGATGTGAAACATTTGGCTTTGATCTTCTGTTGGCTATTTCCTTTTTTGCACCTTAATGGTTACTTTTACAACGAGTTCTACGTTCAATCTCTCTTCGAAAGTTTAATGTGTTAACTTTTTGTATGACCTTGCACAGGCCTCTGATCTGCTATAATAATGACTAGAGCAGCTATGTCCAACCGGCGAGCCGCATGCGACCCAGTCGAGGGTTTTGTGTGGCCCAGTTTAAGCTTACGCTGTAGTAAAAATATCTTATATACTGACAACTTGTCCTCAGTACCATTTTATCACGTCCGTTACCATTGCAGATAGGATTCTAACACTTTCAGTATATTCGTTTAAGCTAAATTTAGTTTGCTAAGATCAAAGTAAGCCATCTAATGTGCGGCCCTCAATAATATGTCATTCAAGGTGCGGCCCTGGTCAAGATAGTGACATACTTTTTGGCTCAGTAAGCCATTTGGGTTGGACATAGCTGGACTAGAGCAGTGGTTCCCAAACTTTTTTGATGCATTCCTCCCTTTGCTCATTTCGGAACTTTTCATTCCTCCCCAACGGAACTTTCACTCTTCCCCTGTTCGGGTTTGTAGGCTAGTATTAACTGCAGTTGGAACAATGGTCTTTACTGACGACAATAACGTGATTAAAGTGGCACAAAAACGATGTTGTCCAAAAATGGCGCTAAATTTTGTCAACAAAGCGTGTGATAGTCCACTAAATAATTTACAAATATAAAGTTATAGAACTGATTGAAAGAGCTAATATCAACTTAAAAAAGACGTACAACACTTACAATGAATAAGTAGCTTTTATAAAGTGGAAATTCCTCCCCTGAGGTCATGAAATTCCTCCCTGGGGAGGAATTCCTCCCGGTTGGGAAGCACTGGACTAGAGAGTATAATGACACTCTGTCGCGCAATGTTCATTCAATCATTCACAAAAAAGTTTGTCTTTAACAGAATGTCTAAGAATGTTTAATTTCGTCACACACACACACACCGAAGTATACTGAAAAGGAACAAACGCATAGAAGAAATAACACAAGCATAGACATGCGATGCATACAGAGACCACAGGCATAGATGGCGCTCACAAGGTAACTTTGATACTTCGCAGCTGGACGCTGCTGCTGCGGATCACGGGGACTGATTCGTAAAATTTGTGTGGGATGCTGCGAACGACCAGGGTATATTGAGCTGCAGTCCTCACCAGGGTTAACCTGCTTGTGGTGTCAAAGGAACAGATGGTGATAAACATAAGTATGTCTTTTGCTCTGAGTATCAGGTTTTACATTCGCAATGCGTTTATATGATAAATGGAGTTGTAGCATTAATAATAATATGTGATGCATGCAAATTTAAACGACAAAAGGAATTGGCTTAACTTTGCCACAAAACGTTTGCATTGCTCACATATATAATAACTATTGGGTGATTTATCGAAATGGAAATGCCTCACAACGTTGTGAGTTAGTGCAGCGTTGCAATGCGTGCTACAAATAATTCTCGATGAACATCCAGGTCAACGAACAAACTGCGTTTCGGAGATCCGTTTCAAGGCAGATGGAGATAGAAAAACGGTTTCTTTGAAAATGCACTGATACTGAAGAAAATCATCACTCCATCAATAGATAAACAAACAAACAAATCAGACTACACCTGTGCCTTCCGGGGTTGATTTGGCCCATGCTTTCCATTCTTGATAAAACGACAAGGTGAGGCAATATACAAAATTCAGTAAAGAGAAACTAGCGAAAGTTTAGTAACTGCAATGTCAAATCAGTAAATGATTTAATAAGCTAAGAGAACATCCCAAGTAATAAAGTAATGTTTCTACCAAGTATGGCAATGTTTTACCAAATAAAGCTCTTCAAAATCATTTTCGTTGACTTTGAGCAATCAGACATTGCTCAAATATTTTTTGTATAATTTTGTGTCTTTTGGTTACTTTTCTTGTCACACACCTAACCTCGACTTGAAAGAATGCCAATACAAGCTCTCGTAAAAACCTTTTGCCTTTCATGTTTTGGTGTTAAATGGGTCGCACTGCCGTATCATGCATTTACCAACCAAATAGTGTGTATGCACACAAAATTTTACTTCACTATTTTAAATGTCCTTGTGCAGCAAATTGTAGCATGAAAACGCAGAACGTTTCGCTTTATGATTCGCAATGTCAGAGTTTGTGCTGATCAGCCGAAAGTACAAAACTAAACGCAATTATATTTTAAACCAAAAGCACTCGCAGAAAATTAGCGATGTATATATTACTTTATCACCATTTTCACCCAAACTTTGTGGTGATTATTTAACAAAACGCATATTTGTCATCTATACGTCTATATAGCAGAAGAGAGTGGATTGTTTCAGGGGGTGGCTAAAGAATTTTTTAAGGGTGGGGGTCAACTCAACAGTGGTAAAATTTCATTTTGCCAACTCGATACTTAGATAAAAACGTTTTTCTACTGAAAAGACAATATAGGAAAATACCAAATTTCAAAATCCAGGGTGGACCTGCAAATCCCCTTTGCAATCCCCTCCTGACGCCCGTGCCGATGTAGCACAATAGAGAGATTACCTTGTTCCTTGCAAAGTACGTACCCATTCGCGACTGTCAGTCCACGATGCTGGAACAATTATTTACGGTTTGTTTTTTTTATCAAAATGTAAAACCACCTGCTGTGCACACAGGCGTAGAAACGGGGGTAAGGAATTCAGTTGACATTCGCATAAAAAGTTTTCAAGAAACCTGTGTGTATTTTTTAGAATCGGCAAATATATTTTTAAATTTAAAGAGCCGCAAAATCAGTTTCTGTTCAATATGTTTTAAACGCAATTTTATAGTGGTGTATGTTGTGCGTAGGTAAAATTAAAATGTTAAGAGTAATGCCGCAAATTTGATTTTCTCGAACAAGTTTGTTACACACTCCAGTAAAATGCTTTACGTAAAGGCGTATAGCTTCCTGACGCATTATCCAACGTACATTACCTAATAATAAAGATACAAGCAGTAATCTTCTTGTTCGCATCTTGCTAATTTGTTTCTATTTTTGATGCTCCACCAAAACGCTTTGGTAAGTCCAAATGATATTGAAAGAAACATATAGACAGTTCTTCAAAAAACGCATCAGTATTTTTCACATTTCCAGCAAATATTTTTATTGTTTTGCATATAAAAATTCTTTGGGTAAAAAATGTAACCGTTTCTTGGAGAGTTAACTTCATTGCATGCAAATCAGAAGCCATCAGCTAAGCTCTGCTTCTCGAGTATTGGAATTTTCGACTTTCTAAAAGTGAGTCCTGCAAAGCTACTCTGTTTTCGGATACGAGCGTGGATTGACCGGTGTTCGTCTTGTATCTTCGGTGAAGGTCATGCTGTGCTTTCCAAGCCACAACATATCGAGAATGTTATTGAAAACTTGAAATCAGTTTCTAAGTTTTTAGCATAAATGACAAATGTCCTTGTGATGCCTCGAAGCGATCAATATAGTACTCCCCGGGCTGAAGTTGTTAAAGCGCTCTTCGAGGCACGCAAGATTACAAGCGCGTGATGTCGTCTGACTGACATGACAAGAGCTTACTACCGCCGTGCGCTTCGCTAATCCCATTGATGTCTTCCAAGTATTAAGCAACGTCGCCATTATCGCTCGCTAAAAGGACAGACAAACAAATCTAATCAACGGCTTTACATGACGCTGCGTGATCATTTATTCGCCCCAGGAGGCAAAAGATGAAGTGCTGTAGTTCATTCGCGGCGCAGACCGCTCGCGAAACGACGTCAACAAGCTCGCGTGAACGTCCAATCCACTAACGGCGTAGTGACGGTGAGCGAACTGCAAGCGGCGCGAACAGATAAGCGTCAAACTGCTGTCGTGGCTTTTGCGCCGAGACAGAATCAATAAATAGAAACAAATTGCTCGGCAACGGTGCGCCCCGTAAACCACGCAATATAACACGTTTTCGGGCTGCAAAGAACAATAGACCATCGACCCGTCGCGGCGAGCGCCGTTTTTGCTTTTATCATGCCGAAAAAGTTTTCATTGCCCGGTCGCTCGACGTGAGAGAATCATCCCCCCATTATTTTCATCATGTAGCAATTGATATGTGTCATTACTGCAGGAAAAGGGGCGTCGGGTCAAAATGCGTGCGTCCGCCCTGCGACCGCCGATCTTATCGCGTCACTATTATATGAATTGTTGTTTAGATAGTGGTATGATTTTGTCTAAAATGGATCAATGAGCTGTCATCAACAATTTCACTGTGGAAATTATCCCCCGCTTTAGCGCGATTTCGAAATTACTTCTACTATTCGCATGGAAAACGCCTGAAAATGTATACTGCCCGCACGGAGCGTTTGTTTGTTTTGGGAAATTAAATTGTCTGCCATCTATTTCGTAATTGTTGCACATTTTCGACGAACCCCCACCCGACCACCACACAGGTGACCAAAACGGTGATGATGACTTTAAACTGCTTATCAGAACCGATTTTAAGCAGCGTTGAAGTTGAATGCTGCTGTCAATTCTACCTATAAATTGAAAAACTGTGAAAATGGGTACAAGCGCCTGTTACAACATACGTTGTGTGTTCCACTGTTGCTAAATCTAATTTTCACAGCGCTGCCCGGCTTTGCAGCCAGCTTGGAACCAGTTTACAATGAAACCAGGCTTTTTCCAAGCAACCATGAAACTGACTTGTGGCCGATGTACTGCATCTTTTGGTTGAAATGTTCATGGCAGATTCCAGAAAAGCTGTTGCACATTTTACGCATGTTGTAATGTCTTGGTGAAGAATGAAGTGTTAGGATAGAACTGTGAGGAACTGAAATAATTCCATTTGGAAGATCAACGTGGAACTTCATACATTTTCGAGGCTTTTACTGACAATGTTGGACTGCACAATATACGCAGAACGTGAAAACTGACAATGGCTACGAAAATGCACTTATTCGATTTTAAATCAACAATAGGGCGAAAGCACTTTTTTAATGAAAATGAATTCTTATTTCCGAAAGGCAAGGTTAGATTTTAAGTGAATTCACCTATAGTTCAAAAGAAGCTTCTTATCAGCAAGAAAAACAAGTGATACAATGCGTTACGTCCAGCACACAAGTTGTGTCTAAAATTTTCCTTGCAGATGTTCATTAGACCCATCGAAAATAGCGGTTGCATTGTAAGCATTTGGAGATTTCTAGTTTTCTTGCTATTTTTCAAGTAACCTTTTTCAAATTCATGGACAGGTCAGACTTTTCCATGGAACAATTTTTTCTCTCCCGTCCCATTGCACTCTCACAAAACAGTTATACATTATACCATGTGCTTGTCTAATGCCTAGCCTCTACAGAACCGCATCTAATATAGCCCATAACGTCTAGTTCGGAGAACCAATAAAAATTTGGTGATCATTTTTTTAGTTCCTACCTAAATAAGGGCCCGAACACCTTCATTTCGGGGGCCTTGTATCCAAAGTTGATGTAAAAAAACAACCCAAAAATCCACCCGTCTGTTTTTTAAAAGTCCACTAAAAACAATAAAACCCACCAAAACACACTCTTGACTTTTCCTTTGAAAAATCTACTATGAAGTAAAAAGTAAAATAAGCAGTACAATTGTACAGTTAACTGTAATTTTTTTTAATCAAACAAAACGAACAGCAACGAAATTTGAAGGACTTGAAAAAAAGAGAAGAAAAATTCGAACAGTTTGAGTAAATTCTAATGGTTATCGTCTTCAGTTTTGTTAAAACAGTATATTTTAACCAATTTGTCTGTCTTCTCTGCACCCAAACGTTTTCTGATGTTGGACCATACCGAATCATATGTTGAAAAAATACACTCTATAGATGCTGAACTAGCACGGCATGCACATAAACTTGACGTGAAACTGCAGAGGTTGTGTGGGAGTGGTGTTTCTCTGTTTGCTGTGTGCATGCTTACCAAGCCTTACCACCTAGGAGTGAACTGACCAACAACACTTTGCGAAAACAAGGATTGGGTACATTTCTTTGCCCTCAATTTTGAAAGCCATAATACCTATATCAGGTTATTAATGTGCAATTGTGAGAATGGTGATATTGCATGATTCAATAAAAACAATTCAGATTTTTTTCCGGTTTTCTTAAAATAAGAACAAAATCCTTTTTCTTTTCAAAAAAAACCCAAAAAACACGGTTTTTTAAAAAAAACAACAAGTGGGTTGTTTTTTTCAAGAAAACCCGTTTTTTTTTCAACACTGCTAGTATCACTACGCCATGACATTGAACCTCTACTTGAAGTACTTATTGTGCTGTGAACTTATAATAATGGTATTCATCTTCAGAAAATTCCTGCCATATGACGTAAACTCCCCAAAGATAGCACATGGGACAAATTTCAAGTCCACTGTCGCATCCCATAGGACAAATCCCATGAGAATCGCCATACCATGGACAAGCCTGGGAAAGGTGCTTTCCTGAAGTCAAATGCAAGTTCTTGACACTAGCAATAGTGTAGATTAACTTACTGAAGGCTAAATGAAAACAAAAGAACTTCGCTATAAAAAAATTGTTTTTGAAGAATTTGCACTTTTGTTTTCTTGCACTATAATTCTACAAATAGTGATGTTATACATCTTCTTAGGAAAAAAGATAGCGACGGTGTGTGTTCATAATATCTAACTTTGATCTATGCAACACCGTATTCGATATTCCTTTTCAATGTCAAACATCGAAACATTGGACATCCCACAATGCTGCCCATTAAGCATGGCCGCTTTGATGAAGCAATATTTTGTTCTCAGTGCAAAGACGGAGAGCAAACGTAGACTTAGTCATAAAACTTCGTCATTACATTCCTGAATAGAAAGCACTAATTGCTTTCGATTTGCAACAGTTTTGCCTCACGAGCGTAAAATATTTTTATGAGTGTTTGACGAAGCAATTCATTGCGTTCGCTCGCCCATGTCAGACGGAGTCTTCGTTTACTTACTGCGTGTATGTTATTGAGTTCCAACAGCTTTGTAAGCAAAGATTAGGGCTGTATTCTTAACCAGTAAAAACAAACAAATATGTAGAATTAAGCTTTTTTGTCTGTAAAATCTTTCTAAATGGCCATAAAAAACTTATAGCTACTGGCAGTTATTTGAATTTTAACCTACACGTTGTTTTCCAAGCAAGGTTTGAAAAGAGGTGTTTTTTCAGTGCTGAGAGGAAACGTTTAGGTAAAATTACTTACTTAGATCTTTCGCAGAAATAGTCAAAATCTGAAAGCGGAATTTCAAAGTTTCTGTTTGTCGCAGCCTCTCGAAGAGTCACGTACTACCGCTTGGAAAAAATACCAGCAACCTTCTGCGCGTTTTCGTAATAACGTACTGCGGCTGTTAAGCGTCGTTTCGCGCATTGTGCAAGAAAAAGGTTCAACGGAACTTAAAGCTCCAGGAAAAAAGTGACCGCTGGTAAATTTTCACTCGCGACGCCGTAAAACCTTCTCTGCTTGATATATAGTCTGTTCCGCGTGAATCAGCACCAGACGGTGTTTTTACTCTTTCAAGTTCAGTAAGGTTTTCAGCTTGCTAGAAGCTGCTTTTGCGAAACTGTAGCATTGTTCTGTTTTGGCTTGAAAGATGATCTTGAATCAATCTCGTCTCACTGACGCTACGAACCCCAACAGCGGATTGCTGAAGACGCGAAGAACAGGATTCGACATAGCTTCCTTGGTGTCGTCCAGTAAAGGTAGCAATGAGATTTCTTCAGCTCTGATACAGTCAGCAGCATACAAAGATTCAAAAGTATTTCCTGATGCTTCGGCTTGTGGTAGACGAAGTCCGTTGGTCAGGCATGAAAGGAGTGTTGTTGAAACAAAAGGAAACGGAACCTCTGATCTGATCGGGAACTCCTCTAGTTTGGAATGCTACGGTTCACGTAAGCGCCGCAGAAGTGAGGTCAACAGGCAGTTGGAAAATTCTGTTGGGGTTGTCGAAGACCCTTCGTCGTCCCCGCGACGTCAGGGCTCAGCTTCGGAGTCTGAGGAGCAGCACGCTTATGAAGAACAAATTCCTGAACGCAAAAGGCAAAAGATGCTGGAAGCAACCGGGTACCTGGATGCAGCTGCAATGGCCGCTGGCGTTCTTCCTTATCCTTTTCGACATCAGCTGAGAACAGGTAGCCTTTACCATCAGCAGATGTTTCCTTTGATTCCCCCTGCGACTTCAGATGGACCAAGTCCAACGTCACTTCCTCTTCCATTGCCACCCGTTTGCGAAGCAGTGCCTGCTTTGTCTTCAGCAAACACATCCGTGTCACAGCGAGTTGCTTCAACTTACAAACGTACCGAAGCCTCTCCATACTCCCCGCCCAAATCAAAAAGGAACCCGCTCAACACTCCCCCGTCCCAGCTTCCTGAACACCACTTACAACCCAGTATACTACCAGGACTTCACGCAACGTCAACTCCAATACCCACTTTACCCTTCCCCTCTGACTTTGCTCATGCCGGTTTCCCACGGTTTCCCCACAGCGTCTCCCCAACATCACTGGGTCTGGAACAAGCAAGCGGATTTAACATGGCGGACGTTCTTGCGTCACAGACCACCAACCCCAGATGCAATCCTTGGATGCTGCGACATGCAGCTGCATCAGCTGCTCTAGCTTCGGCACGAACTTTTCACCCTCAATTAAATGGTAAGTTGAAAATAGTAAAAATGTGCGATTGAAGCAAATTTATCTATTTCGGTATTTTTAACATAATTTCCTTAACATAAGTACCTTCCCCACAATGGCATTGTTCAGACGATTAAACAAGCGTACGTTCAGTAGAAAAACGGTGAAAAGGTTAAAATGCTTAAAAAAACGTTTTCAAAGTTATAATTTTTGTGCAAGTGTTTGCTGTATAGCATATTTGCATCGCAAAACTGAGCGAGGAATTGTTTTTTGACAAAGTTATTATTAGCAACTTGTCTTTGACAACTCATGCAAAAATTGTACTTTCATTTGCAAAAATCATAGTATTTTTATCAAAAAATGCTAATTGAAGACCAAAAGAATAAACCAAGTTTTTGTATTTGGCTATCTGCATCTGATTCTTGTCACATTTCGCTTTGCCCGGAAAATATTGCAATAGTTGTCGCAGCGGGACATTTAATGAGACACCTTAAAACAAACGATGATTACAAAGATGTATTAAAGGGAGATACAGACTACATTTTTTCGTTTCTTTGTATATTTGTGAGAAAATAACATTTTTGTGAAAGTCAAAAACAACACCGGTATTTCTGGCTTTTTATAGTGTCCATATATTTTGCGGTCCACTTCTATCTTTCAGAGGTGAAATTCCGTTTTTTGCTTAACGTAATAATTCTTTTTGCAACGTAATAATTTGTTTTGTAAAAAATTATTTTTGCAACGTAACAATTACTTTTGTAACGTAATAAATCTTTTACAGATCCTCTGTTTCGGGCGAGGTTCGGTTTTCTATTCAACAACCCGTTCCAGAGAAAACCAAAGCGCGTTCGCACGGCGTTCACCCCTGGTCAACTACTGCGTCTTGAACATGAGTTTGACAAAAATCATTATGTCGTTGGCGCCGAACGAAAGCAATTGGCCAGTTCACTCAAACTTACTGAGACACAGGTAAGACAGCAACAAGGAAATGAAGCACCTTTGACAATGCTATGAGACAGTTGCCCAGCTAAACGTTGTCACCTGCCTGCAGTCTACTTCTTTTTTCTTGAGTAATTCAAACTACATTTCCTTACTAAACCGTTATTAAACTTTGATAAATGAACTCCAACAAAAAATGCATAAAATTTTATTAATTTTGGAAGCAAAGTTTGCGAATAAGTTTTTTTGTTACCTTTACTGAAAAGTTTGGTATAGGCATCTGATTGCATTTAATTCGGCAACAGTATCTCTAGTCTTTGTGATTCCCCGGGCGAATGTTCAGCTGCTTACATGTGTACATGGTACTACGGAAGACTATGCATAAACATAAAGCCTGATACATTGAATTTGCATACAGGTCAAGGTATGGTTTCAAAACCGTCGCACCAAGTACAAGCGCCAACGTGTGGAAGAGAGTGGGAGCAATTCTGCCAAGCACGAAAACAAAAATGACTCGGACAGCAGTGCTGAGGAAAATGACATCACATTTGGAGATGACGTCACACATGACGACGAATACAACGAAGTGGACAGGTCGCACCTTTGCACTGGGGAAGGTCCTCCTCAATTCCTTGTTGTGGACGAAAAAATGCCGAACAAGGAAAACCTCAAAATGTGCTCCCCTGGACTTGCGCAAGTGCAGGGGGCTGCGTAGCCTCCGGTGGAAAATTTCGAAATATTTTTTATATTTTTATCTTGTCTTAACTAATTGCGCATTCCTTCCGCGAACATCGAGGTGAACCCCCTCCTGCGAGTAAGTTTCTTTGCACAAATTTGGTCTTTATCACTCGCGAGCGATGGCGTAGTTCCTGCAAGTCAAATGGTGCGGTGTTTGTCACAGGAGATTAAACTATAATCGTACTCAGCTTGGTTCGCGCAGCGGCGAAGCTTTCCAGCCTCACGCACTTGAGTTATTGCACTCATCACGAGGTATTACATCGCGATTCTGTGACTTCTCGCGTTTTATGCGCCGCTATTATCGTTCCGATCCGTCGACATTAATTACAGACAGTTGCAAATGCTTTTGTTTGTGAACTTTCTGATATGCGGAAAGGTTAGTCGGAGAGGGCAGAGCACTTGCCTTGCACAGTACGCGACCAATACTTTTAGGCGATATCTACCTGAGATGAAAACTTGACGCTCTAGAAAGAGAGATGCTATTAGAGAATAAAATCTCGTACAAACAGACACCACAGATGTTAACGAAGGCCTTTCACGATTCAAAGTAGATATGAAATGATCTCCTAGGGTGGAAATGTTTAATCGATCTAGGGACGAAAACTGCTTCCTCAAAAAAGCAACGTTTCGTACTTATCCAGTGATTACAATTTCCTGATGAAGATTTAATTCAAGCCAGGCCACCTGTCACCTTCCATAGCGGTTGGAGATTATTAATAGCAACTTATTGGAAGGTAATTTTGACATAACTGCCAACTGATTACAATCGATACACCGACTACCTGATGCTTCACCACAAAATTGCACCTTTCGCCAGAAGTAAATTGATTTTTCTTCCAATCCTTCGCACTTGCGCACTTCAGAACCGTTTGGGGTAAATAGTTTAGACACGAGTTTATGAAATAACTGTCCGTAATGATCGGCATCATTAAACGATTAGGCGCAAGGCTTATTAGCTAATTGCAGGCAGTTATTATGGTTTTATTAAAATGTTTGGCATACCATTGAACCAATTCCGCTTATTGGAATTCTAAGTAATTTAAGTAGATTTATGAAGACTTGCTTAAGAGAACGGCTCTTTTGAGAGCCTAAGAACGTCGATATTAAGGCTTCACAAACAACTGAAATATTCGATATATTACGGAATTTTCTGGTGTTTTTTCTTGCCAACTGTTGTTTACGCCCAGCGTTTCTCTAAACTGATTAGGAACTTACCAAAAATGATTTTTTGGGTTTCTAGCCCCACAGACCTGATGTTCATGTACAAACGAGTTTTTTCCGCGGTAGCCTCAAGCAGTGCTTGGAACGTTCAACTGTCACCTGTTCATCGAAACAAGGGCGGATCCAGGGGGAGCGATTGGGATGATCGCCACCCCTCAAACCTACGAAAGTAACTTTATTCACCATAATTTTGTACAATTCGGAAAACAGCATTTGCGATATAAGGCCATTTTGCCGTCCATTGTTTTGTCACAGCAGTGTTGTGAAGTATACTTCATCTCTTTTACAGTAGTGCACCCGTAATGAGATTTGACTACGAAATATTACTGATGTCGCCCCCCGCCCCTAACCTTACTGGCTAGATCCGCCCCTGTATCGAAACGATGCCATTCAAACAAAGTAGAGCGTTTATTGAAATGGAGACTTAATTTAGCCGTTACCCGCAGCTGGGCGAAATCCAAATTTTGTGCGAGACATTCGCAAACGCGCAAGCAGGCCATTTACTAGTCGATGTTCCGAAAGAGGACTGTCGTGACTTCCTAATCGGGGTAAATATATGCTTTAACTAGTGCCGATGACCATCAAAACCAATATGGCTAATAAAAAACATTAACGTCTTCCAGCACTCCATTTACGTTCGAAGGTTACATTGTCAAGAAGCGGGTTTTTTGTGTTATTTGTCCAGATATTCTCATGCAAGGCGTGAACCAAAAGCAGCGTAGCCAATATCACAAAGAAATCTGGTTGGTGCTTTGCAACCTTTTGACCGCGATTTCGTAAAAGTTTGTAATACGTTTTTGTTGAACTGAAAAATGTTTCTCATAGCGTAAACCCACAGAAAAATGTCATGATCGTTAGAGTGTGTCAACACGCTATGCTTTGACATCAGCAGGATAGCAGCATCCCCAAAATAGAAAAGATGAATTTTCCTCAGCCAACCGTACAGTTCATTGTTTTTACTCAGAAAAAAGCACTTGCTTGAAAGTATTTCTATTCATAAGAGCAACGTTTTTCAAAGCAAAAAACAGTTATATTGTCTGTGAAATCATTATCACGAAGCATTTATTCAGCACACTGAACTGAAGCAACATATTTGTGATTTCGTTTTAGTCTGCAAATCATTTTTTAGGTGGAAAATGACCAACCGGACCAACCGTTAAAAGTGACTTTTATGAATGCAATACGAGGATCTCTAACAGACAGAGTGGCGCAGTATGCAAATACACAAAATCAAATTAATAACTTATATCTGTTGCGAACATGACCAGCAAAAAAACATCCGACTAACGCGCAAAATTAACTGCTGGTTTTAAAAAACATGGGTTACATGGTCTGCAGTAGATATTCATTCATGTGTATACTTTCAAGTTACAATTTTCAATGAAAATCTGTTCGCAACGGGGTGGTTCCTGGACAGCATCGCTGCTTCTAAGATTTCTCCGGCTTCCTTTTTGTAATATTTGTTTATTTTGAAATTGGCTTTGTCGAAAAATGGTGAGAAGAACTCCAAGATATTTTTCTTTCTTTTAGCTTCCCATTCTGTATTTAAGAACCATTTTATGAGCCAAACAAATTTTAAGCCAATGAGTCATATGTTCAGTGAGATCTATCTTGTACAAAATGCTTTCTTGATAGCAGACAGCCGAGTGCATTTGATGGTTGCGAACCCTTCCACAGCAATGAATTATTGAATGCCTCAAACTAATGGTCTTTTTTCAAGATAACATTAAACAGAGAAAAGATTTGAATAGTTACAACTAGCGCTTCAAAGTTTTAGGAAAATGTTTTCAGCTTCCAGCAACTTATGAATGTGAACTGCTCTGCGACCCGCGTCGTGTGGGCAACTGTTATGATGTAATCGAATGCTACGTCCTAATCCATCCTCTTGGAGCTCATTAGTTTAATAGTGTGTTTGAAGATGCTCAAATTACCAACTTTTATTCCATTCCTACTCCTTTAAGAAAACATAAAAATGTGCAGCGACGATTAGAAGATAAATATTTCATAGGGGCTCACGCATAACGTGCATTATCTGCCATCGGCTGTTGCCGTGTGACTTCCATTGTGCAAAATTTTACAGTAACACAACTGCTGTTGGTGATATCAGTATCTTGCTTCCACAAAATTTGAAGTTACTTTATTAATGAATTTCATTCAGATGACGAAACCTTTGTCGAAATTTTTGACAGGTAAAGACGAAATTTGAAACATGCTTTTTTTTATTTCACCAAGTGCGTTTCAAAATTCGAAAGCACATGTTGTTTTGCAAAAAAAAACTGCCGAAGTTTAATATTTTTTCTGACTTGCTAATTGAGGGTTTGAAAAGGGGAGGCGATTTTTGAAAACACGACATTTGCGTGACACAAAAGACTGTAACCGCAACCGAAAGAAGATAAACACTTCTCCTGTACCGGTCTTAAGCAAATTAGGCAGCCACTTAGACCCTTTCGCATGACTTGCGCGCCCACGGCGTGTAGATCTTATAACCGGGTGTCAGGGGAAAGGTGCCATTCATGCGACATTATATATTATCAAAGCGAAACGAAACGGTGCGGGAGCTGAGGTCAGCTCACAGGTAAACGGCTCATTACACCGCGAGTGCTTTTGTTACAATATCACATCGCATCTAAATGGCTTTCGCCAGATGGTTCACCTTGCTAACGAGTTCGTGAATTATGGATACGTTAGGAAAGCATTGAATTGTTCCGTTTTCTTTTTTCACTAAAAGCGGACCAATTAGTTGTCTCGGGCCAAAATAAGGCAAATTTCCAAATCGATGGCGATTTAGCTCTGTAGCCCAACACGCAAGATTTTTATCAGTTTATTTTCAAATGCTCTTAAGCATCACTGTAGCTATGAAATTTGCATGAGCGAGGTGAAGAGATGTATTGCTTGCAAGCCAATAAGCTTTCAGCATTATAAACCTTAAAAATACATTTTTAAAAGTGACCTAAAAATGACTTGCAAACTTTGTTTTGCTTTCTATGTCTGGTCTCGGCATGAATCACCAGCAAAATGATTTTGACCTTTGAATGTCGTGACGGTCCTGTGTTTATAACAATTGTCGTCCAATCATATCAAATCCAAAAATGTCATAAAGTAGTGTTTGATCGCGATGATGTAGTTGTGTAACTGGTCGATGGCAAGAGCTGGCTTGTAATCGGCGGTACTCCATGCCAAATATAAAATAACTACCAAACTTTGCTAAGGTGATCACGACCCAACCGGAAATATGCATTTGTGTGTCACAAATAATAATGAAATAAAGAGAGAATGAAAGAGAAAAGAGAGAATTAAGTAATAAAAGAGAAAGAAAAAGTACTTGATTAAACGAGTACTTAAAACACCGTTCTCTTTGAATACGCTTACGACCAGGAAAAGATATTCACGAAAAAGTTCACTTCTGCACACTGAAGGCCTATTAATTCAACTTCAGTGCAACGTATGGAGATTTGGGAGCAGCATTGTGGTTATAGAGCTGTGACAAGACAATAACGGTAAACATCTAAACAGATTGTTTTAATCCAATTCGCAACAGTTATGTTACAATATGAAATACAAACGTGCAGTTTCGCAATAAGCGTTATGCACAACACATTGCATCTTTGACAAATGTCAAAGGCGAAGTGAAAAATTGACAACATCTTGCACTGCTCAAACGCACATATCCTAAGCAAAGCTTAAAGGTAGGAAAAATGACTTTTATAAGAAATGACATGTTTTTCTGCTTCATAAATATTATAGGCATTGCACGTTAGTGTTGAAAGTCAAGTTTGACGCCAGCTCTATGACTTGAGGAAGCAGTCATAAGAAGGAAGATGTTTACTTCTGTTGTCATTCGCCTGCCTTGTAGCTGACTGTCGATCATGAGGGCATGCACTTGACGTGTTTACCAGGACCGTATGCGGGAATCTCGCTCTCCTGCGAAACAACGTTAATTTGATCTCAAATCCGGGATTGGAGATCGATTACTTTAGAAGAATGTAGCGAATGAACTGCGCTCGATGGTCCCGAAAAGGAATTCGATGAATGATCCGAACTAATAACGACGAGCTTCAATCACAAGTTTCATCGCAGCATGGCTTTGTTCTTAAAATAACAGCTCACCATTGGCGGTAGGTAATGACCGCAAATTGAAGAGATTTGTCTTTTTTTTCCTTAAATCCAGCTCAGAGTTTTTAATAAGTCGACACATGCAATGTAACGAGCACGTTCTACTTCAAAACGCATGTAATCACTGAGCTGCGGAGCTGGCATTTGTAAAAGTCATGCACCTGTAGTCAGTAAGGCCATGCCCGGTCTTTCAAACCTCCCTTTATGCAACGGATAAAGTCATTCATGAAACAACACTTACATAGGCCTAAATCACCCAGTCAATAACTATTGGGTTGGGCAACTGGCATTTGTCGTGTATTTGCCTTGTTTATTTTCTTTGCTTCCTCACGCATGGGCACTTTTGTCGTTTACCTCTTCGCAAACGTTGTATATTACAAGACGTCGATCAAAAAAGAAAGCTGTTGAAAAATGTCAAAGCTTGAAAAACGTGTGTTGTAAAATGAAGATCTGTCTTAACGCTTTGCAGCAATGTTTCTAAAATTTCCCATAAATCTGACATTTTACTTTACCCGACAACAGCAAACTTGTTTTTTGGCCCAGTGTTGGTTGATCAAGTTCACTATCGCTTTTTGGCACCCTCAAGTGGGAGGTCGAGTTGATTCAAAGCGAAATTTAGTTTTAATTATTCCAAAATATATATCTTCTCTAAAATTTCTGAAAAACCTGTAAGAAGCGATGTTTCATTCAAAACGTATTTATTGGAAAAGAAACGACGAAGTCGAGAAAGTTGACTCAGTCATAAAGGTTCACGCAAAGTTTTACTTGTGTTTTGCTTTCATTGTATTGTTAATATCGATGTCATACTTGAGTGTACATAAACTGACCGCACCATTTTTGCTGCTGTTTGCGCAAACTTCTAGCACTGCAAATAAGTTGCTTTGCAAGCAGAAAGTTATGGGCTGTCAGGAACAGCAAAGCATTGCTCGAGTTATGAGATGGCGGAGGTATATTCAACACTTGAGAATTTGATGTTTTTTCAACGGTCACCAGCTATCGCTTATCAAACAAGCGTCTTGTTCATAGAGAAAACGTTGTTTGTATAGCTTTGCAGGCATAGATCATAAAACAACAGCTTTTAATTAATTATGAACTGTACATTGATAAATAAGATTTTAATCGCCCTTTCACAAGAAAGTTGGTAAAGTGGAGTTACTAGAAAATTTACTGTGCCTTTCTTTAATTTTTGGGTGCATGAAAAATCTTTGGGAATCAAATTATACACTAAAAACACTTCAAAAATTTCTCGAAGCATTTTTCACTAAAGAATAAATTGTAAAACTCTGCACGGTACTGAAAAAGAGTGTTTGTTTAAATGCTGATATTGAAACAACTTCACAAACAGTTGTATGGTTGCACGTTTGCAAATTACATGTGTATTCGGACCATCTCAGGCAACGAAAAACGCTGATACGCAAAGATAGTCGCGAGCAGACGCCCTGTCTGTTCCATGCTTGCTGCTGGCTGCTGTGTTGACAGAGCCACTCATCACGCCATTCAAGCTGCTTGTTGGTTTGCAAACCAAAAAGCACTGTTTTTGCTTATTTGCACATAGAGTAATTTTTGGAGAAAAAGCAAATTGTGTTTGGCAGAAATATTGTGTGTGAAGTTTGGTTTAAAATGTGTGACAAAGGATAAATAGACAGCATGCAGAACACAAGCTCCGGGAACACCGTTTCCTTCGATCGCCATTTGCGTTTGCATGATTTAGTACATCGAGCAGCAACTTGCTAGAAATGAGTTTGTTAGTGTGTTCCACAAAATATAACCTATTTGAACACGCACCTGGAACAAAATCCGCTAATTCTCTATTTACCGGAACAGCAAGTATTAATTTCCATTCTCATCGGTGCTTTGCACAGATTTATAACTGTATTTCCCTTTTATTGAAGCCAATAAGTAAATATAGTTTTTAACTTTCAACATATGGCAACTCATGTTGAGGCAATTACAAGGCATACATTTTTGCTCATTAAAACATGGTGCTCCTTTTAAATTTAAAAATTGAAATGATGCAATTTCGACTCAAAATGCAGAATATCATTTGTGGAAAATTTTGTTTTGAAAGCTAATTTCGTAAGAAACTTTGACCATTCTGACTCATATAATTATATAAAACTTTGTGTGTTGATGCAAAGCTGCTTTTCAAAATTGCGTAGCGTATTTTAAAGTTGCGCCACTTACCTCAACCATTCCCGTCGCCACGAGGGATGAGCTTTTTGTGGGCTAAACCCACCCGAATAATGCTCCAATCCCCCCTAAAGTGAAATATGAAACATTATAAATGATTAGAGTTTTGACAATTTTAGCAATGTCAAGCCCCCCTTCATAAACGTGAAGACCCCCTGTTGAAGACTTTCTGGCGACGGTTCTGATCTCAACATTTTCTTAATTCAGAAACAACAGAATTTGACTCAGTCATAACGACTGTTCAGTGTTCACCACTGACAGGGCAAACATGTTTCTCCAGGTTTTTGGACAGTGTTTACGAGAAGAAAAGTGTGGCAAATCATTAAATATCCACCTGAGTTCAATTATGTAATAGCAGTGCGTTTGAATTATGGTGCCGACCTCCCCTGCTCACTAAATTGTGGAGTAACGTTCAAAGTCGTTTTGATGCAACAGCAGAGACATTGATACAGTTAATAGGTATGGTTCAACAGATGTAAGGTTTTAGCAACTTCTCAGCTTAATGGAGAGTGAACAGTTATTGTTTCATTACCTCATGGGAATTTCAATCCTAAATTTAGCTCACATCGGATAGGATGTCATAATAACCACGTGAATTTAATTATGGCAAAAGTGTGGGAAGGTGAGTGATCAGCCTCACCTCCTAATTATGAGACCGGCAACGATTAACCTTAATGGTTACGATTAAGGCTAACAATTACTTAGTAGGTCTCGGGCAAAGTGTTATAAGATTAAGCGAAATGACTCAAGAATGGCCTTGCTTGATATCAACGCTTGATGTTCCTGAAACTTTGTACCTTGGAAATGTTTTCCTGTGATTACAGCAGACTGCCATGAACCTTTCCAAAAATAAAAGTTTGAGGAAGACACCCAATGCTTAACTAGAATCTCCTTAAAACTTGGAATACTTTTAACTAATAAAGAACTAGGAGCATTATGGCCAAAATTAGAGTAGTGCGATTAGATCAAATTGACCAAATTTCGTTTTTTTACTACTACGCAATAAAATCTTAACAGACATTCTGAAAAAATGAAGCAGGATTTTAGGCTCAATCTTTTCTTGTGGAAACAGTGTTGTCATAATACCGAGTGCGTTGTTAATGGCATGAAATTTGCAGGAAAAATAGTTCAGGCTGTAAAGATGGGTGAATAAATCGGGTCTGTTGGATAGGCTGCAAAGCCCGATCTATATCTTCTTCGATGGTATTATCGACAAAACAAATTTTGTGGCTTATTTGATAAAAATGGACCGTATATCACTGTTTCCTTTCTCCACTCCCAAATTGCAAACTGCATTGGTATGCTAACTGCTCAGGTGAGTACTCCGGAGAACTTTATCCTCGATGCTGTCTTTGACTGCGGCCTTGACATGCAACACATTATTGGCGACAATAGCAGCATTGATCTCAAATCCGTATATGTATAAAACAAGAATCAACATGGAAGTTTGCAATAACAAAGGTAATTTTAGATGAAGAGCTTGGGTCTGCAGGTGCCGTTAGCTGTGAGCCAAACCACAACATGTGTCGGATGTAGACACAGACGTCGGTGACGGCACCTAGGCAACCTGTGCAAGACGGAACAAAGATTACAGTGGCGTGGCACAAGGATACTGGGGTCTGTTGTGACATTTTCAAGCAGAGATAGCTAGCTTGTTAGTGATCATCATTTTTTAAATTTCAGTATGGAACGTCACTCCTGACCTAACCAGGTTGTGCTAGTTCGGTTGTCCAGCTGTTGGGTTCTGTTCCCTTGAACAGTGAACCCCAATCGAACGTTTGACTCAGGTTGTGACGTTTGAACAAAGAAACATTTATTTTTGAAAGCGTCAGGCAGGACCCAGCTTGGTTGAAAGACAAAATCCTTTTTTATACAGTGCGGAATCTCGTCAACTCAAAATCCACTAAGTGACGACACTCTCGCCAACGCGTGACGCATCACTTGAGCGAAACAGGGCCATGCGTTACAATCAGTTCATGCAACGCAAGCAATCTAAAGTAAAGTTTAACCACCAGCAATAAAACGCTGCACCGCCGGTTCTGCGGAATATGGACCAACAACAATTTGTTGCGGAAAGCTCCTGGTGAGTGTTGCAACGGAAAATTCGTCTCTTTCTTCGTTCTTCGCATACCTTGATTCACAGAGCTGTCAGTTAACATTGACAGCGATAGGTCACGCAATGCCCCCAAATCAGTAACCTACTGTCTTCATAATATCAGGATCTATTAAGTACTTTATTAAATGCCCATTTATAGTAACAGCTTTGGGGGTTGCTGTCTGGTTTAGCACTGGCCCGTAGCCAAGGGGGGTATTCGGGGGCAATGAGCCCAACATTTGTTTGTGCCCCCCAACTTTTGTTGTGCCCAGAAGAATTTGTTTCAAATATATAATAAAAAGAAAATCTTGTCCCGCTAAAAATGTATTTTTCCCCCTAAACCTTAAAACCTGACTTCGGGCTTGTGTTTAGCATAAAACCAACTTAATTCCGAATTTAATGATTTTCGCGGTTCTCGTCAAGGGTTATGAACAAAACGCTCGCCCGACACGAGTGATCAAGAGAGGCACGGTTCGACCTCATCAAGGAAGGCTTCAGATTCCCTCACATCTCTACGTTGGCATTAGGGAAAGCATTGATCTTTTGTAGCGAGATTTTGAGAGATGTGTTTGTTTTTTCATTTTCGTTTTGCGAATCTGTCCAAATTCTTCGAACTTCACCACGTGATTACTTGGCAACTCTCATGGAATGCGCAATATTCGGTTGTTTTGAAATAACTGCGACCAATGATGGTTGCACGAATGTTGCCACATAGCTGCGATTTCGGCATTTTTGTTGTCTTACTTCCGCTGAAGTATTGTGTTCAGCTCCGAACAGGAGCTGTTCGTTTAGTGTAGTAGTTCCCCAACTTGTTGGAACCGTTACCCAAATCAAGGTAGCGATTGTGTCTTATTACCTTCAATATTTCGCAGTGATCGCATGTAATACAGAACAACATTGTGGTTTTGGTTCCGCGTTACCCCTCGAAAAATCGCATATTATCCCCAGGGGATAATTTGCTCCTAGTTTGGGAACCACTGGTTCAGCGCTTGTAACCCTTTTTCACTGAAATGTTGCTTTTCTCAATGACACTCCAGCTCAATGTCGCCTTTCTGTATTGAACGTATTCAGTCTAGACACCCCAAGTCAGACTTGCCTCTGCGCAGGTACACGTATATATGCCGTTCACAAAAAATGTTTTAAGTTCGAGCAAACAAGATCTCATTATAATTAACTTTAATGCCTTTGGCCTTGCAATCACTGCTAATATCCATCGACTCTCATTTCTAATTACTGTCTTCATTAGCCTCTCATACTTCGGTGGTCTGCAATGCTAACTTAATAGTAGGCCTGGTTGTGGAAAAGCTAATTCTCACAGTGCTGCAGAGCCAATTTGAGTACACCAATTTATCGATGGCGCTGGCTATAGAGACTTTAATTAAGATGTGCAAGTATGCTAATCCTCAGCACTTCTGGAGCTCGACGCTGCTTCAGGTCTCATTTGTTGGCCCAAAAGTGTGGTCTTCAACACCAGACTGTATTAAGTCTTCTGCCACTTTTACCTTCAAATGGCAACTTACGAAACACCCCTTACACGAAAAAGATACATAATCATCTATTTTAGTTACGTTTCACTTATCAAGAACAAAACGTTGAGAGTTTCAGTAGTTTTGATAATGTAACGCTGTTTGTTATTTATATATCTTTGCTTTTTGTTTCTTGTTCTTTCCTGTGCACATCCTATTTTTCGACATAAAACTTGATTACATAGCTTTTTGTTTTTTTGTTTGTTTTGCTTTTTTTATACCTCATTAAATATTTTTTCTTTACTTTTTCATTTTCATACTTTGTTTAACATTTTTTACCGCACCAAATCTCTTCAATTAAATTTGATCCGCTCCTTCATGTAAATGAGCATGTTCTTCTCATCTGTAAATTTACTTTACCATGTTTTTTGTTTGTTTATTTGCTTTTCTAACTGTGCTTATTTTTACGTCCAACTGTTATTTCTCAACACTTGTCAAAAATGATAAACGGAGTTGGTTGACTAGATGACCTCCGTGGTCCTTCACCAATCCTATGTGACACAGTGAAACTACTTGTGAGCGCTGATAAGTTACTTTGCCATTGTTTGTTTGTATTTTTTCTGGCTATTAGCTGAGCCACATGAATTAATAAATAAATAAATAAATAAATCATCAACACAGTCCATTTGCAGTTTGACTTAGAACTTAAATGCAATTGATCCCAGTAGGGGTACTGTTGAAGTAAACGCTTGGATAGGATATTGCAAATTTCATTAGTTTTTCATGTTTTTGGAAAAGTGAATGTTTCTCACAAATGCTTTGTATTCAAGGTACTTATCGCTTCTTGCCAACAGATTTGAATCAAAGAAATATGTCGTAGTTTGAAATGTCATTTAAAAGCTTCAGGTTTGAAGTATAGCTTTCGAGGAACCACCCGACTTGGTTCTGCTTTCTTCGCTTCACGATGATTCAGACACATATCTGCATTCAAGTAAGAGAGTATCCACAAAGGCGACGAAAGTTGAATTAATCATTAACATTTTTAAAAGGGAATTGATTTCACGTAACACTACGCATCTTCAATCTCCTTAAATCTTTTGTAGTTTGAAATAGTTTCGTGTGCAATTGCTCGGATTTGAATAGAAATCAGAGCAATATGGGTGGGTGGCGAGTGAAGTCCTCAGTTGGCTTGGCAAAAAATCTTCCCAGCTCGGCGACTGCGATACTGCGCCATCTACTGTTTTTGAAACACAATAATCTCGGTACAGTGGCTACTATTAATGCTGACAACAACGATAATTAAGCGATAGAACGCTCGCAATTCTTTGGTGAATGATACCATATTGATCCACAGTCCACTTTCCGTGACCAGCAGAAACATTCCTTGGGTAAAAAAGTTGAAGATCGATCGCCCCTGAAAGAGGCGTTTTTCAGATTTCGGCCTGACGCTAATATCGATAAACCAAGTTAAGTCAAAAATTTTTCATTTTCCTGGCTACCTAATTTCCGGGATCAAAAGGCTCAAAAAGCAACTTAAAAAATTGAAGCTTTCGTGTGCAACTTGAGATTATTTAGATAACGTTTGAAGCCCAATATTCCTACAAAATTGTCCGTCTTGTTTTAAGATCCTAGCAAAGCTGATTAGGTTGACCGGTACCAACTAAGGCTTGTTAAAGAGACCATCAATCTGCGGAGAGTGAGACCAACCAGACCCGTAGCCAGGTTTTAAGTTTTGGGGAGTAAGATACACTTTTGGGGGGGGGAAGATTTTTGTTTTTATTATGTGTTGAAAACAAATTTTCATGGCGCAACAACGTTTGGAGGGGCACCGTCCCGAATGTCCAAATGGCTACGAGCCTGGGCCCAACAGGCCTTCATGCTGGGAAGAAATTTGATGAAGGTTTGTTGACACTTGTTTTAAACTGCGTTACGTATTTGAACTTGCATTTTGGGGTACGTTTGGTACTGTTTTGAAACGGTCTGCGTAAAGATGTTGGCACGGTCAGTTTTCTGCTTAAATTTGCATTTCTCTTAGTGTTTAACCACTTGCTGGGTTATCACATAAAATCAGTAAAATGGGTTCGCTTAGCACAGTTTTAATGCATAATTGAAATGATTAAGTTCATTTCATAGAAAGCGTTTGCTGTGTTCAACCCGTGACAAGGTTATGAAACACATATTGCAGATAATGAAGCGATGCTTGGGTAACAGGAGCAAAAATCACATGACACAATTCAACCAATGCACTTTTTTGATGGAAATGAATTTTCATCGGTGTGCAGACAATTGAGACCAATTCATTTGAGACCATTTATTTGGGACCACTTCATTTGATACTACGTTCATTTGAGACCACGACATTGGAGACCTGTTCATTTAAGACCACATTCACATGAGACTTTTTCATTTGAGACCGCGTTCATGTGAGACCACATTCATTTGATATCACATTCATTTTACGCCAAGTTAAATTGAAGCTGGTTTGATTTGCTGTGTATCACATGTTTATGATCTACCTTCCACTTCTTTGCCGGAGACTTGAAGTTTTGCAAGGTGACTATTCATTTGACGTTTTGCAAGGTTACGCGCTTCCGTGTCCAAAGTGACTCACCCTGGGTTTTAAATGCACTTGCACTTTAAAACACCGTAGAGGCGAGAAAACTCTTCATGCCTCGGGTTTGGAAGGGAGCGTTGCACCTCTGAAATGTCATTTTGTTAGACCAAGTCAAAGAATTATATGTTCTGCGTTCCTTCCCGTTTCCTTTATCGAGGCGCCAAAATACAGTGTTTTCAGTTTTCAACTGAAAAATGAAAGACGAGAAAAGAAAAAACGTCTTTTTTCGCTTACCCGAAAAAATCACAGCAGAAAATCAAATTTCGTGGCTATTGAGAAGAGAAATGCAACTGCGTATGAGCAAAACGTCTGACGGGCCATGCGGCCCGCGTGCTGAGACCCTGTTCTAGAGACAAAATGCTGGTAGTAGAAAAACTTAAAGGATGATTATTGTGGAATAGTCGCATTGGAAATGGTCTGTTGTTTTGGAAATATTTTCTTACGAAAAAATGGTCTATGTATATGACTACATAAAGTCAAACAATGAGAAGGCCAAACACCACTTAAGAAGAAAAATGCGCTGGATATGCTAATTTTTGTGAACGCTAAGCAACAACATATTACGAAATTACGTTCTCATCATATAATAGAAAACAATGTGGCATCACCGCAAGAAATTTTTTCAAACCTGAGTGGGCGCATGCTGACATGAAGCCCATTCCTAAGAATGGAGGAGTAGGGGCAGTTTTTTTCAAGGAGAGAAACCGTTTGGCCAAAAAAATTATCACTGCCCCGATTTCTTCAGTCTTGCTTTTCTCGTTCTCAGTGCATCTCTATTGTCTGAAATGTGACGTAATTTCCGTAATTCTTTCGAAAAATAGACAGAAGGGCAAGCAAAGGCCATCCATTTTATCCGAACTGGAATGTTGCCAGCACTGCGAAGGCCTCGTAAAATTTTCCAAAATGTTTCTTTATTTAGTGTCTTGCAAAACACATTTCCTTGCCCTGAAAATTCTCAAACACTGCCCTTATTCTCTTGATTTTTACAAATTTTATAGCGCTAGGTGGACGATCGCCTTCGCCGACCCACGGTCTCATATCCTAAAGAAGATCATAAAGTGAAATTATGACTATCAAAATGCTTTTTTCCTGCATAGCTTATACATTGGCATTACATGTAACGAGAAGCAAAGGTATCCGAGCTGTGGTTTTGCACATCCTTCAAAAGTTTGTAGTTTGAATACCTGTTTGATTGCCTTGAGGTTGTTTTTACTGGTTAGAAATTGTTTCGTTTTTACATGAGGCGAAACTGACTGTCATTGAACGAGAATTTATGTTTCTCTTTCTTCCAAGTCGGTATACTACTTGTGATTAAAGATCAGTATTAAGTTGATGTCATCATCATCATCATCTTCAACCACCACTTATAGGTGACAGGCCGCAACCTGGGGGGGGAACCGCGAAATTCCTCCCCCAAAATTTTCAAAAACATTTTGGAAGCGCCAAAACCTTTTAGTTAATTAGTTGTTAGGTACAACAACAAGTTACAACCATTTTTCCTCCGAAATGTTTGGCTGATTGCGGCCCGTGGTGACAGTAACTTGTTTTCTCGTAATTTGATCCTGCTCAGCAAGTCTGTAAATAACTATGGTCATTTCCTAATGTACTTTTTTGTTGATCGTTTTCGTCTTGAAGTTGAGTAATCACGCCATCATTATAATATGCCGTATGTCTTAGCTTATATTCCGTCTAATTTTTCTTCCATCTCTGCACAGTGACTAATACTTTAATTGTCTATTTTCACGCTGAGATCAGGCACTTTGTCCAGTCTTATACTGGTTGTCTTGATGATTTACAAGATTGAGTCAATAAATAATATTCTCAGCTTTTAAGTTTCGAATCCAAAACCCAAACCAACGGCGATGCAAATGCAGCACAGATTATTTTTAAATCAGTAACTCATACGACTACACATTATTAAATGAGCATCATAGTTGGTTTATATTCAGATGTTTAGTACCGTTTTTAATCGATTGTAAGCCGGCGGCTTGCATTCTTTTTTATCATTTTGTTCGGCTTACAATCAAGGGCGGCTTGCACCTTTTTACTAGCGTTTGATCTAAAGTTCTATCGTCGCTTTGTTACACTTTATCAAACAATCTGCCTGTCACCTTCTCTCTACCTGTTTGGCAAAATGGGGCAACATATTTAGATGAGGTTTTAGATCGAACGTGCATGTCCGTGCGCACGGTCGACAAGGAATAAAACAAACAAAAAGCATGAACATGTGCTCCGTCATAGGGGGGCATTATGATAACAGCAGGACATTGTACCTGTCACAGTGCGGTACGGTAAGCATCATCGGACGCCACTGTAGACTTTGCGAGGATGTTATCAAAATCAGTGAGTTTTAACGTTTTTAACCCTGAGGACTCCTACTGCTAAAGATATTGTTTTGGAGACCCCTCGTCTGCAGTTATGTCTGTTACATCGCAATTCCCGTCTTGCCCATTGAACAATATTTGCTTTAATTAGACAAGCTCACATTCCACGCTTACGATGCTTGCCCTGCCATATTTTGCTTTAACGGTGTCTTTAAGTAGCCTTGGATCGATTTGATTTTGTTGCCAGTGGTCTGAACAACATGGTGTGCCGATTTGCACGCGGTTCTGCAACTATTTAAAACCGCACCGAACCGTATCATTTACTTGTCATGTGTCGGCTTTTACTCCGACTTGTATTAAACGAAATTTGATCGTTACTGGTAGAGATGAATATAGATTTGGATTTAAATCATGCGAAATTTTGAGTATTTTGATGGATTTCGATTTTGCAGTTTCTGCTTAACCGGATTGGACTTGATACTTTTGTTTTGAACTTTTTTGCAACTTTCGGTTCAGTTTCGAAACTACAAATTATTGCATTTAATCTGCTAAGTTCAGCTCAGTGGAATTTCTTACGCTCGTCGAGATTGTACACTGTGTTTGTTTTAATCTTGAGTCTTGACTATGACCAGTGATACAAGACTGCTTTTTTGTGTGTCATGTCATCAAAGTTATAGAATTGGTGTGATTTTGTTTGATCCAGTCCCTTTTCTTGACTCATGATTTTTATACGTAGAGTAAACTAATACCTACCACCTAGTAATATTTAGCATGGTTTAACATGTGTAGCCTATTGCTCATAAATCGCTTGTTTTGTATACCTGTTAATCTTTCTGGTTTGATATCTTACATTACACGCTATTATACGGGGCTTAACTGAGCTTCTCATTACACTACTGCTAATAGTGATTACCTTGAAGTCTTTGAAGTGTCAATAATTATTATTGTGAGCCAAAAGTGGAGCATCCGTTAACCTGAATTAGTTTCCAAGCTATTTGTTTGTCTTTGAAACTATGAGCTGAACTGCATACAGATCAATAACAGCGATAGCATTTTGTTGTTAAGCAGGATTTGGATTTTATAACTGTCAGCAGGAGGAACTGATTGAATGTGCGGAACAACAGCCACTTGAAGAAGAGCAACGTCAACTACAGGAAGAGCAGCGTATAGACCAGGGGTCGGCAATCTTTCCCTCGTCGCGGGCCGAAAACAAACTCTGCAGGATATGGCGGGCCGTATCAATTTTCTTCCAACAATTCCGTTCCTTTGCTGTTTGTGATGTTGCTAAAATTTGGGAAATGATGGAATTTGAATCAGATTAAACTCCTGATTTTCACAGTTCATAGCGAAAACCCAAAATATGAAATACAGCACATTTGTAGCACAGTGCGGTTTTTCAAAAGAAGTCCCTCCTTGCTATGTATGCAATACAAGAAGCTGCAAGGAGGGCTGATTCATAAAATATGATATAGCCTAATACCGCTGGACGGGCCATACAGTTACTGTACTACAATTTGCAAAGGGGCTGCGGGCCGGATGATTTTGTTTGGCGGGTCGTAGGTTGCCGACCCCTGATACAGACGAACGCCGTCGAAAATTTATTGAAGTGGCTCGAAAGCGCGATCTCGAGTTACTTTGTCTGCGACCGGAGCGAGAGGCAGCGGAGTGCGAAGAACAGCTGTGGGAAAATGCGCCTCATGGCAAAACCGCTTCACTTGATAATACTATTGTATAAGCGTCTGGTAATGCTAATGTTCTGGTAAACAATTTGCCCGAAACAGCCGTTCCTAACCAGTTTTAAAGAAAGTGCAAGTGTCTGTCTTGAGCATAAAAAGATCAAGGCCAACGACAGCCAAACCCTTGAAACTTCAACAGCAAATCGACGCGTTGCGTGAAAGCTCGATTTGTGCAGACCACGGACCTCCACGGCTTTTCGCCTTAGGCTGTGAAGCACGATCATGGCAAGGATTGTGTGCGTTTCAACAGATCTCAGTTTCAGGATTTGTTGCCAAATGACTCATTCATCGTTGCCAAGTGACCACTATTTTCGGTCTTCATTCTCCAGGCCTGGACCATCGACCGCAAACGCATCAGACTCTCGAACCGAAATGCGCGCGCAAGGTATGGAAGCATTTTCATTTTCACGCACCCAAGAGTTAAGAACCAATCCCAACGCCCGATGTTGTTACGCTAGGAAGGCATATTAATCACCCTTAGCCTGAGGTTTTGTACTTCGATGGTTTTGTGCGAAAACTCGAATCCCTTGTAGACGAAAAGGTGGACGGTAGTGCGCAAAAGCTTTCTTATTTACAACGTAACGCAAGCAAACGTACTGAAGGCTGTGCTAGAATGCATCCGCAGAGGAGCTACGATGAATCCCGCCGACAGCTGTTTGAGCAGTATGGCCAGTTTTATATCACCGCCAGTGGCGTAGCTTGAGTGTGGGCTGCCCGGGTCGGCCCTTGAGTTTGGCGCCCCCGAAGCCCATAAAAATACGTATTGCACAGTAACTGGCTCTTAAAGCTTTGTATATATATTAACTAGTTTGTGCACCATTGTAATATTACAGTACTCTCACATGCTCAAATACGGTATGCTTTAAAAACACACCAAAAACTAAAACATTGTAAGTAAAAGTTAAACAAAAAGCAAAAATGACATATAGGGAAAAATAGTAAAAATGTATATAAAATTAGAACCAACTTTATTTATAATATGAAGGGTACAATTGAGGCCGCACTATCTCAGTGGTAAATTGTCCGCCTCTCAATTGGAAGGTTGGCTGTTTGACCCACGGCCACAGAGTGAACTGCCGCAGCACACCTTGGGCAAGAGTGTTCACCCTAAATCGCCCCGCCAGGGGGCAAATTTCAGGCTTCGGCCTGCCGCTAACTGCCGTCACCAAAAATTCGAATAAAAAAACAAACTACAATTTTCTACGCAGTAGCTTTTCTTGCCTATTTGTTGGCAAATTCTTCAACGGCGATGTCAAAATTTATATTGTCTGGCAATTGTTGCTCTCTAGACAGAGTGGCAAGATTTCTCAATCGCAAGGTACTCATACTAGATCTTAAGTAATTCTTGATCAGTTTATTTTCGAAAAACTCCTATCACAGGTAGCAACACTAACGGCAATTGTGAGGAAAATCCGCAGCATTATTACTATATTTGGAACAGAGTTCCCAAGGTTATACTTTTTAATAAACTGTAAAACAGTGATGCCAGGTTATTTTGTAAAAACAAGCAAGTGTGAAAAACAAGCCTAGAATAGGTAATTTAATGGAAAAAAACAAGCCCAACTTGCGTTTTGTAGGAAAATTCAAAAAACATAAAACCTGCAGGCAAATTAAATATAAAAGTAGGGAGGCAAATCCGAAAAAACAAGCCCAAATGTGCAAATTTACACAAAAACACGCCAAATTTCGTTTTGCAGTAAATTGAAACAGCAAAAGTGCCATAAAATTTAAGCAATCCGCAAACAAAAATACGCAAAAGCAAGCCAATTTTAATTAAAAAAGCGCCAAAACAAGCAACACGCAAGTCTTCAAAAAACCCGCAAATCCAAAGAAACAAGCCCAAATTCGCGGGAAAACCGCAAGGTTGGCAACACTGCTGCAAAAGTTCAAGGGGGCCTTCTTTCTCTACTGTGAACTGTACATCGACAGCAATCAACATCGTACAACTATCATGCAACAATAACGTTCTTCTTAATTGCACAACAATGAACAACAAGCGACGCAACCAGTGGCGGATATTCCGGGTGTTCAGTGAACACCTGGAATTGAAGAAAAAAATTTAAAAATTCCGTTTTAGGGCATTCGTTAGCGATTAATGCAAAGAGCTGCCTTTATTTGTATTGTTTTCTCATGCAGCGGATATATCTCTTAACACGGCCGAACGATGTTTGCTTGTCTTCTCAAGCATGACTGCAGGTTGTTCAGTGCAAAGCTACAGAAGATGTAGCGGTAAAGTTGGTGCCACAAGTTTGCTCTTTTTTAAAGAAGATGGGTTCAAGTTGACAAAATGGCTCAGCAATAATCGCAGTGTTCTTGCAAACACTCCTATAGCACAGGGGTCGGCAACCTACTGCCCGCGGGACGCATCCGACCTGCTCAGCAAAATCAACCGGCCCGCAGCCCTTATAAATTGTAGAAACTGCATGGCCCGCCTAGTGGCATTATATGTCATGAATCTGCCCTCTTTGCAACTTCTTGGAAAAGATCTAATTCAACTGCTGCGTGGCATCGAGTCAATAACCTTCCCGTTCCTTCAATGCCCAGGGATCCTTGCACTAAGTTGTTTTTCTTGCCGGAATGCTAATTATCGCAATATTAAAATCAACGCAACTTGTATTATATATTTTTTGTAATTATGAGGAACTACATGAGAAATCGTTCTGTGCTATAAATGTGCTGTATGTCGCATTTTGGGTTTCGTTATGAACTGTGAAAATCAGGAATTCCATAAATTCCCAAGTTTTAACAACATCATAATCAGCAAACGGAACCGAATTGTTGGTGGAAAATTAGTACGGCCCGCCATAACTTGCAGAGTTTGTTTTTGGCCCGCGACGAGGAAAAGGTTGCCGACTCCTGCTATAGCAGAACAATATAAATGGGCTACTTTGGATTTAAACCCCTGTTTGACCAAACGAGTACTTGGGGTAGGCCTGCTCTGAAATGCAAATCGAGATTTCTTCTGATTCAAAGTATGTGCGACGTTGCCAACCATTCTTACTCGCAGAAGAGTTCTGTCTGCAATATTTTCGTTGTACGATCGGTTGGGAGTGGCCGCCTCAGTTTTAAACGTTGAAAAATTTTTTGCAAGAACTTTGTGGAAGGGGTTTGTCCGGAGGTGAAATTCCTTCGGCAGCGGAAGAAACATGGCGACATTGACTTCGCAACCTTTCTCACGTAGCAGAAACAGAGTTCCCTAGGTGTTTCAAACCTGATGGAATTGGGCAGGGCTCGCAACCAGGAACGGGCAAACCGGGCAATTGCCCCCCCCCCAGAAATTTTTGCAAACATGATGGTATTCGTTCTTTACATGAAAAGATTTTTCTCGAAACTGTGTTACCTCTACGTAAACTTCTTCTCAAGACAACCTTTTTGCATACGTATGTGCTGCGTCATATTGGATAAAACAATCAACCAATCAATTCATCATGCTTCCGAAAATTCCAAGCACAGAACCGGAGACAAGCTTTGAGGCGCTATTTGTGAAGTGAAACCATCCGTTTCATGAAAGTGACGTTGTGGTTGTAAATGTGCCCTCACACAGTAGGAATCCATATGCTACCAGTTACGGATGTAGTGTTAACAAAAAAAGCGTGGGATGTTGGGAACGCTCCCAAAAATTTAGCAATTTTAAAACAGGTTTAAACTCATTTTAAAGCAAAACATAAAAAAGGTGTGGGAAGGCCGTTCCTACGCGTTCCTGCCCCACTACACCCCTGCTACCAATCGAGGCTACACAGAGTTGCAATTTTAGCTGATTTGCTGCTAACTCTAGCAGTTACAGTAGCTGATTTTCTAGCAGGCACATCCAGCAGCTACCTTTAATCAAGTGCAATTTTTTGGTCTGTATGAATTTTGTTCACTGTGTTATTTGTATAACGTGTCATCTGTTCTTCTGTTTTTTCATATTAACGGATGTCTAGGATTGACTGAATTACTGGTTTCACGTCTGAAAACTTCAAAAAGACTACTGCTAAACTATAATCAAAAAACTTTTGAGCTTTTGTGAAACACTATATGCAGTGACGTAACTCGAGGTCTAATCCAGGGGGGAGGCAAAACTTAGCTGAAGAGGGCCCACTGGTTATCGTATGGCCCACTAGCCAAAACTTAAAAAAAAGTCAAGAAATGTTTGTGAATCTCTGGATGTCGTGTACGTCTATACTAGCTAAAAAAACAAAAACACCCCAAAAAACGCAAAAAGAACAACAACCTAAAGAATACTAAATATCAAAATGTCAATTAAAGGGGGCCAAGTTTGTACATTTAACCTGCCAGGGGGGCGGATCGCCCCCTTGCCCCCCGTCAGTTACGCCACTAAGTATATGGGATTGGTAACAATCGTGAATGAGCTTACGCTTTGCTGAATTTATGATCATATCCTCTCTTTTAATTAGTAAGCAGGTGTGGCGGCCGCAGGGGACTAAGCCCCCTCTTTTACATTTCGAAATTTGCTTAAATATGTTGAAGCAATACAATCAGTGGCCTATTCGGCCCATTGTTAAAGTAAATTGTGTAATGAAAAAAATCTTCCTAAGTTTTTTTGACGTGCACTTGTGCCTACCAGTGGGCCTCCGCAGAAATTTTTTCAGGGGGGCAAAAACGACATTTTGCTTATCAGTTTCAGGTTCCTGACGAAGCAATGCAAGTTGACGTACACAAAACGCTTTACCCTTTCTGCGTCATAAAGAAAATGCCAAATGTTACGGCAGCAGTTGCAAACAGTGTTCTTTCTAAGAAAATTTACACTGAGCAAATGTTTGTTTTAGTGAACATGAATATCTTAATTCTTAAGATTGAATTAGCAGAGTTCTGAATGAATTACAAAACTTGCAAATTATTGGAATAAGCATAAAATGTTATCAAAATACGAACAAGGTACACACGTAATTCAAATAGGTTCTCCTTCTTTCAACGTTTTCACAATGTTTCGGAATATTGCAAGTGCGCAAGAATGAGATTTCACTGCTCATATGGTCTGGTGGTACTCATTCCCGTTGCTACGGGGGGTTTGGTGGGCTACGTCCTCCCCAAACAAACCTCTGCGCGCCCAATTTGAAGAATTAAATACTACAATTCAGTTGAGCTTGTTAAATTTTAAAATGTCAAACCCCCCTGCACAGACATAAAACCCTCCTATTGAAGACTTTCTGGCGGCGATTCTGGTGGTGCTGCGCATTTTCATATCTTAGAAGGAACATTGGTTTCAAAAAATGCGCTTTGTTGGCAGCAATGCTTCTTTTTCACTCATGCGTCTTTTCAAACACACCGAAAAACGGCAGGGGGAGCAGTATAAAAGTTGAGGGAAAAGGAAACTTATAAAAAACAAGCAAATCGTTACCGATATTTTTGTTTCTGTTCAGCAACAGTATTGACCTCAAAATGACAACAGAAATGATTGAAAACCATTCTGAATTTCCTTGTTGCGCGAATAGCTGCAATAAATTTGTTTCAATTCGATCTTGATAAACCATGAAATTACCCACAATACTGTGATGAAAAATGTACATCCGCCCCCTTTTGAAAGAGCAGAGGGAAATGCCCGTGTCACTTTCCTACTTTCCGGCGTCCTTGCTTCTTTTCACACAGTATAAAATTATTTGGCTTGCTGCTATCAGCAGTAACTGTAACGCTGCATTACTTGCCAAGATGCCTGCGTTCAACAGTCACAAGCGGCAAAACACCTATTGCCGCATCTTGATGTGAACCTTTGAAGAATTGGTTACCATGTCATTGCTACGCAATAAGGGCCAATAGTGGAACATTTTTTTACCAAGTTTCGCAACCTGCCTCTGCAAGCAAATGAGTGGGCATGAGTGAACCGTACGCAGCTCATCACGACATGATACCAGAACAGTGAAGCTGGCTCTTGTGCAGTGTGAGTGTCATACCGGAAAATAAACTGGCATTGCAAGAATTAACTCAGTTAATATCGGAATTCAACTGTTCACTTCAGGCTTTCTAGACATTTTCGTTCGTATGCCAATTACCAGGGGAAGCAAATGCCTATCCCCCTGCGGACGCCCATGGCCCCCCACTATGAAAAAATTTCCTCCACCAACGTTGGTAAGCTGATCATAGCAAAAAAGTCGCATCACGGTTGACTGCACATCAATGACGTCATAATCGTTGCCAAAAGTGACTTTGCCCCCCCCGAAATTTTTCGTTGGTTGCGGCCCTGGATTTGGGGAAATCAAAACTGGACAAATTCAGCATTTCGCTGATGCACCATGTCAAGCTTACGCTGCAGTGGCTCCCTGCACTTGTCAACCTTCTCGGTAAGATTCATTGCTGTTTCCCGTGGGGATTAATTAATTAATTATCGATTTTTTGGCCAAGAACATTGCCAACCACTAACACTATGATGGCCGATCAAGGGCTATATAGATGCAGATTTTCGCATAGTTCATTTTTTTTTAATTTTTTTCTCAGGCCCTGATTATGTCATCCAAAAATCCCTTAAATTCCCCCAATCGTGACGTCACAACTAAAAAGTTCAAACCCAAAAGTGCCCAATTTTTGATAAATCGAATCTAGAAGACTTTCTGCTTCCTTAGAGGGAGTGAACAGCTCTTGAGCTCTATCGGTCAGCAAGCTGTGACTGGACAAACTCCAACCCACAAAAGTGACTATGCCTCCAAAAAATTGGGGTGGCCAAAATGTTTCACTTTAGGTTTAGGCGAACAACAATATTTTTGTTTGAGACGCCGCTTCTCAACGCACAAAATGACTATACTAAAATTTGGGAGGGGCCATGGCCCCCTGGGCCCCCCCCATGGCTACGCCTATGATTGTTAGTGTTTCATCCTTTGGAGGCGACAGCATGATCTAGTTTCGGCGGAGTCAGCAACACAGCTTTTTTCACATCTCATGGAAGACTGCAGATAATGAGCACATACAAGTATGCAAGGCTTGCTAGTATTTCGTTACGTTGCGAAAATCTTGACAGGCAACGATGATTTTCCTTACCGAAAGTGCTACAACCAGGGCCGGATTAAATGAACGCGAGGCCCCGGTAAAGTCGTGACCGCTAGGCCCCCTAAACGCTGAGCGCAACTGCGTAGCCTTTCACAAGCCCTCGTTTCAAATTTGCAGATGCACCGGTCAAAAACGTCAAAACTGATACGATTTGGCAGCCTACGCTTCAGAGACAATTGACGGTGAACATGTACGGCAGTTCGTATGTGTTAATTTGTTCAAATAGAAAGTTGTATCACAAAAAAGCGATATTTTTGTTACCGTGACACTACACAACAATCTTTTTCGTCGTAGACTCTGAACATCTTCACTGCACAAATCGTCCATCCACATATGTATTGACGAAAGATATGTCTACACTCTCCGGCAGATCAAAACATACACCGTTTAGAAAAAATGTTCTCAACGAAATATCATGCAAAAGCAACTTACTACTTGATTGAAGTTTTGCCATGGGAGCTTTACAATAGTTACACCTATTAACTGTTCCGTGATCTAGTGGACAAGGGCGCTTTGTTTGATCTGAGACTGCTATCCTCACGATCACGACAAGCACTTCGCAACTAATATGTCAGTCCATTATACGGGTAATTGCAAAGGCGTTAGATTGCGAAGAATACATAGTAATGACCTTATTGAAGTGACCCCGGTCTCTGTCACTCTGTCAATGTATGCTTTTAGAAAAAAGTCAGCTACGAAAGGTTTCATGACGCCGCATTTTTTGCAAGCAAAATCGTTAAAGATTGTCTGCACGTCCGTATCTCCACGAGTCTCATGTTACGTCTTTATCGCTAAGGTTTAGTTCTGACTTCTTAGTGAGCATTAAGTGTAAAGTTCTATTTGTTATGGCGAGTTTTCGTAATTCGTCTGCCCAGGTTTTCTTAAGCCTGCGTGGTGTTCTAACTTTAATAAGTTGTCCGATAGTCTTGTCAACATATAGTTCTACTTCTATTGCTTGAAACGGTTTTGCAAGAGTGTCTAACTTCGGCGTTTTTTCACCGCTCATGTTGTTCTGGCCGTTGATTATTCTTAAAACCCCCCCAGTTTAAAATTATGACTTATTTGTAGAAAACTTATTTGACTTATTTCCATTCATGAGTTTGCTTGTTTATTTTATCTTGTTTATTTGTGAGATTTTTGTGTGTGTGTTTGTTTCCCGAATAAATGAATGAATGAATAGAAAGTGTTCGAAAAAATGACTATTAGGCAGTTTATGAAAAGAGAAAGCGTTTCGGATAGCCGAAGTGTAGAAAGGATTTCAGACAAACGATGGAGAATTGAGGTTCAACCAGCACAGGCTAATGGGGTAGAAGGGGTAAAGCGTTTTGTGAATGCCAATTTGCATTGCATCGTCAGCAACCTGAAAAGGATGAGCAAAATTTATATGTTACCCTCCTGGAAAAATTTCTACGGGCGCACTGATTTCGATCTAATTCTTGGGTCATAAAGTGTGGTGCTGTATGATTCAAATCTTTAAGTCAGCCACTCAAAAACGATAAATGCTACAGTTATCAGTTTCCTTGATCTATAGGCCTATACTGAACGCAGTAATCAAACAGCTCTACAATTTTGACGCGTGGTGAACAACTTAAAAAAATGAAAAATCAGTAAAGGAGTGTTGTGATATTCAAGCGCGAAGCCCCTGGTATTTGCCCGGCAGTGGCGATTCTAAGGGGGGGCTTGGGGGGGCCATGGCC
>JGI24158J21664_10000236_pt1 | contig 43840 bp, 19 predicted proteins | sample Ectturendosymbi3_FD_21664 | JGI IMG/M metagenome (IMG submission 21664) | reverse complement strand
TTTTCATTAAATGTATTATTTTTCCCAGTTCACCTGTGGTGTTTATTAATCCTAGGTAAATTTCACATCTAGGGCTAGAATATTTTTAACATAAACAATTTCTAAACACTGGCGCTTCGTTAATAATCAACCTGTCTTCCCTAGCGTCTAGACCGGAGACACGTAACTGAAACCTGGTGATTTCGAAAGTGCAAACAGCGATGCAGTCACAACGAACAGAAATGCATAATGTTTTTGGAATATTCACGATATTTTCTTTTTTGGATGTGTCTTTGTAATGCAAACTCAAGTACTTGTGATTTGATAGTCTGATCCAAATTAAAAAGCACGTTTTACTTCAAACATTTTCCTAAGTGATGTCCAGCCCAGACGTTTTAGAAGGATTTTCATCTGGGACATGTCGCTTGACTCAAGAATAGATTTTTATCGATCGCAGCCCGTGAAGAGTTCAGTAAAACGTATTTTTAGATGTTTTTTCTAAACGAGGAATCTTGAAACAGGCGAAATCGCTCAGTACCTTCGTGTTAACTGGTCTGCCTGTTTATGCTTGGCCTCTAGGAACATTAGTTATGTAGCCTGTGTTCCGCTTGCGTTTGAAGAACACAACAGTGTTCAAGAAGTGTTTTATGTCTATCTCAGGCCTCGCAGCGATCACAAATCCATACAACTTGTTCACTGTCTCATATCAAGTTGACTCGATTTCGCCAACTACAGGAAGCCAAGCAGGTTGCACGACTGTCACAATTAGTGGAGCAGGTATGAATCACGGGTGGAAAGAATACTGATGGAGGAGCTATCAATTCAAAATTTTGGAAATGTTATCTGTTTTTGAAGCGTAGCCCTCACAGGTTTTGACTTTCCAGTTGCAATGGTAATGGTTTATTGTTTCATATGACTCTGTTATTGCCCAGAAGCAATACAAAAAGCCATCGCACACTAAGTAAACCAACCGTCAATGAACATTAGAGCAAATGAAAATATAAGAGCATAATAGCTGATCAGTGTAAACAAAGAGTGGTACTGTGTCATATAGGATTGGTAAAGCACCATGACGGCCATCTAGTCAACCAACCCTGTTTATCAGTTTTTGAAAAGTGTTGAAAAACAACAGTTGGAGATCAAAGAAGCACAGGTAGGAATACAAACAAAGACAGAGCATGATAGAGAAATGTTCAGATGAAAGCGCGCCTGTGTACACAGATCAGTGGATGGAGTTTAATTGAAGGAATTTGGTGTGGTTAAGAATATGTTTAAACAAAATATAAAAATAAAAAAAGCAAAAAAAGTAATAAAAATTAATTAATGAGTTACAAACGAAAAACAGCGCAAAGCAGAAAAAACTATGAAGTGTGCTTTCATGCCGAAAAGAATGAGATGTTCACTGAAAAAAAAGACAAAAAAGTAAATAGACATAAAAAATCAACAGAATCACAAAATACTAGAACTCAAAGTATTTTATTCTGGATAAGTGAAATGTTGCTAAAGTTCATAATTGTGTTTATTTTTCATTTAGGTTCATAAATGTGTATCTTTCGTGTTGATACCGTGCAACACGAAAAGTGTAGAATACATAAACTGCATTAATTCTGGTCGATTACTTGTGTGTTGCTGAGAAGAGTGTGGAATAAATTCTAGAGCGACAATTAGTTATCCGAAGTCGGGTTTTTGCAACATTTCTGCAACTGAAAAGCTCTCGCGGGTCGCAAGCCTGCTTTGGAAGCTGCAAGACTTCTCGCATATATCCTCTGCGTGTACCATTCACACAATCTTAAACAAACTATTTTTCCAGGCTTTGACTCATCTTCAACCGTTACAATCGGCAGCCAATGTGTGGTTGCCTCTGTGGATTACAACTCCATCACGTGTGTCACTTCGGCGCACACTTCCGGATCTGCCGATGTCGTGGTCACCACATCGGGTGAAACCGTGACGTCCAGTGTTTCATTTTCATACATCACAGACAGCACCGCCAGCATTTCAAATATTAGTCCAACCACAGCGACTGTGGATGGAGGTAAGACTCAGGCAAAAGCACATCTTATCAATTTGCAGAAATTTTGTTATGTCCCTAATGGAGTTTTGATGTACCGCCGTTGCTGCTAACCAGCCCGCGGCCTAGTGGAAAGTGCGTCCGCTTCGGTGCTGGTAGGCCCGGAGTTCGACTCTCGCCGGGTCTTGCCAAGATCTTGTAAATTGGTAGCGCATGGTGTGCAGAAGAGCTGCAGCACAATCAGATCATAAAATCAACCGGAACACAGAACAAACCGAGTCATATGGAATGAATCGGTTTACGTAATGACTCGGACTAGGTATATGTAATGACTGTAATTCACCACAGTCATATGTAATGACTCCAGGGATTTTTCCACATTTGCTGGTCATGTGTAATGACTCGGTTTATGTCTACAACTATACATTGTACAAACCCAGCCGTGGTGCTACAAGACCATTGCAGTTACAAAGCGCCATCAAATCATATCAATCAAGCCATTGCTGCCGCTCAAATACAGGTAAGTGTCTACATTGCTTGAAGGTGGAGATGGCTGGTATTGCCACACCTCGAGTATGTTATTTGCTAGTTACAAAAGATATATGTATAGTATCCTTCGCAACTGTAACCAGCGATTACAGGTTATGTCACCCTTATAGCACAAGCATATGATTCAGAGGCAGGGTACGATTTACATTGAAAATGTGGCTCAAAAACTCAAATCTTCTCATGACTAAAGGTTCGTCAAATAACTACATCTGTTTTGATCTATCATAATTTTAAGGTTTACCCAAGTGGTCAAGAAATGTAGTTCTGAACAGGAAATGGAGTAGCTGGCAACGCACATGCAGGGCATTTGGTGTCTTTAATATCTTTAAGAAGTGTTCGTTTATGACGACGCCATCCTGTTCAATGAACCGTGGCACGACCTTTTCACAAAATTGCCCACTGTTTATGATAAACGTAAACAAAAACTGTTTCTGCACACATTAAAATTGCATCACCCCCTCACCCAAAAAAGCAAAACAGACCCTTTTCCGTTGAAAACAAAAATCTAGCAAGTCTAAAGGTTTGTTACAGGGCAGGTGTCGTAACAAACGAAGAAGGTTCACATGCACAACGGAACGTTCGTAAAAGCCACCATTATGGTGCGTACCAGTTGGCAGGGGTGTTCACAAAGGGGGTGAAACTGGGCAGCTGCCCCGGACATCCAAGGTATGGGGCATCCAAAGTGCGAAATTACAAAAATGAAATTTTAACAAAGACTGTAACTAGATGCTCCTTTGCATTGCCATTGTAAGACTACTAACAAATGCTGCATGAGTCTGATGGGAATTGCCTGAGGGCGACGGGAGCAAGCAATGTATGTTGAATGACGCGAGAAAGAGATGAAGCACTGTTATAGTTATCTTAAGTCCTTGCACACTATCTCTCCTTCGTAGTTTTGGCCAATTCCTGCTAGCCTATCGTTAATGTCGACTTGTAGTCTTCAAAATCTCTGTCGATACTCTCTAGAGCCTGGATTCTTAATCTAGGGGGCGTGAAATGTTTGCAAGGGGGACGCAAGTATGGCAGCGACCTATTGTTGAAAATATTAAACGCTTTGTTTCCATCATTGGTCAATTTACTAATTATTATTTCACCATAAACGCCATGATCAAAACAAAGCAGGCAGTACAGTGAACAAAAACCGAGACCTCCCAAACTTGCTTCTTCAAAATCAGGCAAAGAACGCATCATATTACGACACTCTCTTGTCTGCTTGGCTTCATTTTTAGTGGCAATGAGAACTGTGTCACTGGTGACGACTTGACGATAGATTCTTGGTTTTCAGTTGTTGTAAAAAGGATTTTGACTTTGATCAGCACTGAAAGGGAATTCCTTTCAGTCGATGTAAAAGTGAAGTATGCAACGATTTTCGGACAAGACAACTCATTTCGGAAAAAGAAATTTATTAGTGTATGCGTGTAACTGAATTGTTTATAAGTTCTCGTTAAACAAGAAAAGTTATTTCTTCATCTGTTTTTATTCGTTTATTCTTAGCAACTTGTTTGTAGTGCAGAAACGACATAGAGGGTAGTAATGTATCAAACTGCATGGTTGTACAATTTCAGAGACCTTGTATAATAAAAAAACACAACTGTGTTTCCTGTCATTTCTGACAATTGCTCTTATTTTTTGGAGAGCCTATTAAATACTTATGTGCATACATATATGCAATATCTATTTCCTCAATGCAAGCACATAAATAAAAATGTTTTTGTTTCTAAGCACATAAACAGGCCATGCCCACAGAATAAAACAAACTGCTGAAAAGCAATACCTCAAATACCCTTTGAAATGTTTTTGGTTAAATATTTTGAAACTTGTTTTGTGTCAACACTAGCTTTTAATTATTTCAAATGCCTGTATTTCTTACATTTCTCAATAGGAGACTCGCATTTGATAGTAGGGTATATGATTACGTAGTTGCTTCGGGTATCACCAGCATAGGCGTAGCTAGGGGAAACCAGGGGGCCATGCCCCCGCAAATTTTTAGAATATCTAGTGAATTTGTGCTTTGAGGGGCGGTATGCCAAACCAAATAGTGTTGCTCGCCTCAAATCAAACATTCCCCCCCTTAATTTTTTGAACCGCCTTTGTGGGCTGACAACGCTACTGATCACCAGACCTCGTCACGCCCCTGGTGTTTGGTTAAATAAGTAAAAGTGGTGCGTCATGCAGTTACAGATTTACGCATAGGGCATGGCCTAGGGCCCCGCGCAACTCCTTCTTTGACGATTCATTATTAACTTAAAATTTGCGAAAGAGGCATCACTTCAGAATTTACTTTGAAACGAGAGAAAACGCAAACGTCTACCCTAGGCTCTTGTCAATACCATAACAACACGATAATATTGTTTGCTACGCAATACAAGAATGGCAATACTGCTGTGCAGTGTCTGGCGGTTTTGCGTTGTTGCGAGCTCTTGGTCTGTGGAAGATTGAACATCAAGTAAGAAAGTGCTGTGCAAAAGGTTTTATACTCAAGTGCATGGCTGGGCGGGAGAGAGATACAGGTTGTCTGTATGCACGTTGTTACAAGCAGCAGCGTAGACAGCATCGAAACAATTGTTTTGAGGGCAAATACTTGGACTTTAAACGGGCTGCAACATTTTGTTCGGGACACTGCAGTGTCAACGCAGAAAATGACAAGATATGGTAGAAATTTGGGGTGCATGGCCTCTTTTCCACTTTGCTACCCCGATGGTTACAAGAAACGAATTAAAAGAAAGTTTTTACTTAATGTTCAATCTTCCACTGACAAAAAGCTCTCAACAACGCAAGACCGCCAGACACTGCAGGACACCGTTGAAAAGCAATATTGTCAGTACTGTATGCCAGAGCTTCTCAAAGTGTAGGTCGCGAAACAAATAGCTTGACAAATCAGAAATAGCGTATACGTTTTTGTAAACTTCATAAAATCAAAGGTAGGCCTACAGTGAAATTATTTCTACTGCAATTTTAGGGGCAACACGGTGTTTCACGCTGTCAGTTGTTTACAGGAATGTCTGCGTGAGCTATCAAATGGTGATAATTAAGCACAAGTTGTGCGTTGGCACGTTATGATTATTGTAACGTAGTGACCAATACAGACCTTGTTGCATTCATTCCGACATGAAGGCACACTTATGTATAGAAGGCTAAATCTAGATCTGGGAGTTAAGCTATCTGCTTTGGGAAGACTAACTCATTGAGGGAGTGGTTTCACACTAAAGGTTAAAGCTTCGAGTGTTGATTTCATTCTGAACCACCGGCTACGTTTAGACTCGTATGGAAATATTGAAAGCGCACGGAAAAAAGTTGATAAACGAAAAAGAAAATGTCATGAAATATTTTTGCAGTATCGATATGTTTGTAATGATAATGATGAAGTGGACAAGTATTTTTGCTTGATTTGTAATGAAACTTTGCCAGTGGAAAGCATGAAACCTTTTCAAAAAAGATATTTTACTGTAATATTAAGCATGCGAAAGAATCCAACAAACCAATAAAATATTTGAAAGACTTCTGAAGCCTTCAGCAAAGCAGAAGCACTTTACATAAACATATTTAACTGTGAATTAAATCTAATTGCGCGCGTTTTATGAAGTTAGTTATTTGATATCGAAACCCAACAAACATTTCTCGGATGGTGAATATTTCTTTTTAGTAGCAACTGTTGATATGTCACAAATAGTACACGAAAAAAGCATGGAAATTCACAAAATTCCCTGATATATTGACACTGTCAGAAGCTAATCATACTACTTAAGAAAATTCCACAGTTTGCAAGTCAGCTCCACGAAATGACAAATGTATCAAACAAGGCACATCTGCTACTATACGTGCTGTATGTTCACGAAGAAAAGTATTGAAGAAGAATTGCTTTTTGTCTTTTGGTCAGCCACACCAAAGGTGAAGATATGTTCATTAACATCAATGAAGTTTTGCAACGGTAGGTTTGCAATGAAAAAACTGCGTTTGAATTTGTAGGCTGCCTTTTTCTGCACAACACGTTTGTGTGAAGCAGCATTCTCAAAATTGATATAATCAAGTCCAAAAAGCGATACTTTTTGAAAAATGTTGGGAATGTTCATCGTCCTGCGTTGTTTGTAGCCATCTACGATTGGATGGTCTGTGCAAAAATCATCAGCTGCATCCATCCCATTAATTGTGATTGATGACTTCTAGAAACTGAATTGCTTTTTTTCGTTAATTTTTCATTCACTTTACTGTTTCTATTACGTGGTTGTTTCTTTACTGCATAATTACTTTCATGATTGTCTGCATCTGTGCAGTATGATTTCACCATGGACAAAAATGCCACTTGAGATTTGTAATGGGACGTTTGCACGTATCATTAACATCTAGGCTATCCATCAATGGTCGCATAGAAAATTATTTTTTTAAACGGGGTTGCAGAACAAAAAAGTTTGAGAAGCCCTGCTGTATGTACGTTTGGTTGTTATCAACCAGATTGCCCACAAATATAGATTGCTTGTTGAAGCCTTATATGTTAGTTAGATCAGCTAGAACGGTTTCTCGTAACTTTAACTTGGAAAAACGTGTCTACATCGCGCCTACTTCATATGGTTAGCTGAGGGTGTTGCGACAATACTTTGCTGTGCAAAACTTGTCTTCATGTTGTTTACCATCAGCCTATATCGTAGAGGATTAAAACAATATATTTTGTATTGCTTGGAAAATGACAGCTTAAAAACGGCATAAATAAACCCTGTGTCCACTGAATGGATTGTGCTTGTTGGTCCAAAAAATATGTGGTTACTACAACAAAGGAGTTTACGTTCAGCTAATCAGGTCGACAACTGGACGATATTTTCGATGGCGGCAACACGGTCCGCATGAAAATGTATATACCGTATTTACTTGATTCTTAGCCGCCCTTGATTGTAAGCCGCCTTTGCTTGTAAGCCGCACGAAATGGTGGTACAAAATTAACGTAAGCCGCACTTGAACATAGTTGCCTAAGCCTCTGAGATACTTTCGCATACTAACACGTTTCGCGTTTATTTGGCAACCCTGGTCATGATGTTTACACCACTATAACTGCCTTCTGTTGATCATATTTCCTCCTGTGACGGATGTGCACGTGATGCTCAATAGAATGCGAAAAGAGAGTTTGCTCGACAAATTGTAGTCAGGGAAAGACTGAGCGTTATCTACACCTTCCCATAAGGTAAAGAAATAAACAATACAAGCCGCACTTGATTGTAAGCTGTCTTTGATTATAAGCCGCATGAAATATTGAAAGAAAAACTTTACAAGCCGCGGCTTACAACCGAATAAATACGGTATCCGATAAATCAACCTACAAAAGAACGCTAGAAATCACTGAAATTTAACTAAAAGAGTTCCTGAACTATACGAAAGAGCTCTAAATTTCATGAAAAGACTGCATTATTGCCATTTGTTCTTAAGAAGAATGTAGGAAAGCCTTTAATTTCTGCTGAAGATCTAAGGCGATCGTAAAAGCAAAGTCGGCACCACAAAAGACAGATTTTTAAGGGGCACTAACACATAAAAGGGGCATACTTTCACGCTTTTCAGACAAACGGCCAAATAGGTCACACCAGGGCGGGACTCCAAAAATTAAGATGGCCCAGGGCCCGCCCCACAAAATCCGTCCCTGGCGTCATGTAATTGAAATTTTATCGATCAACCTGGCTACCACCGCTAATAATGCTGGCGTTTCGGCAGCGTTTCCTAATCTGGCAACAGTGGAAGGCTGAAAGGTGATTTAGTGAAGGATTTGACATAAACTTACTCCAGCAAGAAGGGCGCAGCGGAAAAATCAAGAAATGTGAAGAACAGAAACAGTAACCTTGTAATTTTGTAGTGAACTTGATAAGTATGACCTGCAGGGCATGTTTTGCTTACCCTGACAGCAAGCCAGTGACCAACTTGTAAGCACCTTAGGCAAAATCTTTTCCAGCCCCCACCTCATATACAAAGATTCTTACTCTACATATCATCACGCTGTACATTACGGAAATAGGAAGGAAGTTTGCTGTATATTAGGAAAGCTCATTAGACGAACAGAATTTTTCCCAAATTGCGACAAAGCTTTAATGTGAAATTGAAATTAATACGAAAAATATTATCTCTTCTGGAGCAAACCTGAAATAGTGCAGTACCTCTATCTTCTCTTGAACTGCATGAACGTGTGTTCCATTCACTTTCATAAAATTCATTCAATTCTACTTGGTGTACGTTCGTGACTTTCTGAACCATTTCTTTTTGGTCCTTTTTGGCGCCCCTTTTGACCCAGCGCCCGGGACAGTCGCCTAGTTCGCCTGATGGTAAACTGCATTGAGTGAGAATATGAAAGAGAAAACATGATCCTGACATGTTTTTGTTAGTTGGTTAATGCGTCACTCTGCATCGTGAAAATATGCAAGTAAACTGATTTGAACCCAACCGGCTCCAGCCAATTTGTTTTGATTGGTAGTCTTGGCGCACATTCATTGTTTACATGAATGAGAAGTTGCCTGATGCAGAGTTGTAACCAGGCCTTTAGGGTAGGGGTGCATTCGGTCTAAAGTTTGTCGAAATGTTTCGGGCCGGTTTGGATCCTGCATTCAAAATTTTTCGCAATGACGGACATGTTTGTCGTGACTTACTGTTGAAGCAATGAGTTGGTTACATCTTCAATAAAACAGTGATGAATTGCGAATTACAGTATGTAGTCATGTTTACTTTGCTACGCCACCAATACGTTACAGTTGCGCATACCTTGACACAAGCGCTAAATTTCGTTTCGAAATCGGAATTCAAAAGTAAATGTTGTGTTCGGGGCGGATTCAGGCTTAAACTGAGGTCCGTTTACGACAATGGCCTGATGAAATAGTGTTTGAAGTGCAGCCAGTTGCAGGTGGGTCTCAGCTTAGACAATTATATTCAGAATTACTACCGAAACTTCGTAAATGCAGGGAAGTCCTTTTGAGTAATATATTTGAAATGATTTCCTTCACCTCTAGAAATTGAATTGCTGTTGAACTACTGGGACTTAAAAGGTGAAATTGCTTGTAACCACTGTTTGCTTCAAAAATTTTTCACCGTATTTTTGAACGCAATGATTGTTGCTCAGTGGCACAGCTACACGCTCAGGGTATGTCGTTCTCGAGGAGGAGAACACTTGTTTTCTCTAGAAAATTGGTCGCTGTTCGATTTACGATTTCGCATTTTTTGCGAAAGTGCAACTTTATGGTCTGAAGTTTTATCAAATAAGATTTTGTTTTTTCCAATTTTTAAAAAGTAGTGAAGTGTAGGCTTGTCGGAGCCAATCTAGTCAAATTTTTTTCATCAAGGCGTTTTTCTCAGACACACAAATCACTGTGACTGGATCAGGCTTCGGCTCAACCACTGGTGGAGTGAAAGTTGATACAGCAGAAGCATCGGTGTCGTCTTGGAGCGATGTGTCAATCACCTTCAACGCTCCTCCCTTGTCTTCTGGCATCTACAACGTGCATGTGATCATCAATCCTGTTGGTTGCGCCATCAGCTCGTGAGTTGATTAAAAATCAGCTGAACCTGGAAGTATAGCTCATTTTAATCAGTGGAACAAGGATTGTCAAATAGTTTGTCAAGTTGTGACCATCCCTGTGACTGGTGGCCGCAACGCAACTTAAAGCGCGCAAACTCTTCACACTGTTGCAGCAATCAAAACAGAAACCACACGTGGTCCTCATTATACCAGGGGTGGCCAAAATGCAGCTTGCGAGCCGTATACAGCTTTTGGAACCTTTGCATGCGGCTTTTTGAGCTTTTGGAAAAATTCAACATGTGTTTTTTGTTTTGTAGAAATATAGCAAAGTGGTACTGTGGTACTTTTGCAAATCGTTCCAACAAGAATTAGGATGTCGCAGAAGCGTGGATTACAAATAAATACGTGTTTTTAAATTTTTGTGTTGCGGTTGTTTGAAACTTGGGTTTTACGATATGCAGCTCAAACATAAAGCAGGTTTGGCCACCCCTGCTCTGTACAATATATTTGTTCGCGCCACATGCATAAGGTTTTATGTTTGCGCACATCCCGTTTGTGGTGCACCACGCATGCGACACCACAAAAAACTTTATTACGCATATTATAAGCTCAACAAAGCGAACGTTTTATATAATAAAGATAATTTTTGTATTGGTGCGTCTGTTTCTAAAGGAAAGTCAATAACACACATGAAAGAAGTTTAATGAATACCACGTTACGTTCAATCCTTATGAAAGACATGTTGGTGCAAACAACAACAGAGGGGCAAAATACCTCACAAAACATTTATGCAGCTGTAACGATATTCCATTTGAAATGAAAGTAATATTGCTGTGATCCATTACCGCCACGAATTCCCATGTGGCGCTAAAGCCCTTGTGGCAAAAAACGCTTTTTCAAAACTTTTGGAAAGAGAATATGTTTGTAGTTTGTACATTTGTTGAATCACAAAATGTCAGAAAGAATTTGTTGTGCAAAGTAAATTTGTAAATATGTAAATATGAAACGTACAAATATTTTAAAAACTGCTCCTATCCTAATTTTATTTAAACTTTCTTGTTCAATAAGGAATTACAGGTTTTTAATTTTTCGGTGTACTCTAAATTGATAGGCTATGATACCTTTTTCCGGTATCGGGAAGTGTAAGTTGTTTCTGCAGATACCCAAAGATGATTGCACTTACACGCTTGCGGTTCCCACTTTTTCAGAGTTGCAACTAGCTTGACCTACGATTTTTCGATAACATCCATTTCGCCCACGTCCGGATCACTTGCTGGTGGAACTGCTATAGAAATTGCTGGAACTGGGCTCACAGAGGAGGTGACAATTGCTTTCAGCGATGGCGAGATTTCTTACGGCTGTAATGTTCTAACAGCGTCAGCTACATTACTGACGTGTGTCACCCAACCAGCTTCAAAGACGCATCACGTGACAAACAACGGACGTCATCCAGGTGCGTTGTGATTTTCTTGTACATCTGAAATGATAATACATTTTTAGACAACGTAAGGACCTAGCAGTTTTCAACTCTTGCATACGAGAAATATGGCATTAACATTTGGGTATAAAAATAAAGAAGGGAAATATTTTTGCTGTTCTGTGAAAATTATGAAAACGTTCGTCATCGAAACGAGATCAGGATTTTCAGTCAGTCCAGATGAACGGAATAAAGTGTTTTGACGCAACAGCGTTCATAAATTTGTGAAACCCGCTAAGAATGTTTTGAAATTTTTGTAAAGCGGTTTCATTTATTGTTCTGTTGTTTCTCTTAAAATAGGTTGTTATTGAAGATCAAATAACAAAAACTGTAAAACTTTCTTGAGATATTTACGCCATTTCTGCGTTTTATGGCAGTTTACGGTGAAAAATATGCTTGGGTCCCTGCGGTGTTGGAGGTTGTTGCTGGAGATCAAGTGACTTTCTCGTGGACTCTCCCTGATCAAGATAATGGGCCAAGCATCGGTGTCTACACCACTGCAGACGCGCTTAGCAAGAGCCACGATGACAATGGTTTCAAGAAAGAAAGTTCCGCCTCTGGTAAGATCGGCATACTTTTCAGGAACTTTGAAAGATCGCTTTAACCTTGTGCAGGCGTTTCGTGATGGCAGATGTTGGAGAAATGCACCGAAAGGTGTGTGCAATGTAAAGGTCGGCAAAGCATTTTTGGGTACTGCACTACATTTTACTGCATTGAAGAATGCAGTAAAGCATGAACTGCTAAGTAACGCTAAAACCGTGAAACCTGACGTTTTGTAAGTTTTGAAAATTTCTTTTTGTTACTGCTTTTGCTTGATCAGGTTCATACACGTATCGCTTCAACAAAGTCGGAACATACTTCTTCGGTAGCGGATGCGTAGACAACCCCAGCGACTGCGATATCTTCATGCGAGGCGTTGTAAAGGTGGTGGCGGCGAGTTCAAAGGCAACCACTCTAAGAGCAACCCTTGGTGAAATTCAAGCAGATTACAGCGTGAGTGCAATCATTTGCCGGGTTTTTCAATAAATATTGCTTGTACATGTGCTCAATGTGTATGCTCAGCCAAAAATGGTGAAATATAGGAGTGTTCATTATGCTAAGGATAGGAAAGTTCAACTTGACTTTTCAGGAAATTTACAGCTTTTGCTCTAGAGGAGAAACGTATGGCATTTGGAAAATCGCCGTGTTGGTATGAACGAATGGATAGAAACACATTCACAAGTTACCTGTATAGCACCGGTGGTTTGATTACTAAAGGACACCTGATTCAAGCAATTTTCAGTTTAAACGCGCAGACTTCGGAATTGTAGATTTCAGAATTAACTGTGCAATTTGCTATGTATATTAAGGCTGTATTAGTTATGTTCACGAATCGCGTTTACGTTGTGGCTGAGAGCCAAAAGAGCGACAAAAGTTGGAAGAGTGCTATAGATCAAAAATATCGAATCACACTTCGATGTCGTCGTAACTTTTGACATTGGGAACTCAACTATTTTTGTAAAGACTCGTCTTTTATCACAGGAATTGTATGACAGGTGCCTTCACGTGGCCCTCCCTGTACGACATTTGCCACAAAATGTCAACAAAGCCTGGCAATATGAGGGCAACCACTGCTACCCGCGCTGGATGTGTTCGGCATGGGGTGGTCATAAAACGCCCTTCTCAGGGCGCGGCAGCAGAAACGCTGCCGAAGACCCACAACCCAATATACTCCAGCTGAACACCGAGGGACTCACTGCAAACAAGATCTCTATAATTGATCAGCTAGCCTATAATAACAAGGCTTTCACTATCGTCCTGCAGGAGACCCACAGCACAACTGCAGACAAGCTAGTGATTCCCAGCTTTTCACTAGCTGAGTCAGTCCTGAGCAGGAACCACGGCCTTGCCACTTTTGTCCACGAGCGATTGGAATGGTCGCTGGTCGATCAGTCTTCAGAACAATCAGAGACTGTGGTTGTGAGTAGACGTCGCAGGATACAAGATCATTAACGTCTACAAACCTCCACACTCGCGATTCACACCAACGGCCATCCCGACGTTCCCACACCCCAGTCTGTATGTTGGTGACTTCAACTGCCAACATGTCAACTGGGATTACAACAAAACATCTTCTGACGGTGAGAGCCTGGGCTCCTGGGCACCAACAAACAACCTTGGACAGCTATATGATCCAAAGGAAACACCCAGTTTCTTCTCTCACCAATGAAACGTCGGCACCAACCCAAACCTGGCCTTCGCGAGCCTCGACCAGGACAGCCAGCTGCCAGACAGACGTGTCCTGGGAAATTTCCCGCGGTCACAACATCGGCCCTCCCTCATGACGCCACCAAGATTCAAGGTTCCTGCCCACAGCGATCCGGTGAAGCGTTGGAACTTTCTCAAGGTTGATTGGAAGCGCTTTTGACTTCTCACAGGTTAATTCATTGGACACAACAAATATTAAGAGGGCATACCAGGATTTTGGCGAGAGTCTACTTTCCGCGGCCAAACAATGTATCCCACGTGGCCGCCGGAAGAACTATGTGCCATGCTGGGATAAAGAGTGCGAGACCCTCTGTTGTTCTTTCACCTGAGCCGCAGTGGGTACTGACTCTGATAGAGCCGCTTCGTCCCTACTATCTCGACTTGAACAGAAGAAGCAGGAGCGATAACAGGAGGCTGTCAATTCCATCGACTTCTCGCACTCTAGCCGCAAGGCGTGGAGAACCATCAACAAAGCTACTGGCAGGTCTTGACTCTCCTCTCGCCCGTGCCCCGTCTCGGCAAAATCCATCGCCTCGCAACTTGTGAAGAACGGGGCACACAGGTCCGGGGGGCGGGAGTCCACCAGGCTCGTCAACAAACAGCTGTCCGACCTATGGAAGATTCCAACACGTGAGGGTCGCGGTATCTCTGAACCAATGGTGTACGGATATGGAAATTCTGCAATCCTGATCCAATCCGAAGCTTTTTCATGAACTCCATATCCAAACCATATCCGAAAAGTAAAAATGATGGACTCCGATATCCAATCCGAATCCGAGACCACTCACTCAGTTGCACATTAGCCTACAGAATTGGTAGTGTTTATTTTGCCTCACGAGGTGAAATCTGTGGTTGTTTTGCCTTATGTCAGACACAATTGGTTGAAGTGGTCATGTGACAAGAACGATGCATAAAAAGACAACTGTTAGGGTTTAGGATTAAGGTTACAACTAGCCTAAATTTGTGTAGGGCTTCCTGCTGGAATCCATGCAATGGCAACAGCTATTGTACTTTATTTTATCAGTGACAAAATGAGCACCATAACTTTATGTGCAATGAAACCATATTCACCTAAATAACTTTTTTATGTGAAACTTTTTCCAAACTGAACTTCTAGCACTATTAGACTTAGAATTAGCAACCTTGCCACTCTTATTAAAAACCAACACTTCACACGTTCCATTCCCACTTCAGGTGTAGGCTATAGGCTACTGTATTTGAACCTACTACAACAACATGGTCAAGATGTTATCATTGCGCTTTCACCATCCTCATCACTGTAACTTAGTTTTCAGGTTAAGGCCTCTTCTACAGTACTTAGATTGCTGAGCTGAACTGTTGAGACAGAAACTCGTGTAATTCGTTCATTGCTGAAAAACTTCTTTGGTAATGACTTACATTTTGCAATGATCTACTATAAAACAATTTGAGCACCAACATTTTACTATGGTCTGCTTTTACTAATAAATATATTTCAAAAATGAGACATGCTTCATCAGAAAAATGACGGGCTTTCTCGTATTTAAACTACAGTCTTGCTATCTTCACACAGATCCAAAATACAAGTTGCGCGATAACTGAGATGTCCTCAGTCTCGAACCTAGGATCCCGAGCGACAGGTAACATTGCATTTTACCGAGAGAAACTATAGAAAAGAAGACTGTGGCTAATATGATTTCGAAACATCGCAATTTTTCCTGATACAACTATTATTCCACATAAAGTTTTTTTTCATGGCAGCAATTTACTTCATTTGGATAATCCGAATCCGGATGCGGTTGAATCGGAAACGATATCCAAACCAATCCAAATCCAAAAATAATCCCAAGATCCGTCCTGGATTGGACTCCAAAAACTGGATCCTGTACATCACTGCTCTGAACCCTTTAGACTGGAGGAGCTTGCTGCTCCGCTTAGACGCCTGAAGCCAGGAAAGTCTCCGAGATTGGATTCCACTTTCCCGGAGTTTATACTCCCCGCCGGGTTGGCTCTCAAATCTTGGTTTTGCGACTTCCTCAGTTCCTGCATGCGTCAACTCAAAATTCCCAAGATCTGGAGAAGAGCACTAATAGTTGCGGTCCCTAAGCAACAGGAATTATATACTGAACATAATATTTCATTTGTTTTTTTGCGAAATTAAAGTTTACCTCACGAAATACAGCAAAAAAGAAGCCATTCTGAAAAATATTCAAAAGCTATGAAAAAACTTAGAAAAACGTGTCACACTTGTGAGTTCGGTATATTGATACCTTGATGTAGTGATTATGATTCTGTTCATCTTTTTTGTTAATGACCTTCTACCAGCGAATCTGCACTTTGCTGAAATCTAGAGATGCTAAAGTCTTTCCAGGTTGATAAACTGACGCAGAAGGATTTTGTTTACAATACCTCACTGTTCGAAAAACCATCTGATTTTTTGTGGTTTAGCTGAAATCCTAGGAATGCATCCTATTTTGCCTATTTTGTATGTAAATTGTTATTGGTTTGCAACTGTGCAATATCTTTCACATAAGTTGCGTGTGTCTGCTATTCAACATTTGGGTCCGTTTTAAGCAGTATCGAGTGTTGCGTAGGTCACGCAAACGTTGGTTATGAACAAACTTTAATGCTGAAAGAAAAAAGAACAAAAACACAACCATGCACGCCTCAGACCTTTGACTTTGACCTGCAGCCTTCAGCGCCTACTTTCACATTCGACGAAACCCTTACTCCGACGGTCACCGGTATATCTCCATCGAACGGCACCACAGAAACCGAAATAACCATCACTGGTGAGTATGAGGTAAATAGTGTTTTGGAGCGAATAAGATGAGCCGGAAATAAGTCTTAAATTGTTGACATCCTCTGGAGACAAGTAACAAGTGCCAAACATTTATTGATCTATATTTTTTACATCCTGGTGACCAACCAGTTCAGGTTGACTGGCGCTGATACAAACGTTCGCATTTAACTGCATGAAGTCTAGAACGTGCAAACCTAGTTGCGGTTTTGGCGCTTAGCAGAGAAGGGTTGTGTTCATGATCGAAAAGGAGTTGATGGCAATAAAGACGCCGAGAAAGTTTTGCATGAAACGTTGAATTTATTGGTTAAAGGTACCGGATTCACTTCGCCAACCGTGGCATTCGGGGGCAAATCGTGCAGTGTCATGACATCCACCGCAACAGAAATCGTATGCAAGGTATCGACAGACGAGGAGGTGCCTGTTGGTCAGTGAAGCTTTTAAATATTTGTGCTGATGTATGCTCTTAACATGCGAAACTTCACAGTCAGTCAATGAAAATCTTGCCATATTGAATTTAATTTAAATCCTAAATGATTTATATGCGCGCGGAGACATATTATTGCGCTGAGTGATCAGCAACGGCTTTGGCATAGTTTCGTTTGCAGAAAACGTCATTTGCTATTGTGTTCTGTAACATGCTTCCATGCCCACTCATTTTTTATATGTATTTGATGGAAGTAATCACTTGCAAAAAATTAGCGTAATGTATTATATTTACCTGGATTTCTTCTATTTTTACTACGGTACATGCCGTAAACACTCTCTAATAAAAAGTTCACAAATCGCTTTTTTAGAGTGTGTGAAACTCTAGCTCAGCACTTCAAAGTGAGCGGTCAAACATTTGAAAGTAAATCAGCTGTATTGCAATAAATAAAATGTTTGAAATAATCCTTTTATTTGTGTTGTGCGATTTTTGGGATGGGAATAAATAAAACATCACCGGCGCCGAAAAACGTCTGCGTGCGCTTGCATTGAACAAATTTTTGCATCAGTCAAAAGTCCATTTTATTGCAAGATCGCAAAAGTAACTGAAGATAATGATTTCTGCATATTTTCGTTCGTCATGAACCCGTTGTTTGCGTGCACTGAGAAAAAACGCTTTTTTACCGTTTTTTATGTTTGGTTGATGCCCTACCGGCAGGCGGTGATGTTTGATGATGATCCGTCATGTGTATTGCATAGTCATGATTATTCAGGTATATATCAGACCATCGTCGTGAACCAGAATGTTGGTGATGCCCGTGTGGAAATACGCAGCCTGCTTTCGCAAAGCTTTCTCATGTTCCCCTTCCTGTCATCTGTGATGCCTTCTAGTGGCTCGCTTGCTGGTGGAACGCAAATCAGTATACAAGTATATCAGATTTATGTATACATTCAGATCAGGCGTCTTGTTTGTGTTTGATTAGTCTGAAACCGTCCATGCCTTTTACCATTTGTTCTTTTGCTTGTGTTTGTGCATGTCCTGCTGTCAGTTGATATTTCCAGTTCCATTTGAAATTTAGTACGATATGATCGCGTGAGATAACTTTCAGTTTTTTGATAACGCATACTAAATTTTCAAGCACAGTTTTTGTCATTAAAGGAAACAACGCTTGTTGAATTTATTAGTTATATAAATATCTTGTCAGGCAACACGTAAAACAGGTATTAAAATATACCACATAATTTAAATAAACAATGGTAAAGAAAACGCACAGCACAAACTGAAGATTATTCAAAGGTTCGAAGCTTTGTTTTAGAAAAACGCAGGCTATGTCTGACACGCTATCAACTGATTTTGGTAATGTGGATTTTGTGCTGGCCAATTAGGGATCTGGGTTTTCTGGCGAGTCTGTCATCAAGATTGGCGCTTGGGAAACGGCCTGCAACGTGGTGACGGAAGAGAGCACTTACACTGAAATGGTTTGTCAAACTCCAGCAGTCCCGTTAGAGCAAAGTGGAGCTGTGGCCGTTTCTGTGGGGTAAGAGTTTTTAAAGACTGAGTTTAAAAACTCTTGCACGTTTTCTTGGCAAAAGAGTCACCACAAAAATGCGAATTTTCATCTGTTTGTCTCGCTGCGACGCTGCATCCGGAAAACGTTTTTTTTTTCAATGAAACGGTGTACTGATAACTTCGTTTTCGTACAAAATTTTGCACCAAACACAAAATTTATTTGAAAATAACTGTTTTCTAATGTGTCGTTGGGGGAATTCTTTGTTGTTGGAGTTTGTAATCAAGTTTTGGAAATGTTTTTAGATAGTATTGCAGGTTGTTTGTGCTAAATTTCTACGTGATAGTTCTGTACCACCTAACTGATGGCTGTGTGTTGATAGCAACTGCAGCACCTCGCCCATCGAGGATTTTTATGGAAGGATTTGGTTTGTTTCCGTATTTTGATATGTTTCTTATCGTTCACTCAGCGGTATTGTAGCCGAATGCACGGGAACCTGCGACTTCGCTTTCGCCGAACTTGATACGCCAGTAGTTACCAGTCGTGCAGATGTGCCAGCAGCGAAATATGCAACCACTGCAATAACCTTCTTTGGAGAAAGTGAGCAACTGAACTGCTTGCAACGAGTTTGACTAACTCTGCGGTGATTTTGTTATTTTGCCGTTAAAACAACACGTTAATCACCATGGGCGTCGGAAGGATTTCTTCCAGGGAAGGTGGCTATAGGGGAGTTTTCCAAGAACTGGCCAAAAACATTTTTTTTATAGAGGGACAACAGTAGTGAAGTTTCATTTTAACAACTCGAAACTAAAAGAAAATCCAGAGGAGGTCTTGCTCGCATTCCTCCCCATTCCGACGCCCAAGCTAACTGGATATATACTGAAAATGCAAAAGCGAACGTCCGACAGCAATTGCTTCAAACGCTTGTGTGATGAAAATGTGAAAGCGAATAAGAAACAAACTTTTATACAGACTAACTGTTTTTTGCTTCACTACGCATCGCCGATACTTGAAAAACACACTTGTTTTGATGAACGCAGAGTTTGGATCAAGCGGGGTCACTGTTACCATTGGCAACGAGGAATGCGCAGTTGATAGCTTTTCTGACACCGAAATCCAATGCACTGTGGGACGTTTTCCAGTTGGACTCAATAAAATCGCTGTGCATGCCACGAGCAAAGGTATATAATATTTCGTGTAATAATCTGCACCAGAATTTATCCAACTGTCACGGCATAACTACTGCATATACCTCACCCCTGTTGCTATACAACGACAAAAACAGCAAGGTGAACTTGCTGCTAAGCTTAATAGCTGATTTTCGTAATGACCTGTCGGGCTACGTTTTGGCAGGCTATGCGAGATTTGAAAAATCTGACGATGAAGAGATCGATAACCCACCAATCATCGACAGCATTACTCCAGACAAAGGAAGCATTTATGGTGGAACAACCATCACAATCACTGGTGAGTAGAAAAAAGACAAATTGCTACAAAATTGTGCTTGTAACGTTTAGTCACAGATGAAAGACATGGAGGTGTCCGCCAAAGCACTGTGTTTTTCCAAATGGGGGTTGTTTTTCGTTTGGAAACATTCGAATGTTAATTTTGCTCTTTGCCAATCGAAACTTTGAAATCCATTTAAAACAGCGTTTCTTAAGCATTTGTGGGTCACCGAACCCTAGCACATCGTAATAAAAATTACGGATCCTTCAAGAGAAAACACTGCAATAAATACTAAAATATTAGATTTTATCCGTTGTAGTAGCAATCAAATTGTCTGCAAAGCCTACCCTTTCGAAATGTCAGAGCAAAGTCAATTAACCCTTTAAGTCACATTCATGGACCATTTAGGGGTTCACGGGCCCATGTTTGAGAAGCCGTGACTTGAAAGTTTAAACATTTTTTTTCCTCGAAAATTGAAAACGAGTGCTGACATGAATTACACTGTGTCCTGTTTGCTTCAGGCAACGGTTTCATCGACGTTGACACAACCGTCACGGTTGGCGGTCAAGACTGTCCGGTCACGCGGACCAACTTCAGCCAAGTGACTTGTCTCACACAAGCCCTTTCAGCAGGCTCTGTGACGTTGTTGCTAACATCCGGTGGTGTGACTTACCCCGAACAAAGCTACGAGTACTCGGAAGCTGCTACTCCTTCTATTAGCTCTGTAGTTTTAACATCAGGTAAGGATATTTGCACAAACTGCTTTTTTGGTCTACTCGACACCAGTGGAGATTCTAGAATGAAAAAAGTGTGGAGCCCACTGCGGGGCCAAGGAAAATGGTAGGGAGGCGACATAAATGTCTCTAGTGCATGGTGACTTTCCGTTGTAATATAAATTGATTTGCTATGATTAACCCTATCAAACCCAACATAGTCTTGTGAATATCGTCAGAGCCGTCGCCAGAAAGTCTTCAATAGCGGGCTTTACGTCTGTGCAAGTTTGCTTGACATTCTAAAAACTGACAAAAACTCCACTGGTTTGCAGTGTTTCTTATTTCCATTTAGGGTCTTGGAGCTTGTTTTGGGGGGACTAAGCCCACCAAAGCCCGTCGTGGCAACAGAACTGAATATCGTTGAATATGACCTAGCGTTAATATTCACTGGGACACCTAAGCACCACTAGATGCAATCGCACACTTGCACTGCTATGTTGAATATTCTGTGCTAAACATACAACTTCCACAGCACTACACTCTGACTCTACACATGCAAAACGAAACACCATTTCCCGCACACAATTGTGCCGGTGACGACCCCACATGAACGAAAACAGCGGCACCAAAGTGAAAACAATTCACATGAAAGCGAAATGCTTCCAACGACAAGTGCTATCATGACACAGAGACAAGTAGGCTATTGATAGCCAACTTTTTTCGTCAAACTATTCTTACTACGAAGCAAGTTTTTTTAAATAAATCATCGGCCAACAGATTAGTGACTACGACTAATCCGTTTTTGTGGTAGCTTACGAACACCTTGTGATGTAACAATAACAACGTTATGCAACGACTATCACAGTGTGATACCATGTGCAGCGTGTGTAGGGTAAGGACCTTACAGTGCACTATGCAGTTAACAACAGCGAAGTTTCAACACCAGTTGACCAGTGGCACCTAAACTAGCACAGCCGCGCCGCAGATAGGTGGTATGTGTGTATCGGCGTTTTGAGCGTGTACCTGGTAGCAAGATGTAACATCAGGCACAAAACTTGCCCAGCAGATAGTCATGACAAAGTCGTTCATTATGACATTCACACTAAATTTTTCTCTAACTGATCCTCGGAAGCTGACTTTTAAGCCCTGGTTTAATGCATGGCAGTGATTCCCAACGGGGTCCAGACCGTCCACCTACCACAGAGAATTCCATAAATCTTTGATAAAACGTTCACTGACCTATGTGCAAGTTTCGACTAGTTGTTCATGAGCTGTCAGCATAGCAAAGTGGTCCATCGGCTACATTTAAAAAAGGTGGTCCATGGGTCCAAAAAGATTGAGAACCACTGATTTATGACTATCTTGTCATAAGCGAAACATGGACCACCTCAAATAAACCAAAAGAAACAATTTGACAAATAGACAACGAGCAATACGATTCTCGCACAAAACCATGCACCGTCTACGTCAGAATTTCATATCAACATCAAATCAGTGTAACTTAATCCTATCATGTCGACTGTCAAATTCATCAACGAAGCCATCTAAATCTATTTTTCAGGTCGTACCCTTTCAATTGAAAGTAGAGCATTGTTACTCAATATTTCACTGGTCGTGGAATTTCTGAGAAATGTTTTCACTAATTTCATTTTTGAAAAAATTCTCTCGCATGAAGCGCTGGTGACCGGAAGAGTTACAGCTATTAGTAACAACTTCTATAAACAATCAAGCGCACCTTTGTAATGAGCTATAAATGAAATAAATTGTTCGAGCGGTGTAGGCAGCTGTGACACTTTCCGAAGCAAATTCTTTGCCAGAAGTGTTTCATGTTTTAAATCATTTTCACTAATTGAATATGCATTTGCGAATTTTTGCAAGTGTTTTTCTGATAGAAATGTTTGACCTCAGGGTCAAAGAGCTTAAATAGCGGAAAGAATTGTTCATGAACCATTACAAAATGCCATTACAAAGTTCTAGAAGGTTGTAGGACATGTGTAGGTAGACTTAGAACTGAAGTCACGACCAGTTGCCTAAGATGATTCGAAGTCATACGAGACACAAAGCAGCAAAGCACACGCGTACAGTCAGGATAAATTCGGATAAATTATCTTACACCGATTCTTAATGCTGTCGCAAACATTTTCCTATTGGACAAGCAACAATCTGCTGACAATAATATAATCCAGTTCTACCTCACACTGAAATTCACGACAGATCAATCTTCCCATTTATAACGACTGTTTCTTTGCTTCGAACTGAACCTTTCACCACCAAAACCGCGGTCTGACTAAATTTCACGCAGGATCCGAGCAACCACTGATATATGTCGTCATAAACAACTCCCATTGCCCTGCCGTCAAAACCAACAACCCAGGTTATCATACATTTGGAAATATTAAATGCAGGCAAGAGGGCTTCTAAATTATCGTTTAAAATTTTGCTGGCTGAAAGTTATCTGCTGTACATGTTAATCAAACGAACTTGAACATGAAATTAAACACAAAACTGGGGAGCCAAGCAGGGGCCAAACAAAAATCTGGGCGAGCCATGACCCACCCAGGCCCCCCCTTAGAACCGCCACTGCTCAACACCCACCCAGTCATGATTTTTTATGCATATTGCGCGAGAATCTATTTTTTATTATTCTGGGTAAGGTTTGTGGAGTTCTTCACAATAGCAATGACGTGGATTTAAATATTGCTGGCATGTAATATACACCATTGCACTGTTACGTGGCATTTTGCGCATTACCTCATGTTGGTTTGCCCTGATAGATCTTTTATAGCGTGTTCAACGTATCTTAAGCAAATTTTGCGGTTCTGTGAGATTTGATAACCATCGACTTCAACTACTTTCGGGCAGGAATTGGCAACTTTTTTGGGTGTTTAGCGCCTATGGAACGAACCATCGTCCAGTCTGTCTGAGAATCGCGTACTGTTTCAACTAAAAAGTGAACTGTGCCATTAAGCCAGCGTCAACCTTGCTTGCTTTCGACTTGTCGCTTTAGACCACCTATGTCGAAAAAACATTCCGTACTGAGTCCCAAATTATCTATTTTAAATGATGGTCGCACATTGAATGACTAACTTTGATCTTAGCTGACTAAAATTTGGTTTAGCTAGTGCAGTGAAAGCGTTAGAATCCTAACTGCACTGGGAACGACTGTTTGGCGCCTTTAACCACTCCGTAGGTGTGATATCATAGACAGACTTAGTAACAATGGAACAACAATAGTAGAAATCAAAAAACTAGAAATAAGTTTTACTAAACTGGGCCGCATGCATTCCGCGGGCCACGGGTTGGACATAACAGCTTTAGACGCTGGAAACATGGATGATACAAACTTTAAACAAATTTTCGCCAAATATGCTCAGTTGATTCTTCTCCTTCGAAAGGTTTGTCACCAGCGGCTGTAAAATTTTCAGACTGCTGATAAATTTTCTGTCATTAAAAATATCTTCTTGAACTTAATTTACGAAGTTGATGGGAATGTAAAAGGACAATTTCACAGCATTGCGGTTCTCCAGAAACTCTGTTGGTGCAATAGTTTCGTTTCAACCTGGTGTCTGCGACTATGCTAAAAGTTTATTGCACTCTCTACTGAATGGTTGGATTCTGGATTGGTATTTACGAACTAATTCATATCTGCATGGTGAGCTCACTTGATCTTGGCCAAATGAGCCTCATGCATGTTGCCATGGATGCAGTGGTGTAGCAAGACTGAGTGCTGCCCAGAGGTGATTGGAGTCACTGTTTTGACACCTGCTCCTGTTCCAAAAAAGTGTCTCCAGCTCCTGCTCCTCCAGGCCCTATCGAAAATCCCCACTCCGACTCCTGTTTCCACTGCGAACACTTAAAAGCAGTGCCTATTTTTCCCCACGAGGGACTAGCACTGCTGGAGCTATTTAGCTGTTAGCCAATCTAGATGAGTATTGTCATAGTTTTACTGCTGACAAGTTATTTAGTGGTTTTCGTTATAGGTTAAACCCTAACTGTTACCTATAAATGATTTAGTAATAAGCACAATGTCACAAGAACACCTGCTATCTTTTCACATAATCGCCTCCACAAAAAAACAGATACTAGGCTACATCAAAAACACTTCATACCGCCTTATTAATTAAAGTATCTCCCTTATTACAGTATATTGTGAACTTGCAAGATAGTATTGTCACGTTTAGTAATAATTTGAAGTAAACAGCAGTTGAGCATTGACTATGCGCCAGCCAGAAGAGAGTCGGCGCGTTGAATCATTCATTGACCAATTTGACCAAGATAATGATGTCAGTAGATTATATTAATCTAACAATCAGCCTTTCAGATAAATTTTGATTTAACAAAACCTATTATCCGGCTCCTGTAAAAAGTAAAAACTTAACTCCTGCTCTGGGTCCGTTTTTCATTCAAAATTCCGACACCGGGTCCTGCTCCGGCAAAAATTGTAGGCTCCGGCCAGAGTCCACTCGCGCACTCCGCCTCCGTGATTGATGTCGTCCGGGACCGACCTTCAGAGGTGGCCGGAGTCACTTTTTCAGACTCCGACTCCGATCCTGTTCCAAAATATTTTGATCCGGATCCGAGTCCGGGTCCTGCACTTTTTCAAATGTGAGAATCCGACTCCTGTTCAGACTCCGGCTACCATCACCGATCCAACCGAATTTATCCATGTTTTTACTTAAGAAATGACTACACAGACGCAGCTACTGCTGAAATTGAAAAGTGACTCCGGGTCCGTTTTTTCACAAATTTTTGACTCCGGCTCCGGGTCCGAAGGAAAAACGCAGAATCCTGCCGGAGTCGACTCCGGCACTTCGGATCCATGCCCACCTCTGCCGACCAGACAAGTGCCGCCTTTTCCACCCTTCAAATTTGCTTACAACAATTTAAAGCGAAATAGGATCATGTTTGATGTGTATCAAGATATGAGGAATTATAAAGCATCTTGAACGTGTGCTTTGTTGTTCACTTCATGTTTCAAAAGTGGTTTATTATTTTAGAGTATATGAGAGGCTTCAAATGTTAACTTTGTCGCCACTTGCGCTGGGCCTTCTTCAGGTGCGTGGCCCATATGATAAAATAGGTCAAATAGGTTTAAACGGCCCGTTGTTGAGAAACGCTGGCTTGCATCCTCCATCGTCACGTGCAAATGTCGTGTAACTGTCAGTTTGGGCTTCTACCAATCAGGCGTGCACAGTTATTTCCTAGCTTCGTTCATTACCAACAGACGTCTATTTCGACAACTGTACAACAAAACTACCACGTAGAACAGGGGTGACCAAACTTTTTTCAGTGAGGGCCATATTGTTCTGTCGGTACCAGCAACCGGTCAGCTTCTACAGATTATACCTTTTTCATATAAAATATGTTATATTTTAAAAAATTTTACGTGCTAAGATAACTATAAACTCAACAATCATACTTCGTGTTTTCCGAGTAGGAGTGATAAGTCAGTGACACCCGATCAGCGCATGAAGTACTAAAAGTGTGAATGTGTACTAAAAGTGTGAACCAGGGCCACAAAATATGTTCAGCAAAGTACTAAAAGTGTGAAAAGTACTAAAAGTGTGAACCAGGGCCACAAAATATGTTCAGCGGGCAGTAGTTACAATGCCCCTGACGTAGGACATCCGCCATTTGTTGACAAGCGATGATCACACCGTTTCAAGTACAAAGGTAATCGCATTGAATAACTTTAATCAGTACGGCCATTGCCAAGTTTGCAACTGTTTCGGCTAACGTCCGTTTAAAAGCCTTCACCATAATCATAACTAAACATATAGTTTGTTTTTGTGCTATGTTTTCAGACTAAGGCTCCTTGACTTTAATTTATCAAAATGAGAGCAACGCCTTTCGTAAGCTTTTCTTATTGAAATTACTTTTCTATGACCGCAAATGTTACATGTACGGTTGAACAAAGGAGCCAAACCTTCTACGAAACGCACATTGCCAACCGGCTGGCAGTGATTCACCCTACTTACAGTTCAAGCCTACAATCCGAGCTCTAAACTACGCATGCAAACACACCAGCTGAACTAACTCGCTTTATGAATGTCATTTTCCAATATCGTTACGTCATACAGAAAACCATCAGTGCCATTGAAACTGAGCAACGCCACCTTTGCAGAGTTCTTCACTTCATCCCCCAAAATTCGACGTTGATAAACCCACCTAATAACTAGGCTGCAGCTTGTTGTGGCACTTATTTATTGAAAATATTCCACTGAACATTAAAAATTACCATAAGACGTGCCAAGAGATGTTCTTCGCCAATGCCGACAGGTGCCAAGTGATGCGATGATGTTGGGGCATGTCTAAGGATCGAACGCCAGGAGAAAAAGGATGTAAGCTAGCTTTAAACAATTAAAGTGGTTTTATGCGTGGGTTTTCTTCAGATGTTTAGGCAATACAAACCTCAAGCTGCCGGACTAGTAATGTCTGCTAGTCTGTGGTCAAATGTCATCTCTGTTGAAAGGACTTTTGAGTGGGTTGCTAACAAATGGCTTTGGCTGAGAGGAAGGTTTAGTGAATGGGGTACAAATGCCCCCATGTAAGTATGTTAAAAAGGCCCCTGTTTCAAAACAAACACATGGAGGCAGTTTAACACACTGGAGTTGACCCAGACTTTTGAGTAAATATTTTATTAACATGCTCACTCTACAACCACATTTCCTAGTTTTTTAGGCTATCACACCAGACCTTCTAACCACAAAAATTGAAGAGTTAAAATAATTTTTAGTCAACAATTTGCCCCCCCACCCAAAGGTGCCTTCCGCGGCCAGAAGTCCCCAGGACCTTCTCTTGCTACGCTACTGCATGGATGTGAAAGTCTGCGAAAAATTTCATTTCACCGTATTGATTGCTTGCGGCTTAGCATTTCTGTGCTTTCCAAGCTAAAGAAATTGCAACAACTGGTCAAATAAAACCTACGATGGTAAATCACAATGAAAACTAACTTTAGTTGAGAACATTTCAGTTGCGTTCAGTGGCGCTATTTATCCATCTGTGTTTTTCGACAACGCCAACTGCTTAGGCCTAGGATACGAAGTAACCTCGCATTGTTTCAACAAATGAGTAGATTACTATGCGACAGCTTTCAAAGCACGTTCGACTGCATGAATGCGCTTTTGACGGTTTGTTGTTGTGGATAAGTATGGCAGCGTATCTTTTCCTCAGAGCGAAGGAAACGAAATGCTGTGTTGAATCAGCGAATTGATGAGGATTCTGAAGATGAAGTGGTGGAACACAAGCATATGGTTAAAAGGTCCGCTGACGTGGGTAAGTGTAGTACGATAGTGGCTATGTTTTTTTGTAAATGAAGTGTCTTGAGTTATGGATTCGATTTTGTTCAAGTGATGTGTCGAGAATGAGGATATCAATTCGCAGTTTGTGGTTGAAAAGAATCGACAGAAGTGGATTTTGTATCCGTTTTTTTGTAATTTCTGACAGTGCACACATGGTACATGCTTTAGGTGCATTGCACCCCGTGATGGATGAAATTCCGAATAATATATTTGACACTTCATGGATTCATAGAAAGTAATTGCAGTAGAATCACTTAAAGTTTATCAGCACAGCTTCCTACACATAAATGGGAGACAATTAAAAAATCTGGTTTTGCTGCAAGCTTTCGAGTAGCCAGTCGACTGGCTTCCACGCTTCTTTCGCTTTGCGATAATTCAGACTTGCACATATCTGCATTCAAGTAACTAGTGACTATACTCTCCACCAGGACTGCCATTCAACAATTTCTGAAAAAAAAACAGATTGCACATGAAAACAACCCATTTGCCTGCAAAAAAACAGAAATATTAATTTGTAAAAGACATGTGAATGCAAATACATGGCGTGAAACGGTGATTAAAATACTGAGTTACGTCAGTTCCTCTTCCAAATTTTCGTCTGCAGCGTGAACATTAACGTTTGGATCACTTTTGCATTGCTCAAGACGCTTATATAACGTTGGTGACATGCTCCATTAATGTGACATCTTCCACTAATTCAGGCTTTGTGGTCCATACCATTTTGCTGGCTTCTTGGCTACGCTTGTTTTGCCAGCATCCTTTCTTTACTAGTCACTGTTTAAGCAAGATTGTTTTTGTTTTAACATGATTAACAAATGAAATTATTATTTCTACTGATGCAAAAAGTGTGGAAAAAAACTAAATCTGGTCATTACATCAAAAAGTATTTCAAACTCCTGTTTATCTAAGCCGTCTTTCATGTTACGCACGCACACACATAATACCAGAAATCAGGAATAGCTTTATTAGACAAGAACACAGTTTTGAACTATCGAAATGGCCCCAAGCTGATCTTCAGCCTCAGGATGGGGTAAATGCAGGGCCACACTTGCTATTGAACTCGGATTGTTTGGCAGATCGGAATCTAAAATCGTTAAGCTGGCAAAAACCACTTACTCCAGTAGAAATCGTTTTTAATTCGCATGCATCGACAACCAAGAAATTTAAATAATCAATCTCAAACTTTTTTCATCAGTTTCTTCAGCTAGCGTACTGAGACAATGACTCATACAATACATCGTTTGCTCATATACAAATCTTTAAATTGTTTATGTAACCGTGTGTTATTTATTCTTGTTATTTTTTTTGTACCCGCAATTGCATGACTGGTTATACCGGATCGTAAGCAGTGTTGCCAACCCTTCTTGCAACGGATGTACCAAATCTGGTCTAAAAATATACCAAATATTTTCCAAATCTATTGGTAAGAAAAATCGTATAAGTTAATGCTATTTTTCCATGCTTTTACTACTTCACCTACCTGCTCAACAGTTGCTGTTGAGCAGTGACACAAAAAAGCCTACAACCTCAATTTCTACTTTCTTAATTTCAGCAGTGACAGATTTATTAACCACTGAAATATTCCACCTTGCAACACCTGCAATTGCCTTTTCATATCTTCGTGGCCCATCCACCGCATTAATCTGCTGTATAATATCTACTTTGCGGTTTCTAGTTTTTTGCGCAGTTTGCAGAAGGGATATGCAGCACCAGCAGAATCCTAATTTGCAAGCCATGCAAACTCTATAAATCACTCTCTTCCACTACCAGATCTTCTGCCAGTCTCATACGCAGCTTTCCAACTTTAGGATGCTTTGGCTGACGAAAGCGCAAAGTAAGAGCTACGTTTAGTGTTTTTCAGAACCTTCCAGCTCTCTTCTAGTTTCGTTCTCCACTTACCCAAAGTGCATGCTTACTCCCATGTTAGGCAAAGGCAAAAACACCACAATGTTTTTTTATAAACAAAAGCGAAAACTTACGTTTTGCAAAGTACCAAATATTTTGGTTTACAGTCTTAATTAAGCCCTCCAACAAAGTATACCAAATGTACACCAAATTTTTCATATATACCAAATCAAAATTTATATACCAAGCACTTGAAACTGTGTATATATACCAGTTGGCTATATACTGTGTATATATACCAGTTGGCAATACTGATTGTAAGCAACCTACAATATTTGATATTGATTCTGCTATGAGGGCGGGAAACCGACTGAACACGTTTTGTTGCACTGATGTGATTCACCCTCTGATCGCATGCGAACACTGTGACGACCGGAAGATATGTTTATTATGTTATAGATTTACTACAGCTAATTGCCAAATTGATATCATCAAAAACAGATTTAACGGGATTTGTCAAAAATAAACCTAGACACCTAGATGGACTCGAAAAAAAACCAGATCTGCGTGGAAAAATCCAGCAATGGGAACCCTGCTCTCCACCAAGGCGACTGAGTTGTATTCGCAACTTTAAAAAATAGGAAATCGACCTCACGTAACACTACGCATTTGTAGTCATAAGAGCTTATAAGATTTTAGTAGTAAAGATGCGTAGTGTTACGTGAAACCGATTTCCTATTGAAAAATTTTGCGAATGGATTCCATCCAGTCTCCTTGGTGGAGATTAGTTACTGAAACAACTGGCAAAGTCAGGATTTGAATTTGAATGGCTGTCATCAAGGTTGCGCAGCGATTCTACAAACAGTTTGCATCGCAGGAAATTGACATGTTTGTGACGTTTGCCAGGAAGGCCTTTACCACTCAGCACTTTGCAGTTTAAGACAGCGGGTTTTTGAAACCCTGTAATCCGCTGAGCGTGGTGGAAGTTCAATTGCCAGCCGGAAAACTACCAACTACACCTACAATACAACAGTGTCATACGGAGTCTGAAATTTTTGACTCTGACTCCACTCCTGCTTCGGCTAAATGTACTCCGACTCCGAAAGATTTTTAAGTTTTGGACTCCGACTCCTGCTTAAACTCGAAAGTGTATGCCATTAACTTATGGCAGTGTATAAACGGCCGTATCTGGTTTTCGGTTCGAAAAGACTAAACAAACGTATCAAACGAAATTGCTGACCTTTGCAAAATATGTGACCTCCTGTTTACATGTCAGTTGCTTCTCAGACTAAAGGATTAAGGTGGCTATTAGTTTTTTGTAACCCTATACCGGCCCTTAGGGCCTAAATCCTAATCCTAAATCTTAACCGTTAACCTTAACCGTAACTCTTAACCCTAACACTAAATGCTAACCCTAAACCCTAACCTTAAACACTTACACTGAACCCTAACCCTAAACGCTAACCCTAAACGCTAACCCTAAACCCTAACCTTAATCACTACCACAAAACAATCAGTCTAAATGCTAAACCTAACCATAGTCAAAAAGCTTAATTGTAAACACTCGTCTGCTTTTCTAAATGTACATCACAAGGGGTCCAAAAAATTTGACATACAATCTTGTGTAGGTTCATCAAAAAAAAATCAAATTCAACAAAGGAATGACTCGAACTGACAATTGTCTGGTCACTTCCCACTCGACCATGTTGACAGTAGTGAGAATTTTTCCTATTCATTTTTACATCTGGCAGAAAACTGAATGCGGGATACGGTCTTTTTGTCCTTCGAAACGGAAAGCTGGATATGGTTGTTGAGACACTGCCTAAACTTTTTATGTGAGCTAAATTTTATTGGCCAGTAGATTTTCAACGTATCACCATGAACAAGAAATTGTCCAAATCTTTATACACATTAAACTCCCCAACCTAACATTAACTTACATCCAAGTTGTATTAACATTTTTAGACTTCCTGTGAAGTTGTTTTGCACATTTCAAGTTTACATTATAACATGCTTTGGAAAAAAAACAACCTGCAATAATAATAATCAATAATTAGCAAACTAACGTCAATAAAAATATGACTCCCGCTCCACTCCGGCCACGGCCATTCCTTAAAAAAATCAACTCGAGCTCCACTCCTATTTTCGAAAATCGTTAAGACTCCGGCCGGAGTCCACTCCGACACTCCGGCTCCTGTGCACCCCTGCAATACAATTAACAACTAAGTCAACTTGCATGCGGAGAACAGCTCCTGTAGAGCTCAGCTGTAAATTGCTTCGCTAGTCAGTACGCCAATCGATTTCGCTTGTAGTGCAGGGCTGTTCAATTTTATGCCTTGCCAGGTTCGTGGCCTAAACTTTTGAAGGCTACTGCGGCAGTGCTCAGTAGATCAAGGCTTGGTAGTCAAAGCTAATCATGACAGACAACTATTCAAACAGTATACACTATAACACAACTCATGCACTTTCGCATTTTTCCGCCCCAGAATTTTTGGGCTTTTTGGTATGTTTTGTTTGATCTATTCCAATTTCTCATTGAAAAAAATAGTAATGACAGTTTTTTGCAGGGCAATTGTAAATGTGCTGTTGTTAGTTGTTCCAGTTGGCAGTTGTTCTGTTAGAAAATGTCGAGTTGACAGTTTTCTGGTTAGCATTTGTCCTCCCAGGCAGTTGTAGAACCGTATCGCGCTTCGTTAGGTTGAAAGATAGAGTACAGTGATCGCGTTTTCTTTGAGTGATGGGATGATCCCCGTGCGCTGCTACTACTCCCAGTGAACGTTCGACTGGGTTTCCGCACATGCTTGCTTAAAATTAAGTACAGGATTTGATTTTGTCACAACAGTCAAAAACAGAGGCTGAGACAAATATAAACAGCTTTCGTAAAATGGCATCTCATGTGGCTTGACGAAAGATTGTCAACATTCATGCAAACCTGATTTGGGTCTTTAAGGCTTTGTCGAAGTTTAAAAACTTAAACTTCGATTTTGCATTCTTTAAATCTTTAACGTTAAAAGTTTCAGGTAGTGGAGGGGAATCGATCGACATAAGAGGCGTGGGCTTTGGGACCGACCCTAATGTCATATCTGTGAAAATCGGAGGAATCCCGTGTATTGTGACATCAGCAATTGATACCAAAATAACTTGCACGCTAGGCGATGGCGAAGGAGGTCCTGCTGAAATTCAGGTGCGAACATAACAAGTTTCTTTTTTTGAAGCAACTCTTTAGTCCAGTGTTCACATTTTTCGCTTTGAACAAATGGTCGCCGTCCAAGATGGCGTGCAACTTAAGATAATTCGCACTGTAGCGAATCCTTATGATGGTGATGACGCATCAACTTTTACACTTTTGGTTACGTATGCCTCTCATCTGTGTATGGGTTTGTGCAGCTTAGTTTGGCTGATGAGCAATTCAAATCTGTCGTCTGACTAGATCTCTTTGGAAAGCTTTCAAACTGTTCAGAAGGCAAAAATCAAATTAAAGTTTGTCGAGGGTAGTATGCCTTCTTGACACACTTACATATTTCATCAAAACATATTGCTAACTTTCATATTTTTAGAACCCTGTGTTTTAGAGTGCAATATAGCAATAAGTCTCCTCACACCTCCCATAAGAGATATTTTCGTAATATTCCTATATAACAATTAAAGCAATCACTTGATTTTTTTCTTATTGAAAAAAAAACAACATTTTAATTGCATAAGCTAAAAAACCGAATGAACTGAAGTTATGTACTCCACGCAAACTGAAACATTCTCTTAACGTTTCTAAGATCGAGCTTTGCTTGCAGGTGTCTGTTGGTGGAAGTGGTTTAGCCCAAAGGTTCATCTCATTCTCATACAGGTTCTCCGTAGACTCGATTTCACCGTCAACAGGTGAGCATCGTGATGCGAAAAAGAGCCGTTTACAGTTAAATAAATTGCGCGAGGCATTGACGTTTGAGATTGTCATCTTCTTGTACCTCCTTTTATCTGCGCTGAAAATGTTTCTCCGGTGATTCACTTATCGCAGCTCCTTCGCTGTTTAGCTGTAGTGCTATAGGTACTGAACAATTTCAATTTCTGCGCAAAACTTTAGTGCAACATCTAAGATCTAAAGGCAAGAAAAAGATTCCACTGACGCTGTGCAATCTTTACGCCTCCAAAACACAGAGCGAACAAACAATACTTTCGTGAAAAGAGTTGTTTTTTTACTTGGCTGCCATTCAGCCATCTACAGTGGTTTTCGATTCATTTTCACTTTAGCTAAAATGTACGAGCTGGTGTTAAGCATACGAGGAATCTACCTGCTATGCTCTGCTATCATAACTTTGCGATGAATTTGCTTCACGTATCCACATTTCAGTGGCAATTCACCACAAGAGAAAAATGCAGCTAAATCAACTTATAACGTGCTTTGCTGGGAAATCGATTTCGCGTTAAGTGTCCATCTTGAATCGTGCATATTTCAACCAAAATCTTCCCAGTGAAATGTTAAGAAATAAAGCAATATTTAGAGAAATCACACTAACTGCAGTTTCAAACACACGCTATTACCGTTAAACTTGCATAAACACACGCTATCATCATATGTTGTTATCACTAAAACCAAAAAGCTGCATTCAGCAAGCGCCAATAGGCGAACGGCTAATTTCGACCCGCCGCTTGGAATAAGTGGTACACGCGATGAAACTGCCCCTAGGCACAGCAATGGACTGAAAGTACTGAAGCCTGTTTTAATTTAGTGCATGTTCTGTTTTCGAATTTTTTGCTTGAGAGTCATTTAATATGCGTTTAGCATGTAAACTGAGCATTTGTAAAAAAAAACTAAAATGGATATTATCGCTCCCTTCTGTTAATCTAGCGCACTCTGCATAAGAACTTTGGCCTGATATTATGGAGTGGAAATTGCCGAGTTTTTTATGTGGGTAAACGCAAAAGCCGCCGACTTTTGGCGCAAGCAACTGTTTTTTAAGAGTTGAAACCTCAAACAAACTTTTCTTGAAAACATTTGTAGTGCAGATCTAAGCAAATATAGTTCGATTAGAAGAATCTCGCCGTTTTGTACGTCTATCACTTGTTGCTATACAGGCTAGAACAAAACAGAATTGAGTGGTATTGTAGGATCAATCTATTGGCAAATCTAAACGTATGCTTGAAGGTAGCAATAAAACATCGTACAAAACGCTTGACCGATCAAGCGTTCACAAATTTACGGGTTTAGCGTTTTTCGACCATAACAAACAAAGGTTTACTTGAAACTACCCTTATGTTTGTTAAGGGTTGTTTATGTTTTGAACGGCTACCCTCGCACGCCACACCGAATGTTTTTTTGAAGGACATGCAATAATTCAAAACGAAATTCATAAATATGCGCTGTACACACCTGGTTACAGCAGTCTTGCGAGCTTTAAATTTACCCAGCACGACACTGATTCCAGCAATGCTACCTTTTAGAAATAGACAAGCAAAACATGGGCTTTCGTTCTGTTTCTATATCCCAGGCAGCTATGGCGGATGCCAGCTGGTTATTGTCAAGGGCGTGGGATTCTCCAACAACTCCGTCGTGAAAATTTGCGAAGCGAGTTGCATCATCCACGGCCAAGTCAACTCAACCCACATTATTTGCGAGACACCAAGAAACCCAGCGATTAAAAACGGTACTTAATTGCAGAATGTGCACGATAGCAATTACGTCAAACTAAAAAAGAAATTTAGAGAAATGGTATGTGTAAAAATGGTCAATTTTCGCATTTCTTTGATACTGTCGCTGCTGGAAGCTGTTTTTTTTCCCTGTGACGTTTTGGTCATTTGTCCCTCAACAGCATTAAAATTCGCCGTAACAATATCCACTAGCTTACCTTTTCGGTCATTATGACCGAATTGACTTAATTTTTTCAGCCATGTCAAAAAACTCGGCCAATAACCAGAAAATGACTGAAAGAACCAGGACTGGAAGTAAAATTAATTTTTCATGGACGTGTTTGGGAACCTGTAACGTGTATCGCTTGCTTTGCAGGCTCATCTGAAACTCTTTGTGATGTGACTGTCACCAACGGAGATAACACTGTAACACTGCTAGGCTCATACACTTATTCCTCAAGTCTGACGCCTACGATCGCTTCTATTTTGCCGAATCGGGGTGGCACCGCAGGTGGGACCAAAATAACGATCATCGGCACCAGATTCCCGTAAGTTACCGACATTATTTAGCACGTTGTAAACAAGGAAGTATGGTTTGAAATTTGAAAAAATATGGAAGTCGAAATGTATAGTGTTTGGTCAAGTCGTATTTATTCAAAGATAATGTGGTCTATCGTTGCAAACCGCAGGTTCTCTTTGAAGCAAGCTGGCCGAAACATAGTCGTGAAAATGACTTGGGGAAATTTTTCTTACAAAGAAGTACTTTCTATGAGTAATCCACGACCAAATGGCATTTAAAATGAAATTAAAATTGCAAAAATTGAGAAGTATAAAGCATTATACGAATTGCAAAAATGAACGAAAAATTTAGAATAAAGAAATTTCGAAAGCTTGGCAATAACAACAATAACTAATTTTTGTCCTAAACGCAAAAGCAAGATGCTGGAATGACCGAAACACAAAATACACAAAATATACTTTCAGATTCGTTTTATTTTTTTTCTTGCCTGCCAAATACTGCAACAACGTCTTTCATTGGTGTAGGAGCAGGCAAGTGTTTGTGGGGGCGAAGGATTTTTGCCCGAATTCTCCCAAACTTGCCCAAAAGATCTCCAAAAAAGGTGACCTCCAAACAAAGCTTGGCATGCGATTTTGGGCGCCATTTTTTTCAAATCAAAGCGGGTTGAGCGCCACTTTTGCTCATATATTCAAGGAGATTGCTTAGATTTTCAAGGATTTGTGCAGGTTTTCAGAGATTTTTTCCCAAAATTCCACTGATTTTGCTGACTTTTAAAGACATTTGCCCGGATTTTCACCAAATCAAAACTTTTGAGGGTGGGCCTGCACCCCTGCCTTCTACTCCAGTGACTTCATTAGTCGACCTGTTGTCTGTAGTGTCACGTGACATCTTCAACAATCCGAGTATGAACAACGTGTTGGCACAGTAGTTCACGTTGATACTAAAAGCTCAAACCTGTGTGTCAACTGAAAGATTTTTCAGCAAACAATTTTTTGGTTGTAAAAAGGAAAACAAGCTTCATCAAACTTGTTTTTATTTACCCAGTCTTGAAAGCGAATCTGCGCCGATAGTGACCATTGACGGTAGCGACTGCGAAATTTCAAGCCGGTCTTCAACAGAAATCATCTGCACAACCACCGAACACCAAGGATCGATCAGCACGAAGGTGTGTGAACATAAATGCGAATAGAGATAGCGCTGCAACCGTAAACTTCAAACTTCAAACGGCAAATGCAAAGTTTTTGTGTAATATTTCGTTGGCGATTTCCTGTTTCTGACGGCTTATAGCACGCTTCCCGAAAGTGGGGGTTAGTCTTGCTGTTGCAAAGAAAACCCCTCACTGCAGAATTATTACACTTAAACTGACAGTTTGTCCTGACCGTGATATCGTTTTATTGCACCAGCTTCAATGGCCCTACTCTGGTAAGCTTATTTGCGATATAGAAATTTTCTATAATCTTTGCTCAGAACAGAGATAGCACGACGTGCAATGAAATCCGAGATTCCATACTTTCGCGTTTAGGTGAAAGTCGCGATAGGAAACAACGGAATCGCAACGCAAGACAACGCCGATTTTCAATACATTGACAAGTGGTCGTCGATCTATACATGGGGAGGAAAGACAGTTCCTGGAGAAGGAGATATCGTTGTTATCGAAAAGGTCTGCTTGCTGTTGACTACTGCCTTATTTGCGTATGTTTATATCTGAACCGATAACACAATGTTCGTCCAGCCAATGTTGTGAAACGAATTATGAAATCGTAGCTATAGTAATGATGCAAGGATACACGATAAAGTTCGGAGAAGCGGAAACAAAACTTGACATTTTTTGAAGTAATGAATCCAAGAAAGCCGGCCTACCTCTGGACGTGCTTCGAAAATGTACGTCGGGTTTTGCGAAACCCGGTTAAACTACCGGCAAAAAAATAAACATAGTTTGCCTGATGAGTGATGGTTAAAAATAAGTAATAGCCATCACACGCTGGTCTTGTCATCAAAAATTTTCAACTTGCAGGGAAAAACAGTCCTATTAGATACAGACACAGAAATTCTGAAAATGTTGCTTGTTGATGGTGGAGAAGTAATATTCGAAGATGAAGCAACAGTCTCACTGCATGCTGAGAATATTCTAATCACCAATGGAGGGTTGCTGCAGGTATTAAAACTGATGTTTAATGTCTGAACTCCTGACGCGTGTTTCTAGCATTTGTACGAAATAAGCGATTGCTTTTCTCTTTTTTTTCAAGTGACAGCTGAAACGTGAGAATCTCAACCAATAAAAGGACTGCAATGACAAAATGGAATTACTTCATAGTGCAGCTCATTTTAAACTACATTTTGACTATATGCAGCTTGTGCTTCTATGAATGGCATAGACCTACGCACTAGATAGTTCATATGGTAGGCAAAACAATGTCTTAGAAGCAAGAAGTGTAGAAGTAGTGGTAGGCAAAATGGTTTAATGTCATGTGACAGTTAAGTAACAACAAAAACAGTTTCTGGAAGGTCAAACATACCATTGGATATGCGAAAGTGGCAAGTGTTGCTCAACTGCATGGAGTGTCTATAGTATGTTTTTTCACAGCACGTTCTTTAATCCACAATTTTCAATCGTAAGCGAAGTGTGACGTCACATTTTAGCATCACCTCCTGCTTATATGTCACGTAGTAAGTGAATATATCGATGTACTCCAGTTTTTGACTCTATTTCAAGTCATGTGATGCAGGAATACACACGTTTTCTGGACGCTAAACCCGCTATAAGTGAATGAAATGGGCACTTGACAGTGATCGCAGTAGGGTACTGGTTGAAGTACCAACACAGTCTATGCTCGCTTTAACTCGAATCGCGTCAGCTCTTAGAATCAGCAGCAGTTACTTGTGTATAGCTACTTTTGTTGTATTGCACCTTACTGAATAGTCCTTCGCAGTCTTTAATAATTCCTGATTGCTCATAGGCAAACTACTACGTTAATGTGTAGCATGGGTTATTTGGATCCATATCGTTGTGACAGCTAATTTTGTTTGTGGAAAGAAAATTTTGTGAATTTTCATGTCCTTATCAACAAACATTTAGTGTTGTGAAGATAGTATTTCTGTGTTTATATCATTTTATTGCCAACAATAGAGAAAGAACGAAACATGCTAATATAAATACACAGCGAACGGAATGGGTTTGTTGTACGCAAAAGCTAAAGTTCCTGCAAAGCTAACGTTACTGCACTTTGATCATCTATTCAATTTTAACATTCATTACACGTGATGAGAGTGAAGCTGTGTTCCCAACACACGGGTTCGCAATATGGTGGGCAACACATCGTTAAACTCTTCCTTGGGAGTTGGACACAAGAAAAAACTTTTCCTCCTCTACAAGCTGGTTCCTGTTCACACTGATATACTTGAAACAGATACCTAACATCTCATCATAACTTCCATTGGTCTTGGTGAAGCTAAGATTTTTTATCTATTCATCACATGAAAAGAGGGTCAACACGCAACGGCGCCTTGAACTATGCAAAAAATCAAGAATAGATTGTCTGACAGCGGTTCATGCGTTTGACGTTTTGATGTCCAGCAGGGTGCAAACGAGAACAAGAAGATATCGGCGGGTTTGTTGCATGCAGGTGCAAGTTCAAACCCTTTGATCAACTGCATCAACACCGGTCTTATAGTCTTATTAACAAACTTTCTGAACTTCGGCGTCCATTTTAGATCTCACTTATCTATGCAGACAATGCTTATGCTGTGATGCATAGTGCTCCAATGTACCATAGATTTATTTGTTTTGGTAACATGGATGACCATGGTCGTTTTATTGTTGAAACCTACAGTAAAAATAGAGGTTTTTGGTTCTGGAGACTTTTAGCTCTCGTGCATTCCGGAATGTTTGCCTGTGCTCACTGTCCCAACAACAGTCAACTCGTGTCGAAACATTTTTTTTCGGAAAGGAAGACCTGCAGAAAGGTTGTCCATATTATCGCAGATACAGTTTAGAAGTACGCAGCCCGATGTCTGTCACAGGTTAGGTAAACCCTTGCCAAACATTTTGGCTGTGAGTCTGTCATACCAAACAAAAATGCCGCAGTAGCAAGAATAACTGACGAAACCACCCAGTACGTTTGAAGTATTGTAAAAACCAGTTGAATGCAATGCTTGCCCTCAATTATTGACGATGCTTATGACATTTTGTCTTCATCCCATGTGAGAAATAATGGCTTAGCTTCAATACAGCATTTATCTGGGATTCAAATTATCTGTAACCTGCACGATTTGCCAATTAATTTGTAAAAACATTACCTGTGTGTGAGATATTAATTGCCTTGCAAACGTTTCAACACGTTGAAATTCGGTTGCAAATAGTTTTCTTAACCTTTGTTTGAGCAACATGTGAAAGGGTTTAATACTGAAAGAACGTAACAAAAGAGCTCTATTGCAAAGAAACACTCACGTTGAAAACAGCAGATTATAGCATAGTTTGCCTGCTAAGTAGGCAAGTTCAGTTTTCATAAATAGAGATTTATCGACAAAAAAATGAAAAAAATAGAAGATTTAGCTGCAAAAAGATCTTTATACTAAATCTGAAACTACGTAATGCTTCGACAAAAAATCAAAACCTGAACTTTTTTGCGTCTAAAACTCATTACAGCCGCTTCTTTTGGCTGTATTCAAAAAGTTGGGAGTTGAAAAAGTTAAGTTTTCTTCTGCTAACGAGCATCGTACATAAGGTTAGTTTCGTCTAGGTTAGTTTCGTCTAGAGTTAAAGTTCAAGTAAATGACAAGCTCAATTACCAATGCGCACACTTTCTTGGCACTGGGTCATTTTTTGCAGGTGGGGACTGAAGAAAAGCCGTACACAGGACATGCGACCATTGAAATGCACGGTCATCTCCGCTCGACCGAGCTGCCCGTTTTCGGTGCCAAAACACTGGGTGTGAGAAACGGAACTTTGGATTTGCACGGACGTCACATTCCGTATACGTGGTCTCTGCTTAATGCGACAGTTGCGGCTGGCACTGATGAGGTATACTGAGTGCATGATTTTGAAAGCTTCGTTTGCATTTTGGGATGCGAGACTACAATATTTTAAAAGCATTTTTTGTAGTTTTGGTCACATCTGATTGAAAATTTGCCCTCTTGTTCAGATTAACCTCCTGGACCCAGTGAAGTGGCAAGTCGGAGACACCATAGTAATTGCATCGACTGGACTACGTCATTCGCAGTCGGAAAATGAAGTTCGCAAAATATCTGCCATATCAAACGGTCAATCGCTTTTTAGTTGTAGATGTGTCTTTCGCGTTGAAATTATTCTGTAAGTACTAATTTGTAGCCAATATTAAAAGTGTTTTAACGCCGTAACTGCAGGGACAAAGCTGGTTGAATGAGAACTTGTACTGAGCAGCGCTTCAAAAAGGAGTGAGTTAAAAACAATGCGTTTTAAAAAGCACCAACAATACAAGCCAGAGAAGATTTACAGTACCTACAATTTTGAAGATATGGTTGTTTAAAACACTAGAAGTCCCGAAAAATTTCTCCACCTACAAGGGCGAGTGCAGTCAAAAATTTCTCCACCTAGAAGGGCGAGTGCAGTCATTTTTTACGTTTCATTTGTAAAACCGTCCGTGAACGTTTTCTTTCGATTTACTTCATATGTTGCATTGAAACGAGTCAGCCAATCATATTTGCACGCTTTTGTAAGGTGTAAAGGTAGCCTACACAGAAAACGAAATTTGTTAACAAAACATTTTTTTAGAACTCAGTCACCACAGTTTTTGCATGTCTTAATTTTAGTTTTTCGGAATGTGTGTTTTCCACGAAAGAGTTTCCTGAAGTTTTGGCAGAAGTTTACTTGACAGAAACTGGCAATTTTTTTCCCAGCTTAGGTGTGATTAAACACCGATTGCAGAAAAGGCAGTGCTGGATTTCTCGGGCCACTGGTGGGTAAGGCGTTTCACAGCCCACTCTATCATTTGGCTTGCAAAACGCTTTCACAAGCTCAAGTAAAAACTATCTCCTTGACACTTTTAATTTCGTTGTTAGAGAGTAAAAGGTGTAAGCATTTATGCACTACAGTCGATTATGCTGAAAAACACAGCAACTGACAACCGTGTAGGTGAACTTTTATTGGTATGGCGTCTAGCCATCTGGTCCAGTGCATCCACGCACATGATCCTTAGATTGGTTATAGTACTCTACAGTTTCTGGAAAAATATTTTTGTGGTCTTTATTTAGTTTGTACTTTTTTTTTGCATTGAGCTCAAGATCCACACAACCTTTTTTCCTAAGCTTTGCAGTCTATATGAAAATAAATTTTCATAGCAGGCAATGGCTTATCTTTCATTACCGGCTCTGTATCTGGCACCTGTCGTTGTCGTTTTCATATAGTGCCCAGAATTGTTGTTTTTGCTCTGATTGAGATCTTCCGCTAGCTTTAGAACATGGTGAAGTAGCTGCCGTTTGTGACATTGTAACCCTTATGGTAATAAGACCACTAAGGATATATTGGAAAAAACAACTATCAGCAACAATTTGAGGCAGTTAACAAACAAACCTACAAGACTACTAAATATCAGTCTAGCTCAGGCCTGCACAACTCAGGAAGCTCGAAGGACCAAATTATTAACATAAATTTGCCACGGGTCACAAAAATGTATTTCATTTCGATGTAGAGATTTCGTTGTGGTGTGGAAGAATGCAGGAACGACAATAATTACTTATTCGAGGTCTTGCAACATTTTCTACAGTACAGTTGAGAAAGCTCTCGCGGGCCGCAAGAAAAGCTTTCGCGAGCCGTATGTTGTGCAGGTCTGGTCTAGCTCTTGGTTATCAGAAGAAAATCATTCAATTGTTACTTCACTCTTGCATAACTGCGTTGATATTTCCGAAAGACAATCTACAAAACCTTTCAAGCACCTTTTTGAAAAAACATCTCCTGATCAAGCGCAGGTCATTTTTGACCGTACAGGGATTATTCTGCAGGCAAAATGGGCGTCTCCAGGCAAAATGGGCATGTGCACTCCCCTGGAAATTGGGGCTAAGGACCAAAAATTTCTAGAAAACCTGAAGTGGGAAGCTTAATTCCAATTAATTGGTGTAATTCTTGCATTGACAGTATATTTACCGGTATGACACTCACACTGCACAAGGGCCAGGTTCACTATTCTGGCTTCATGCAATGATGAGTTTGCATTTCAATCATGTCCACTTTTTTTCTACAGAGGCAGGTTGCGAAACTGACAAGCGAATTGCTTCATCGTTGTTGTTTAATGCGTAACAATAGCATGGCAACAGAGCTTCAAAGGTTCACTTCAAATAATGGTGAAAGGCGTTTTACCGCATCATCCGAATGTGACTGTTGAACGCAGACATCTTAATGATAGCGGAATTGCACGTAATTTTTTACTGGGTGAAAAGAAGCATGAGTGGATCTGTAGCAATCTGCTTCAAAAAGTTTGAAAAATCCATTATTAGTGTGAGATTCCCTGATGTGAGACTGTAAGTGTGTGAACAGAGTGCCTGAACTGAGTGAACAGCTTAATCAAACTACTTTTATGGCAGGGGTGGATCCAACCATTAAGGTAAGGGCGGGACTTTCAACAATATTTGGTTGCAAAGTCTCATAACGACTTCGCTACTGGAAGAAAGATTTGGTATAACCTACTTCACAACACGGCTGTGACATTACAGTGGACAACAAAATGGTCTTATATCGCGAATGTTGCTTTCCGAATTATGCAAAATCATGGTAAATATAGTTAATTTCTTGGGCTTTAGGTGGGTCGATCGTCCCAATAGCCCCCTGGATTTGCCCCTGTTTTATGCAGGCTTCTTTTCACCAGCAGTTCCAGTGTAGCTACAGAGGTTTTATCCAGGCATATAAACTTAGCTGAGACGGGGCCACTTGCCACTGTAGGTGACCCACTTGCCATGGGCGTCGGCGGGGGGGG
>JGI24158J21664_10000235_pt1 | contig 43871 bp, 29 predicted proteins | sample Ectturendosymbi3_FD_21664 | JGI IMG/M metagenome (IMG submission 21664) | reverse complement strand
GCGAACCTTGGTGATCTTGATCAGATTTTGCAACTGGGTATCAGCGACTGCCATTCGACATTTTGTAAATCGTAATTACTAGAATCCGCTGACATTTCGTAATTGTTGCATGACACTCCAACCTCCATTTACGCCCTCAAAATGCTGCGCCCCGGGCAGATGTCTCCCCTTCCCCCTTGGCTACGCCACTGTCTTCAAGACAGAATCATAAGTTTACTTCAAGTTATGCATACAGCCAAATATACTAAAGTTGAACCAAGCTACAAAAGCTACAAAAACTGTCATATTGACATATACTTCAAAACAAAAACCGTAGTTGCACATGTAGCGAGATGTTGAACCCAGTGCCATATTTTTACAAGTATTCAAATCAGTCATACGCAACTTTAACGGTAGGAGTAGCCAATGCTTCGAAGCCGCAACTGCTTTAAAAGCTTTAGGTTTTCTGTGAGATTTCGAGGAATCAACCGACTGGGCTCTGCTTTCAACTTTTTGCAATGATTCGAACTTGCACATATCTATATTTTGAAGATGTTTTACGCCACATATCTATATTGTGAAGATATTTTATGCCATTCAAATAACTAGGTTCTCACGCGGTATTGAAAATATTGCATTGTGAAATAAGTTTTCATGACGGATCCAGGATTTTTTTAGGGGGTACCATTACTCAGGCTTACTGGTGAGACGTTTCCGGAGCAGTTTGAAGGCCACTTCTATTAAAATGTAGCGTGACGTGGACGATCATGTCCTCCTTACACTTGATACTACCTACAACATCTAGATAACTTCGGTTTTCTTTTTCCTTGCTATAAGCTGATGAAGGGAATAACTCTAGCCATGATATTTCTCCGTGCAGTGGAGATTAGCTTCAAACAAGATTATGATGGAATTGTTGCATCACAGAAATGAAGTGATGCAGTAAAGAGTATGGTGATTAGCTTGCTATGATCTTAACCGCGCTTTTAGCCAAGCTTCATCCAAGATTTCCTATGCAGTACCTTTACTTATTTTTGGCATGGGTAGTGTTGCGCTAATCCATGAAACTGAAGATTGTTCTATTTTGACATATAGATTTGTTATTAATCTTGTTTGGAAAAACGTCTATGCACTCTTCCAATCACTATCTTGTTATCATTTACGGAAAACAAACTTTGGAAAGCATTACGGCAAACAAAAATAAAGCCTTAGGTGTCCAACAGATTGGGAAAAGATGATGTAATGCAGATAACGTTGTACACTGACCACATTGAAAGTCAATTTACTCACCTTCCGTAGCTGAAACGATATCAGTTGTCTGGCTATTGTCACAAGCATTGACGTTGTGCAGAAGAAGTGTCAGTAAAATGCTGCTCCTATCTTTTGTATAATTAATGACTGCAATTTTGTTCGCGCTATCCAAACATTCTATTCGAAATCGAGCGCCTCTGCATCAATGCCGCTCTTGTTTTATATCAGCTCGAAAACTCCCGGTAGCAGTTCGGTCCAGGCCATAGGCTCTGACGAGGTAGCAAGTTTCGAAAGTTTGTAAGAACTTACGTCTGTATATTAGCTGTTTTGGTTTGCTGCTCGTATGAAAGATTTGAAAAAATTCAGCTGAGATGAGATGATATGTTGTACGAGAAACTGGCATTGCAGTGGAAAGGTTGAACGTAGCATTTTTAAGTTACGAAGCGATTGCAATTACCTTCATTGGCAAGGACAGACACGAACTAAAACTTTTCGCTTTTCAACTTAATATTGCTGCTACATAAGGGTTATGTGACGATCAACCAACGCACAAAATGAAACGAACAAAGTTCTGCTATAACCTTTCGAAACTTCCCCGATTATCAAGAGAATCCAATAACTGATTTCGGGATTTTCATAAAATGCATTGAGTACTTTTCAAAAGAATCATTTCGTCTCGCTGGCTGACAACAAATGGCTTTGGGGACAAAAATTACATGGAACTAGTAGTCGGTTCAAGCGGTGCATCGTCAGAAATAGAAGCTATGCTTATTAACATTTCTGAAACGATGAATTAGGTTTCAACTTTTGCGTCAAATTTTTCGATATTCGTCCTCAGCAATAAGCGAAAATGTTGGGCAAATGACAATTTAGGCATACTTAACAAATTTTGCATAACTACGCTGAGAAAACATATTTTTAGCAGCTTATCGTTGAAAGCATTTGCTACTGGATTTGTCGAGCACAATGGATACATTTTAAGTGCAGTATGCTGGCATGATTTACCTTTCGTCTTATTGTTCAAAACTAGCCTAACCGGAAATCAGAGTCACTTAACGCTGACATATACTTCGAACAAAAGGATCCAGTAGCCAAGCAATGTTTTTACTTCGCCACGTGGGAAACAGCTTGATTGACGTGAGAAATTTTCGGTGGGTTGTGTGTTAAACTTTAAGATGATTGGCAGTTGGCCCTCAGCATACCTACCATTTGCTATGCTTTTTTTGTTGAAGTCGACTTTTTTGCTCTCTAGGATCTGATCAGACCAGCTTACAAACAAAATCTCACATTTTGGCTGAAAGGTTCACACAGTTGTAACAAAAAATATATATAGAATAGTTTTGAAGCGACACTGGACTTCCCCAAAACTCACGAAGAGGCGCTCGTTTCCTTTGAAACTGTCGCAAATAAAAAGTGGTAGATTTTTGGCATACACTCTTGAAAACCATAAAAAGAATATTCTACTAACTACTTGAAAATTTCAAACTTTTGCCAAATGGTCTAAGACTCTAGAGTTATCACGTTCTTTTTAAAAAATGATATGCTATTGGATGAGAGTTCGCCGCGGTCAAGGTTTGGGAGGTTGATGCGGCGTTTAATCACAAGGTATTTTGTGATAGAATTAGTTGTTATATTGCAATAAGAAGCACAAAAACTCAGTTAAAAACAGCAAATTTCATCAAGCGAAATGGGTACCCGAAAAAAGTACAGGAAAGGACCTGAAAGAAAGAAAGGAACTATTGTTGATAGATTCGGGTGCATTACCTTTGCGGGTGCATTACCTTTGCGGAGACTAATTGCTTGAATATAGATATGCGCAAGTCCGAATCATCGCAAAGTTATGAAAGCAGAGCCTGGTCGGACGATTAATCGGAAGATTACAAAAAATAGAGAGCTTTTAAGTATGTGACATATCAAGTCATTCATGGTCTTCCATTTTCAGAGTAAGCAACTTTTCAATGATTTTAATTAAACTTAAGGTTTAACCTACAAGTAATAGTTATTCTTTTCGATTAGAAATCATAGTCGCCTGCTGCAGCTGCATCGCAATACCGGAAGTCATTTTGTAAACTTCGATCATCTCTCTTCTGCAAAACTAGCTGCCATTCAAGGTGAAGACAATTTATAGCAGTACTGCAGTAGTCTTCACCTTTCTCAAGACTGTTTTGCAATTGCGAAATACCGTTTTTAAGCTTCACCATAAATTAACATTGAAAGCTTACCCCCAATTACGGTCGCTGCTTTATCGCTTGTCTGCATCGATTGTCAACAGGGCTATAAAGTTCGCATATACCCAGCCACGGGTTCCCATAAGGTTTAGTGGAAGAAATATGTCTTTCTATAGAGCTTCAAACGGAAGAAGAATGTATTATTCGGTCAGTTCAACTTGTTTCTAAATTTCCACTCTTCAGGAAAAACCTATTATGCAGCACTAATAACTACTGCTTTTAACAAACCAGCACACATTCGTTGTTGCTATCATTTTTAATGCCACGGTTTCTTTGGTTTACCTGCAGTAACCCAGTAAAAATTCATTCTAAATTGTCTGCCAAAGAGGTAGTTTTACAAATAAATTTTAAATAAATCACATCATTGCAGCTACTTTCAAAATATTGTCCTGATGTTGATTTCTGTGAAGACAGATGTGTTACTTATATAAGACCGTATCATCAAAACGAAAATCCTCAAAACGAATTCGAAAATACATTTAGACGCATTTCTTTGGATGCTGACTTTCTAAGAAACGGCTCTTGCTGAACCATTAAAATATGAATAATTAGAAGACTTAGCTTTAGAGTTTCTTTACGTCATTGCAGCTCCCAATTCGACAGTTATCTGTTAGATCCTTACAACTAGTTGGATCCTTCCAGTCGAATCTGGCCATACGTGCATAGCAAAGCTTCTTCCCAAGGAGCGAAAAACCGTTTGTCCGGTTAAATTTGCCATTGGGACGAATTTTGATGCCGGTCATAACCAGGGCCGGCCCTAGCAAGTGCGGGCCCGACTGCACACTCGTGACGTGTGCAGTGCAGAAATATTTGAAGGGGGCATCACGTCATAACGATAGTAATCATTGATGTGAAAGGGAAATCTGGGGCATGACCCCAGTTTCACATCTCTAGCATAGACTTCAACGGACAACGCTGTAACACCCAATAAATACATGAGTTGCTACCTTCAGAGATGAGGTATTTGGTGTAGATTGCACATTTAGAGCTGAAAAGTTTGCAGTAATAGCAAGAGATTCTATTTTCGATGCCGAGTATATTACTCATGGACAATCTACTGCTTCACCTTTTGGCAGTACACCTTTGCAGTAGAACATAGAAAACCGTGTCCCATCACTCTCGTTTTTCTGTGGAAGATTTCTGTTGTAATTTGACTGTAGGTGGTTCGTCTCTTTGAGTTAAATAGTTCCTAACATTCCGACTCATGAAAACTGGTCATGTAGCAGAATCGTTTGATAATCCAATAGTTACGACAAATTTTGAATTTTCGTCCTCGCAAGCCTCATCAGATGCACCAGCTTTGTCAGACTCAACAATTTCGAAATGACTTATCTCACTTCCCGTACATAAACTTTCACTTTGTCTGTTGTGGGACCGCAACCAGCTGATTTTTGGGGGAGCAAAATGAGGTATTTTCGTGGGGAAAATGATTGTATCTTTTGGTGCACCGAAAAACTAAACACGTTTTTGAAAATTGAGGAGAAAAATTGCCGGTTATCCCCCTCTGGTTGACTATCTGGCATAACTTCATCAGGCTAGCTGTCTACGTTGTCGCCATCTTTTACTGTGGCTCTTCTTAAGCTTTTTGTGCTTTTTCTAAGGTAGTTCTGTTAAAATACTTGTCCAATGCAACTTTCTCTCTTTCTGCTTTGGTCTTTGTTTGCCCTAGCTCTAGCCTTCTCTTGACTGCAACTTAAAATTTTTGGCCTATTTTTCTTGGTCTTTGAAGTTTTGAACTCATGGTATTTATCTTAGTTACAGAAAATTGCACTCTTAAATAAATAGCCCAAATCCAACTATTAAAACCAAAAAACAAAACACCAGTATAACACCTGCCTATCACTATATTTTACAATGGATAATGGTTACATCACAATGAAACCCGTTTAATTAATCGAGCACTGGTTAAGAGCACAAACCGCTTATTAAAGCAGGTTCTGAAAAAAATAATTCTCTTCAGACTTCTAATATGAAATATATAAAGTAATTGCAGATTACGCAATAGCTATAAACCTACTTTTCAGAAATATTTCAAAACTGGCAAGTATTATGGTAGCCTCCAAAACTTCCACAAAACTCATCGCGCCTACATACTTTTCAGATTTTTTTGCAACTTCTAATTTGTTAGACTATATCTCATAAAATACGATGCAAAGCTGTGTGAGAATGATGCCATAGTCCTTGTTTCGGCAGTACTTCATGATGCACCTCTCAACACAAGAACACCATGAGGCTTACTTCGCTTAAACCTAGCTGTCATTTCTCTTTGGCCGAAGCAGGTGGTCCAAACACTTCTGTTACTTTGTAAATGGCTTAACGCTTAATTGTTAATATTCGTTAAAGGAAGTTTCTGTTACTTTTTAAGGAATTGTTATTTTTTCCACATCTGTAATAATCTTCAGTTCGCATGATAAAAACTAGTTTTATTTCAAGCATTCCCGCCAATCCCAGATTGCCTCATCTCAACACACAATTGCAATTACGAACTAAAGAAGTGGTTCTTAATCATTACAAACACACCGAACCCTTATGTAGTTTTCCAAAATTTTGTCTAACCCCATTTTTTCCCAATATAACAGAAAGCAATAATGGGTTACATGTTTCAGATGGCCTTCGACGAACCCCTGAAACGGCTTCGTCGAACCCTAGGGGTTGGATCGAACCCAGTTTAAGAACCATTGAACTAAAGTTAAACTTCAGAAGGCACGTAACTGTTGACACAGCAATAACTATATCGAAACGTATCTTGCAGAAACTATTTAAACTTGACCTGCCACATACGAAACGCTTGTAACTGAAACAGAAAACAGCTTCGAAACTTAACCCTCTGCTTTTACAGCTGCTATTGAAAAGAACTAATCTACAGATTGCCGAAAAACAATGACCGTTGTTACAATTAAAGAACGAATTATGATGATGCGCGGTGATTAAAAAAAACGCGCAGTTCAGTTTGATTTTCGTTGGAAACGGGTCTCGAGCTTCAAAAATACTGTGGGCCCCACGCCGGCATTGCACTCTACACACGCAGCTTCAATAGAAAGTGTAAATTTGCGTAAGTTAGTAGGTGCAGCGCGGGGCCCCCTTTGGCGCGGGGCCCGATTGGAAGCAATCGGTCCAATCGGCTAAAGGCCGGCCCTGGTCATAACTATCATTTTTTTGTGATATTTGGATGTGTATTTCCCGAAATTTGAAGTATTTAAGTTGTTTACAATTCTAAAATATAAGTAAAGACCAAATACCTTAAGTTCATGGCTTTTTCCAAACTGGAATTGCCAAAAAACGTCAAAATTTGTTGGTTGTTACAGGTTTCAGCGGTTCAACTCTCTTTTTACCGAATTTACACGCTTCATTCGAAAACAGTTTCTAACCTTCATTGCCATGAATTATTTTATTTCGCCCTCAAAAAACTCTTTTGCCTGAAAAAAGTTTTGGCCTGCGCTTCCCCCTTTCGTTTCATTGTGATAGGACTAGCAGGGCTACTTTCCCCAGGCCACGTCGCTTACTCCTGTGGATATAATGGATTTAGATTCTTTATCCTGCAGCTGTAACACACGCGTACAATGCAAATTTTGAAAGAATATTACACAATGCACGGAGGTGTCTTTACAGCAAACAAGCGTCGTGAATGAAAGGCGTCTTGCTTCTTTCGACGCTAGAGTGGTTGTGGTGTTACAATAATTTTCTTTGTGCTGCGCGGCAGTTTGTTGTGAACAATTATTATCACTAGGGCAACCAAAAGTCAATAAAGTCAAAAATTTTCTGCCGTTTTGAAAGTTCGTGAAACGTCCACAAACCAAATTTCACGCTCATACCATGAGGGAATCCCAAGTTATTAGGTCAAAAAAAGTCAAAATTTATTGTTAGGTCAAAATTTGTCGCTAGGTCAAAATTTTCTTGCAGCAGAGTTTTTTTCTCTCCATCTATACTTTATTAAAACTGCAATAACAGATTTTGATATGCGTTTGCAAGTTTAGTTGCAATTCTGCAATAATAGTGGGTTTGTTGTGACTTCTGGCGTAATAATGTTGTTTTGCCCACTACTGGACGATTAAATAGTATGTAGGATAGGCATGATAAGGCAAGAAACGTGGTCTTACAGTACTTGATTTGGTAAATGCTCAATCCATTATGCATATAAGGTTTCAACTTTGTGATGTTCTCAGGTTTGACTCTACTGTAGTTATTTATGTACTTATCAATATATCATCCCCAAAGTTAAACAACCAAATATTTTAAAATTTCGAAGCATACAGTGCATGAATATGCTTCTGAATTAACCTCAACACCTAAGGCTGAATTATTTTGCAGTTGCAAACGCCGAAAATTTATAGGTCAAAATAAAGTCAAAATTTCTTAATTATGAAGTCAAAATTTGAAGTTTTTAGGTCAAAAAATTGGTTGCCCTAATTATCACCTATCCGTCGTGTCATTTAAGGTTAAGCTGAAACAGAGGAACTTCTGTCTTGAAAGAGTGCGCAAGCCGAAAACATGCACAAGATATATCTGGTGCAGAGGCCAGACAAAAAAAAGCAGACTGCACAAATTATGAATGAATTTATTTTACAAGCAGACACGAAGTCCATAGTACAAATACACACTGTCTCCACAATGCAAGTTGATAAAAATAGACAAAACAAAACGTTTTACAAGGGCGTTGGAGCCGGCTGAATCACAGGGTTACAGACACCTTCTTATCAGAACGTCTTACAACGGCGTTGGAGGCCGAACCACACGGTTCCAGACACTTTCTTAACACTATTGTTCGCTAACCCGTAACACTTGGTACAACAGTACTGCAGAGTATGACGCTAATTCTTAAACTGGTCAAGGCCATGTAAAGTACGAATGCGTTGTGGCATGACACGCCATCAAACGAACAAACACTGCAATGTCCGAGCACTTAGTCACAAAGCAAACTGCGGTTGTAGTGTTCAAAGAATGGGGACGAATATAAACAATCTGACTGCAACAAAGCACGCAACCATAAGTTGTCAGAATTTCTGCATCTTTCCAGAAACAGGTACATATTTTTCTTAATAAGGCCTCAAAGGTAGGAATGTTACATTGAACCTGATGGCTACCAACACTCGCTCTCCAGGGCAGGTTGTATAGAGCTCTGCATCCAAAATTATAGGCCGAATTATACAAGCAGCGTCAACCATGCGGAACTGTATGTCAAACGTCTCAGCGTGCTGCCTCAGCCAATCATGATGAAGCAGCAAGCCAGCAACGAAATGATACGATGTGGCATTACACTGATAGATGATACGATGTGGCACTGACAGTAGCAACTTCATTCTCAAGTTACTCGTTTCCTACGGGTCTGAGTCTCAAAGCAAGTTTTTCACTTATCTTCTTTGCCACGCTGTGCAAGTTTTGCACAGTTATGAAAATAAGATCGAGTGCGAATCGTGCACAAACTGCAACAAAACCATGAAAGTTTATCTATGTCGTAAAGACAAATATTGTTGACGCGTGAAAGACGTTTCTAAGTTGCGGGGATGGTCATTAGAGAAAACAACATTGTAAATGAGTTTCATTACAAAATGCTCGATTTATTAATCCAACATTCTCACGATTCGTTACATTAAATTTACGGTTTGGGATACAGCGATACTACTATTTCTGCGGCGGAGGGTAAACCCTTGTTGCAAAGCTTGTGCTGCGTGCACGTTCCGAGGATTATCCTTCTGCACTTAATAGTCGCTCGCCACCAGGGGCTGTTTCAATCAAATTCGATGAGAATCGATAAACAAAGGATCAATAAATAAAATGGACGTGCTTACTGTTCTTCCTTCCTTTCGGCCATCAAGCCCAGTAATGTTAGTTTCTGAAATTGTCAAAGCGATTGTAAGATTCAAGAAGCATCGGTTTCAAAAGCGATTTCGAGAAAACTAAGCCTGCTGCGCATAACAAAATAAGAAAGGCAAATCTCAGGCCAGTCTTACTTTTTGTCTTTGCTAACTCAATGAAAAAAACATGTTTTTGTTCATAACTTTTTATCGCTTGAACAGTTGAGCTGTGCAATTATAGTCGGGAAATTTCGCAGCTATTGTTATGTTATGTGAGTGCAGCTTACGCAACAATAGCTCGACAAACCTTGTTCAATAGCAAACGTGCCACTACCGGTAAAAACCCAAAAAAATCGATGTCTGCACTTGTTTTGTTGACCTTGAATAAGAGTACGACAGGGCCACTCGAGAAAAGCTTTGGGGAGTTTTGCAGAAGTACAGCGTTGTCGGCCACCTGCTACCAGCCATAAAATCATTGTATTGCAGTTCAGAAGTCTTGTTTCAGAAGTCTTGTGCCAGCAGCGTTAAGCCAAAGCCGTTAGCCGAAGGTGACGGACTCTGTGTGTACTGTCACCACTCCTTTTCACAGTCTACATGAATTGGATAGTTAGCAGCATGGGCGCAATTTTTTTGTAATATGTGGGGGAGACAGCTTGATGTAAAACCAATATAGTCATTGGGCCGATGCGGAAGTGAAGTTTTGTAAATACAGATTCCCAATCTTGTTTTTAAGAGGTGTTTTCAAAGCAACACTAATCACGCTTTGCTTTATCCCTACAAATGATTTAGAATTTAATAAACTTAATTTTGTTGTTGAACATGGTGCTGTAGTTCAGCTTCGTTAATGCACTACTATCGGACTATGATACAAACAAAACAAGCACAGCAATATAGTAAAACACATCAGTTGGGTTTTATCAGAGTTGTCAGTTGGAGTGCACAAAACGGTGAATCGCATTGATCGCAAGTGCATATCACCCTTAAGTCGAACACATCAATTTTAATGCATTTTATAAGAAGTATTGGTTACATGGAGATTTGATGTCTTGTTTAAGTTGCTTAACGTTAAAAAGACGACAAATTGCGAGGTCCGATATATATATATTGCAAGGTATGGTAGCTAAATATTTTTCTTGCACATTTCTGCTTTTAAAAATGCTACAGATCTTTAGCTACTGGGCATCATGCATGCAGCCCCACCCCTAGCCAAATCTCCATTGATATCCTCTTACAGTAACAAAAAGTGTTTGGCCAAAATTAGCGTAGACTACTTCAGAAAATGACTTACAATTTATTTTTATTGCTAATGGGTGGAGGATGTATCCTTTCAATCTCCCCTTGTCAGCTCCTGCATGGTGTTGGGTACCCTTTCGATTGTCCAAACATAGTTTGTGTGATAGCCTTTCCCAACATCAATCAAACTTCTATGCAGAATTATCCAAGCCAACTAGAGGAGATTTCAAGATATCCAAAAGAAAACGAACCAGAAGTCTTTCTGAATACATACCCATATACCAATCTAGCATGCAATGTGATGTCTGCATACCTCCATCACCTGGTGACCAGGCACGTAACTAAGGGGAGGGCTTCGCCCTCTGAAAAAACTTTCCCCTCCCCTGAAAAAATGTCTTGGACATATTGTATGCATAAACGTTGTTTTCGTACATGCTATCGATGTAAAATTTGGGCCTCCCTCAGAAAATTCTTCGCATCCCCTGGTGTCCAAAGCTGCTTACGGGTCTGCTAGTGACTGTTGCTTTGTGACTTCTGTCAGTTATGCCGCTCAGCTCAGTCTTTACACAATCAAATTTTTCAGGTTTAACATCAAAATTTAATAAGCGAAATTAATGTCAAAAGTTTTATTCTAGAGGTATACATGCATAACGACACGAAAATATATTTGAGATTAAACAGAAATCAAAATGAACAACGGTGAATTGTAAATTGACAAATAGTACCACGTTTCACCTGAAATAACACGAAAAGATTGTCCAGCAAAACTAGGTGTTACGTAGGCTCAGTGGCGGAACCAGGGGGCCGCATGGGTTCAGGATCCCTCACATTTTTTCTGGGAGGGCGCGGCCCTCCCACTTTTAAATTTCCAATTTTGCCTAAATAAGTTTAAGTAACACAATTCGTATTGGGTCCATTTTTAGAGTAAATTGCTTTTGTGTAAGACTAAGAACAACTTGAGGGCATATCAAATTTTGACTAAAGTCGGATAAACATGCTAACAAAATCATATTTCAGTGCTTGTGATGTCACAGTTGCCAATCCAAATCACAAAAACTTTCTAGTTTTTTTGACATGCACTTGCGCCCCCCAACTTGGAAATAGTTCCGCCACCCATGCGTAGGCTGCCTGTGAAGCAAATGTCTCGCACTTGGATGAAAACATTGCTGCATTGTGGGTATAAAATCTTTTGAATTTACTGGTCACCCTTCTCGTGACATACAAGAGATAAGGCTAAATGTATAAGCTATCTTTAATTCCTAGTCAAGTCATTACGTTTAGAGCTATAGGAAAATACATAGCCAGGTCAATATTTGTCTAAAATTTTGATAGAAATCCTGTTCACTAATGGTTGAAAACAGTCTTTTGCAAAACTGCCCATCCTGAAACTAAGTCTCCACAATAGTGCCGTTGTTTGTTTTCGGCAAAAACTTCGCAGAGGTTTGCCTGAAAATGCAACTTTCTAACATCATGCACTTGCATCTTTAAATTTTACGCTGTCTGTGTCTGAATACGTGACAACCAGCGTTACAGTAAGGCCAGTTAGCCAGCGTTTTTGCACGAAACAAATCACGGCTGTACTGTGGTCTCTCACGTGTGCAGCCGTAAACGTTACTGTTACAAGACAGTGACCTTTCTTAAGTAAATCACACTGGATAAATGTTGGACAGAGGAACTTAACAATCTTCTGCGGTCTCTAGAAACTTGCAAAATGCTAAAAATCATTTTGAAGTAAAAATTTATAAAATATCAGAATCAGTGATACCACACCAAACTCTGTTTCAACATCAACATGGCTATGTCTAACATCTAACATGAAAAACTCTTCACACAGAACGTGACAAACGTCACATTTAGTTTTGAAATCTCTCCAAATACAAACCCTAAGAGAAAAAAGTTGGGGGGCATGGCATATTATGTTCCCCCCGTCTAAAAAGGGAGGGGGACACGTCCCTCGTGCCCCCCACCAAACTCAAACTGTTACAGTAATCAATAATCATCACACAGCCAAAGAAACCACACCATCTACTTAGGCAAAGTAGGTTATTTCAACCTGAAGCAAAACCTAACTGTACAAGTACACTTCAAGGAATCCAGCGTACTTCACAGCTTGCTGCTACTGTGCAGATTAAACTGAAATGCTATCAAAACAACGTATGACCTAACCAAGTTGTTCACCGGGCACGGTAAACGACCTGGCTGTTTCAAAAGCGCTTGGCTCCACTGGCATTTTTTTTCCTTGTTTGTTTATTTAAATTCGAGTGTTCCTGAACAACCTGCAGTCATGCTTGAGCAGACAAGCAAAAATCGTTCAACCATGTTAAAAAACATATCCGCTGGCTGAGAAACGGTACAAATAAAGGCAGTTCTTGTCATTAATCACTAATGAATGCCCTGAAACCGATTTTTTAATTTTTTTCTTCATTTTTAGGTGTTCACTGAACACCTTGAACACCCTGAATGTCCGCCACTGAGCAGCAACAGTAGGTCTCAAAACACCTTCGGTTTTCAGCAAACTCTGATAATTCTGCTGGCTACACGCCAAGGCAAGACTATAAGCCAGGTCGGAGATGTATCGGAGCCACCTGGTTCTTGGTCGGGTCTTTCATTACTACCAGCGTAAAATGAAAACTGCGTGAATCCTGAAAATATTCGAATCAAACAGCTTGCATTATACGTTGTTACAGCTAAAAACATTAAAGTTCCCTGCCCCATCAAAAAATCTGTCAAACTCGACATGAATTTCGCGTGGTTACAACGCTGACCACGGCAGTCATGCGGGCATGCACAATGAACTCTGTGTCCGGCTGTGAAAAACAAAAAAAGAATAAAAAAGTGGGCCCGATCCAGTATATTATTATTTTCATAAAATGTAGTATCTTCAAAACTTGACATAATTGAATAATTCTTATTTAAGATTCACAATCCGCATACAGAAAATTTTCTTCAGGGCAATTGTTAATTAACTTTAACCGATACCAAAACTGTGCTGGCAAGTGTGATCATGTAAGAAAAAGCTCTTTACCGCGTATCTCTGCTCAAACGTACTGTGCTCAGAGACACGCGGATCCCAGCTTGAGAAACACTGATTCAGGATAATCGAATTGGAAAGCATTTGTGTGTATTTCAGGAAAAAAGCACCACTTGCGTTGCTGCTTTTCTACTGCGTTTCCAACATACGAATGTTAGCGTTTATCAATTTCGTTAAAAAGACATCTAATTTCTGAATGAGGCCGTAGAGGCCATGGCCCTCCGTGAAAGAAACTTGCTATGATTTTTACTGTCGGTTTATACCAATTTTCAATTCTCGGAAAAGAAACGGAAGGAACAGTCGGACTCAAGACGACGACAGTGACGGACGACGTCATTAAGTGGCCCCTTCCGAACAAAATTCTTGGCTGCGCTACTGCCAATGCCCTATATTTTCTGCGAAGGTACGCAAGCACCGTCTTCTTAACTACATAAGTGCCAAGTTTGTGCTTTCCAATACCTATAAGCTGCAGTTTATTTCGATTGTTTGTGGCTTGGTGACGTATGAAGGTCGCGTTCTCCATCAATGTCGTTCACAGTAACACTGAAAGAAGCAAGAGAACCCCTTCAGGACTGCGAAACCCAAATTTTCGGCTTTTGGGGCAATTTCGGCATTAACTCGCCGTGCGATTGCGTTAGAGAATCAAGGAAGACATCAACAGTGCGTATTTTTGTACTCTTTCTGATAAATAAATAAACAGGTACCTTGTATTTGAAATCATAGCGCACATCACTGTGACGTCAAATTTACATCACACTGCCAGGATACTTTGTGTGGAACTCGAAGCTACTTTGCAAAATCTGTGTTAGGTACTTGTCAACATCTAACAGATAATTTCAATTTGTATAGAACAAGGATAACATTTCTGCTCAGAACAACTGTACGTGTCTGCACAACAGCGCGCTCTTCGATTTTTCGTGTGCGCGCCTTCCAGATGGTGTGAAGAACTAGGTGGTGTGATTACATCTCCCAACTGGCTTGGTCGCGCCTTCGTGTGGATCCGTACCAGAGGCGAATTTTTATTTTCGGGACCCAAGGCTATTTCAAATTGAGGGCACTTCTGGATGGTTTTCGACGACTGATGTCATAAAAATTGGCACTACACGTGCTCGTTACATTCACTGAACAAGTTGTTCCGATTCATAAACACATTACTTTATGATTTCCCTCGATATCAGGAACAAAAACAGTCACGATGAAAATAACGAAAAAGGCAAAGGTGAAGTTATCTGACCACACTCCCATTACATATTTATTGAGTACCTTACTGGGCTCATGCTGTAATCTGAAAAATGGATTCAGGCGTTTTGTTCCACACATTATACGTAACAATGACCAATTCTCAACACCACAAAAAGAGAATCAGTGCTCCCACTTTTAGGGATTTTGTCCCTAGATTGGAAATATTGACCCTTTTTAGGAATTTTCGGAAAAGTTTGAAAATGTGTAGAATGAATCATTTTCAATTCATTTTGTAAATCACGTTAGGTTCTATTTTTAACACTTATCATGGCGGTCCGATTTTATGCTGCACCACCATAGATGTAGGGATTTTTAATGTGAAATGGGGATTTTTTGGTACTGTTCTAGGGATTTTTGGAGTTGCATTTGTGAGAGCCCTGAAGCGATTGCTTATCGTCATTAACTTCAATCCTTCGCGCTCATTATTCTACTAGAGATCTTTGTTAGCGGCATAGTGAAAAACGTGCGTTCAACCAAAACAAAAGTAATTGATTACAGAAATGTTGGAAATCGTTCCAAAATTTTGGGGCCCCCCGAAATCGGGGCCCTAGGCGTAAGCCTTTTTAGCCTAATGGTAAATCCGCGCCTGATCCGTACTGATTATTTTTTATCATCTCCAGACTGATGTCCTGTGCCAGGGTATACGTTCTACAATCAGGTGTTTTCAAGCGGTCTTCAGATCTTATTGAGTTGTCCAATTTTATTTTGCCTCCTTGATATGTGCATCTTGTTTTAACTTTCTTCTACAATTCTTTTTTGTGTTTGCAGAACATTTTACCAACTAATTTCAGAAATTTAATCCGTTACTACTTACTTAAACTTGTTGGCACCTCAAAGAATTTGAAATCCACTTGCAACCACAATGGAAACGAGTAAGTTGGAGACAGCAAAAGCCAATCGATGTAATTTGTTTCAAATGATGTACATTTATGCATTTATAGCCTATGTACGTAAAAACAAATCATATGTGTTTAATGATCTTTAAGTCATCTCTTCATTCGGTCTGCTTGTATTTATACTCACAGTATTGCATTGTATTTGAAATATTATTTCAGCTGAAAGCACGACGACTCTTTCCGGAAAGATGCACCTGATGTTAACTACACTGGTGGTCATGGTGGGTATGGGATTCCTGGATGGTTACCTGGTCGAATTAAACTTTGGAACCACCCGCACTGGAGTGTTTGTCATGGTTATTCTTGCAGACATTTGTCTATTGCTCGTTTTAAGGTGAGACAACATAGAAATTCGAGTGAAAAGTCTGTTTTTTCGCTGATGTCATTTTGCCGCATGATTTTTCCTCGGCATCGCGCTGACGGCAGACAAGCTTCTTCCGAAAGTTACCTTCAAAACATTTGTTTGAATGAATCAGTTTAACAGAGGACGGCCACCAAAGTATTAATGAAAAAAAAAATTGCAGATAATTTATTATAAAACACATTTTTATTTGCTATTTCCAACGTTAAGGTTTCAGCCAGTTTTCATCTTTCGGCTGTCAACATAAATTAGACTGGTGATTGCGCGATGTGAATACATTTTATACTAATATCGGATATGATCATTTTATTCGGCTGAAACTTATGGATGAAGAAGATAATAAAAAGAATTGCATCTTTGCGATATCAACAGCTCTCGCACGTTTAATAAGTTTAAAGTGAAAAACCTTTAGGAAACAAAATGCCGAGGGATCAAAGATTCATCGACATAAGAGTCTTGCCATAAGGTGATGAATAATTGAAAGCTGTTCGTGAGCACTTCCAAGAGCAATTACATGTTTGTATAGACAGATAGCTGTCTATCTCATCAAAACACGCGACACACTCGTAACTGAACTTTGCCAGAGGTTACTGCTGTAAAACAGCACATCATGAAACAAGATATGTTCCAGTGATTTTACCACTCGCAAAATGATATTTACAGTTGAAGCTTTTCTGATACACAGGTGGCCTTTTACTTAAAAAAAGAATACCTTGAATGGCAAGCCTATTAACTCAAACCAAAAAGTTGGTGCCGTTTAGACCTGCGCTGCTGTTGACCAGCCAAAGGCCCGCAATATCAGCTTCGAGTTTTTAAATGGCGCTCACATCTATTTCAGCCACGCCTAACTTGGTCTCAGAAGCTTTGGAAGTTTTGAAATGTTTCATTAAAAACAACTACGCAAAAATCCATGACATGAATGAAGCCATGGAACGCCCAACGTGGTTTCATGCAAATCATTGGCGTTGCTGTATCCAGTATTTTGCGATATTTCCAAGTTTTACTTTGTTTACGAAATTTGAGCCACTTTTGTAAATTACTGTTTTCGAGAGAGAACACTCAGCAAGTATATACTACGTAATCTTATATGGCAACGTTTGAGTAGACTAAGTTAATTTTGCGACAGTAAGTCGATAACATACAGAGCAGTGGTTTTAATGTGGTCCCCAGTAAAAAATTTGGTGGTCCCCAGAAGGAATGCCAAAGTGTTTGCTATTAAGTCTCAGATGCACAAACAACTACGACCACCACTTTGACTAATGACATAACCGCAGACGATGGGACCCCAAGACAATATCTTTAGGAATGGGTTCCTCGGGTTTGGAAAGTTTACGAGCCATTGCTTTTAAAGGAAGAAAAAGACTGCTAAAGGACATTTCAAAGATGCTTGCAAAGCTGCAGCAGCAGTATCGCTATTAAAATAGTGAAAACTATCACTCTTAGCAAGGTTTTCACTTTGGCGGCCGACTACAGGTCATATGCTACGAATTAAAAACATCCCAAAAACAATGCTTTGCAATAAAACTTTGCAGTTGCTTCCCAAAAATTGTTAGTACCAGCAGCAGTTGAACCCCTATTTACTAGAGGCTCTTGTAAAAAAGTAAATGTATGGTTCAGTACAGTTTTCCTTTACCAGCACGCTACCAATACCTCAACTTACGAACGTTTACAGCTTATCATAAAACTTTAAAATTTGGAAGTAATGCACTGTAAAGCAAATTGCTGCATTCTGTTCTAACTCACCAAAACGATGTGGTGGTATATGCAGTGGCGTAGCCACCAATTTGGGGGGTCAAAAAATTGGGGGGGGGCAAAAAAGTTTGATTTTAGGCGAATAACACTATTTTGTTTGGTAAAACGCCTCTCAATGCACAAAATGACTATGTTTTCCAAATGTTTTTTTGGGGGCCATGGCCCCTTTGCTCCCCCCTGGCTACGCCTATGGGTATATGTGCCAAAAACTGTGGTAACGACAAACTTGTGGTAAACAAACCGTCACAATACCCCTATTTCTGTATCTCTTAATATGAAGATGATTTGCTTCCGTTTGACCTCGGTATCTTATTCCTCAGGTACGTCGCGGTATGGATTGGCAAAGAAGTAAGCACCACGAAGCGGGGATGCTCCGCTCTCGAGTGGATTCTTTTTATGGGCGCTGTCGTCGCTAAGATATTCTTCATTTTCAGCAGTGTTGTGCATGAATGCCAACCTGCAGGTCTCGAAATGAACGGCCCGTCTGTTGAGCTTTTAAAGATATTGGACGAAAGTAATAAATATGACTCCAGGAAAATCGAGACAGATGATCACAACATTCACTTAGATGTAAGAAACATTTACGAGCAAGGTGCAGTACCAGGTGGCACGGGTTTGAGCACCAATGGCCGGTGCACTTATTCCTTCGTTGCGAGGAAGTTGTTGACTGTGCTGCAGATGGTCATGATCGGTGGCCTCTACTTACTGCTGGTGGGGGCCGATCATATGGTGAATATTACGAGCTTTCGCGAGCTGGAAGAGCTGAAGATGAGAACGTTCTGGATCCTGATAGATATTGTCGATCTTCTGGACCTCCAGTCTTGTGTTTGGGAAAGTGATCAAGCGCAGTCAATATATTCGACCGCGTGCTTCATATATTTCTACTGCGCCCTCGTTTTGATGTTTCTTCCTCCACTCTCGTTGCTTGAGTTGTGTCGTCATGGGGAAGTAGTGAGACCGCATCGCATGCTGAGCTACCTAGCAGGCAGTGTGGTTTTCGTCAATGTCGGTTCCACAGTCATTAGACTAGTTTTAATATTTAAATACCGCGTCAAATCAATTTCGTCGGTGTTCATCGGGAAAAACATCATTTGCCTAGGAATGAAGGTAACTCATTGTGCTGATTCTACGTAGAATACTCACCGTTTTACTGCGCTCTGAGTTTTGCTTTCGTGTTGTGTTGACAAAAAGCTGGGGCTAAAGAAAAAGTTGTTTGTTTTGGAACTTCGACTTTAATCAATATAATCAAACTAACTTTCAATTAACAATGTTGGTTAGTTTTTCAAAAATAGGAATTGTTAAAAACATGTGACGCACGTAACGGAAACAGGGAAGCAGCCTGGGCCACCAGTACGCGGTAAATCAGCTGCGGTACGCAACTGGGCTTTGCATTCTCAGTTACATTACAGATTACACGAATTGATATGACTGCAAAATTAGTACTGTCTGCGTCATTTTTCAAAATATTCCAAAACAGTTTAATTGATATTTTTTTTATCAATGCATTCTTTTTCCGGTTTAACGATTGTTTGAAAACGCTCTGTTGGAACGCTAGTCAAAAAATTAAGTAAGAGTTCAGTAGACCAGTGCTTCTCATTCTTGTTGATATGAAGTACCGTCAGAGTATCTTTCGTCGACCATACCGTGAACAGCTGTGGCCGTGTATCAGGGCCTCGTGGATCGGCACTTTCTTGTAATACAAGTTCGAATATAACTACTCGTTTTCGTTTCCTCTGTGTTTCTTGCATTTCAGGTCACGAAGTTGGTTCAATTAAAACTGGTCGATAAGGGCAGCCTCCGGTTTTCTGCCTGCCAGCAGCGCGATTCACAGCAAGAGCGCGACGAAGGCCCATGCAGCTGTGACGCGAACGGAGCTGCCCTGCCTATCCGAGACATGCAAGCACACAGGTGAGAAAGAGGCTTGCTTTGAAAAAAGAAAGGCCAGCCTATTTGTTTATTTTTATAACAAGTAATCAATCTATCGCTTTTGAAAACTTATAATTTTTACTACATGTAAGGCAGGTGAGCATTACGTCTCTTAAATGATTGCTAGTTTTTTTGCAAAGACGTTGTCAAACCAGTGTTAGAAAAGGTCTTAATAAATCATGAGTGTTGATTCTCACTAAGCTCTGGGCTTACGTTATCGGTAGCGTTTATCTTAATGAGAAAAGCATTAGAATTTGAAAAGTTCAAAGTGGCAGCAAATGACCTTGAAGGTATTTTCTTCTACATAAAAATACCAAACACAATGTTTTGTTTGCACATAAAAAGAATATACTTTGGGGTGGACGTTTCACCAGCGAAATGAGCTACACCTTCTAGTTCGGATCAACAAATATGAAATGCAAATAATGGTTCGCAAAAACACAATAAAATATTTTGTACATTTTGGCAATATCATCGGAAAACGATTTTTGTGTGATTAGAAAACATTTCTATTGTGATCGTAAAACAATTTTTGTTCAGATTAAACAACAGCTTTGCTGATTTGGTAGTATATCTCGATGGTGTAACTGTAGATGGTTCAAAAAAAGTTACGCAGACAAACTCACTGATTACGTTTCTTCTGACGTTCTCTGTCTCTTGTTTTTTGGCATTTACTCTTTTGTAAACAAAAGAATGTTTCATATAAAAATGTTTTCCCGGATGTTTTAATCGTACTTTTTTGTTATCTCTGCACACGCACATTCGGAAAACTATTTTCTGAGATTGCAACCCCTTAAAAAGATTTTTGTGACCTTAGCCTATGGATGGTTCATTTCAATGCAAGAGGGCTATTTCACTTATTGTGGGGCTTTCGTTATGAATGTGCTTGGAACCGTTTCATTATTTTTTCACTTTTGTCGAAGCTGCGAACTTTTACTGCAGTTGCCAAAATACAAATGGACAAATTTGTTTTGCTTTTAAAACTGTACAATTGCCAAGAATTGTGGCCAACCGAAAGTTCATATCAGGCTTGCAACAGTGTATTTTGCTAGCTTTTTGTGTTGTGTTCTCTTCGAATGGACAAATTCAGCTGTTACACATCCAGCTGAAATTAAAGTTTACAGAGTTGATATCACTCAAAGGTTTTGAAAATTAAATTGAGTCTTTAACAATGTTCGTGGTTATGCTGGATATGCTCGGTTTTTCTTTCACTTGACGGCTCATCCAACATTAAAAATCAGAAGTCTTAATCTACCAAACTGTAGCATTAAGAACAACATCCAGAAAACGTACTTTTGCTGGTCATTCAAATTTTGGCAGGGATAACACGGAAGAGTTTTCCAGCACTTGTGGACACGCCGAGCACCACACAACGAGTGATACCTCAATCGTTACCAACGCTTTGTCGAAGCGGGAATCCATCGCAAACGGAGGTTTTGAGTTTGGCGAGAACTTATCCCGGGTCAATTTCTGCGAAACGCGTACCTCCAAGCGCGAAAGGTATAATTCTGCTCGAAGCTCGACTACATCAGGATCAAATGCTGGAACGTATATGGCAGCCAAAGGTTACAATATTAAGGGACTTAAAACTTCCTCAAAAAGGCCTTGCGGAGAACCAATAACACGCTCCGACTGCTTGCAGAAAAATTACGATGCATGCTCATTTGGAAAAGGTCAGCGGCCGTATTTGACGGAGAGTGCTTACTCGCTGGCTGCTCTTGACGACCTTCACTTTCGCCCTAACGTGTTGCAGTCTGAAAAACAGCCATCTGAAACAAGTAAAGTTGTTTCTCGTAGTGCACAGCACCATTCCTCACGTTCAACAGATGACATTCTGTCACTGCCGTCGGATTCCTGCCTTCTCTCACGTTTGCTTGCTGTGCAGGGATCAGCTGGTTCTGATTCCACCGGTAAATCAGGATGCCCAGAAATCAACCAAAGCAACGACTGCAGTTGCGAAAAAAGACCAAGCTCCAGCGAGAGTTGCATGTCAGATTTTTCAATACCGCCCCCACCACCTACCATTCCAGAACACGAGCCTTGTTTTCCACGCAGCAATGCAATACAGGAGTGTCGGCAATGGGAGAGGGCATCGGTTGGTAGCGAAGCCGAAAGTACTTCAGTATGATGCGACTCGAGGCAAACGGAGAGCAGGGTGTGGGGAAGATCTTAATTTGTCAAATATCAGTTTGATATCCCAACGAATGCCAATAAAACATCTACGATGACGAAAATGCGTCGCAAGGTTTTGATTGCCGAACTAAGCAAAGAAAAATCTGGATGGCAAAGTTTCAGCAAAAAAATGAAATCAGTCATCAGTGCCTACAAATGGCGGGGCAAACCAACTGTGTATGAGGGGCCTGGAATCACTGGCTCCGATTGACGATGAACCTTCTTTGACTAAAAATCACATGCATTTTGCTTTGGCTGAACACATCTCGTCGTTGTGGGGTAAGCAATGATGACTAGCTTTTGAGATAAAACCAATCCGGCAAAAATGTGTAAAATTTGATGCTGGTAAATGCTGCAATGATCTTTGATGTTATGAACTTTTGGCAAAAGGTTGGGAAAGCGTGTTTTTTTCAATGTTGCTGCGTATTGTAATTTATTTAAAAGTTTGTTCGAGATTTTGTCAATGTTCTATAGGATTTTCGCTTTAATAAGGCAAGTTGTTCATCTTGATTTATACTCAGGGATGTCAATCAAAAGCTCTAGGTTTGCTACAAGCTTTCCAGGAAGTAGCGCATTGGGCTCTGCTTTCATGACTACTATGATTCGAACATGCATATATCTGTGTTCAGTGCTTTGTCTCCACAAAGGTGACGCAGTCGATTCACTCAGCAATTTTTTTAATGCATTTGAATAGGATTCTACTGAATAAGATTTCAAGACTGAGGATGCGTAGAGTTACGTGAAATCGATTTCCTGTCAAAGATTTGCCGATAGATTCGGCTGCGTCACCTTTGTGGAGACTAATTACTCAGGGATGTGCGTAGGTAAGCTCTTAAAAGATGTATCGTCGATTGAAGAAGAAACAGCGCAGCGAAACGAACTGCGCTGTTGGCATTTAAAACATTTTACACGTGCGATCACGACGTAAAATAAGATTTACGCCTTCGTCAAAAATATTGAGAAATCGCACGGCTTATGCCAAAACAATAACTCGGCTGTACTTGGTAATTAAGCATTTTTATGTGGTTTTGGTTGTGGTTCGCGCGAACATCGGTAAAGATTTGATTGGTCGGTATAGCTTATCTTCGCTATGACCGATGCAAATGAAAGAACTGCAACAGGTTTCGGGAAATCGTAATTATCTTATCGTCACCAAATCTGCGAAAGTTTTAAATCCGTGTAATTTATTAAAAAAGCTGCTGTTTTGCTGAAAAAGCTTTTAAAGTTTACAACCTATTCGTCTTGTCTGCAATATACAACAAATATTAGTTGACACAGATAAAGCAGTGTGGTATTTGTGAAATTGTACGTCGATACCGCAATTGAGGCGTTTGTAAATAAAACAAGTTGCTGTCCTTTGCTTGTATGACTTTTCTTGTCAAACGCATTTCTAAAAACGTTTCTATAAATTGCCCCAGTTTTTATTCAGAAGCCCATGTTTACTTTTTTGTTCGCTTTTTGATAGTATGTTTGTGTGTATTCCAAAACCTGTTTAGACTCAAAGATGTGTTGTTACTTTAAGAGCGATTAAGTGATGTACAAAATACATTTGTAATGTGTTGATGAAACGAAGTCGTTTATTTCATGAATCTCCACGCCTTGAAGTTTCACTGAGGTTACTTTGAAAGTACTTAAACTGCATGCGACCTACTTCTCCAAACTTGAAAACAGGCTTTAGAAGTTAAAAAAATTAAATGCTTGTTTTGGGCTTTACTCGTTTGTTTGTTTGTTTGTTTTTATCACTTGATGAATAATTTGTTGCCCTGCTCAAATCGCTAGTATCTTTCGCGATAAACTGTGCTAAGACGCATCCTTGCAAATCGCCATTTCTGTAGGTCTGTGCTGAGAAAAGACAGCTTTCTATGAAATTGACTTGTACAGGCACTCAAGTTGATCTAAAGCTTGTGTTGATCAAACTTTGTGAGAAGTGGAAGTACGTTTCACACGCAAAAATTTATGTTTTCATGTTTGATGTCGAGCATCAGTTTTCTAAAGGTAATAGATCTGATGCCATTTAAAGCAAGTACCCATTCGCAGTGCTTTGCTATACGAAAAACCCATGTGCTTAAATTTCATGGTCCTCTTAAGAGTAATCGTCCACACAAATGCATTGACACACGCGTAGAGATAGAAAGAAAGGGTAAAAAATGGTATTTACTCCATTTGAAAAAACAGTAAAAAGTTTGACAAACGATTCAAGCAGTTTTTGCGGATGGTTCTCGTCGATCGGAAGGTCACTATTGCAGTAACACCACAGTAAAAAGTTGTTTTATCAGAAAACTATTTTTTGCTCACGAATTTTTAGCGTTATCATATTTTTCTCATTTTTATAAAGATCTGTAGGAATTCCATCACCAACTTTTTTCAATACTGCTCACGGAAATTTGCTTACTGTAAAATCAAGAAATACCGCTACATTTGCTTACTTTCGCTTGCACAGCATTGTCAGTATCGGCAAAAATTTGGAACATGCATGTGGGTTAAAAGAACGCATAATCAAAACTGAAGCTCAATGAAGTCCAGCCGTTTGTAAACTTGTAGCGTACCAACCTTTCATTACCTGTTAGTCTAAACAGTTATAAACAGCTACTTGCCAGCAGAACGCAAGATGAAGTGACAAATGTATAATTGACAACAGATTAGGTGTTTGGCCATTGACGTGTTTCATCACAGAGGTCCGTTTTCTCATAACCTGAATCTTTTTATGACTTCGCCAGAGACACGACATTTTGTAACGTTCACTTTTGCGGCATGATATTTTTGCCATGAGTGTATCTGCAGATCCGATTCATTGTTTTGGTCCGATGTCAAAGGTATCAACCAGTCTCTTGTCCAATTTGTTTTCCTTACATTGTTTTCGGCATGTCCTTACAAACCAAAGGCAAAGCGCTTAATGTTGGCTTTTCAAAATTAGCAAAAGTTTCATCCGAAATACATTTTTTCCACGTTTCAAGGTTTCTGGTAGTGATGGAGGCTTTGGCTATTTTGAAATGCTTTTCCTACTAAAACTGTTTGACTAATTATGACCACCTACGCATGATGCTGTCAGTTAAGGTTGTTTGTCGTTTCAGTGAGGTTCATCAATATTTACGTGATTTCATTGCTTCGATAATTAAGAAATTCTTGGGCATACCGTATTAATGCCATTGCTTGCGGGCTAACGCATGTTTTGCTTTCAACAAGATCATAAAAGTTTCATGATTTGGCGAAAACTGCGGGAACACCTAAAATGTTCCAATCACTTCTCAAAAAATATAAACTTGTTCCACAACGTAGACTGTGAAATAGAAACACGAGAAAAACTGAAAAATGCAATTTTTTCTCTTCCCAGCCGGCGACAAAGACTTTCTTTTAAATTACAAGCGCGGTACTCGGTCTCAACTACGGCAGATTAATTAAGTGAAGGTGTTCAGGCTATCGATTTCGTTCAAGGAGAACTACTTCCCATCGATTAGTGTTCAGCGAGTTCAATTGTACTGCACCAAAAGCGTTCGGAACAGCTGACCACGCGACTTCCAGGGACCACCTCGATTGGAAAGTATTAATGAACTAAGCTCTTATCTTCTCATATGAAATCAACCCTGACGCGGAACTAAAGACGACCTCTCGGTTATAGGGATCTTTCAACCAATGCTTATGCTCAAGTCAGTGCGCCACTCATTGATGACCGCGATCAATCCTACAGAGCTCTTTCCAGCTGGCATCTGCAGCCATGTTCTTTTATAGAAAAAATGGAGGCTGAGGTCGATTTTCAACTATACTTGAAGCGGATGTGGTGTTTTCCGTTAGTTTGAAGGACAAAACCTTCCAACGTGTCTATTTGAAACAGGTAGCTGTAGTTGCTTTGATATCATCTGTGAAATATGGAGCAGGATTTTTCGACTGAAACAGGTTAGAAAAAAGGATTTAAGTCAGGCTTTCTCAACCGGGGCCCTCGGCCCACTTGGGGTCACTGAGCGGTTCTCTGGGGGCCACGAGCAGAGGCTTTTACTAAAGAGCTCTGCCGTGATATTGCAAAACTCAAGTGCAACAACATTAATTATACGCCAGTTGAAGGGGAAGGGGGCTACAAACCATGACAATTTAAGAACTGCTGATTTAAGTACTCACTGAGTAGCCTACCCTTGAACTTTCTTATGTAAACGGAGTCGACCGGCCTTATATCAACGAATCTTCTATGTCTGACTTGATGTTCACTTCAAAAACTAAAGCGTGACATCATCCGTAGATTGTGCAGCATCATCCGTAAAAATAGAAAAATGTTGTTGCTGCGGACAACGTTACCTGAAGATCCTCTCACATACCTCATCCTTTACTAGGACATTCAATCTTCAACACCGCGAAAAGTGCTGACAGGCTTTTTTCGAGGGTGGCGTTGAGTAACCGAAAACCCTGTCCCTTCTTAAAAATTTAGAGAACATTTTGCCAAAATTCCCCTGGGTCAAGCTTGCATGTTCGCCCCACAAACATTTTTCAAAAACAAGAAAATGGATCGAGGCATCGTAACTAAACGTGGTGCGCTCTTACAACAGATTTTTTCATTTGCACTTTGTTTGAGGTGAACGCTCTTGCCCAAGGAGTGCTACGGCGATTGAGTCAGCAGCCGTGAATCAAACACCCAACCTTCCAATTGGGAGGCGGACACTTTCCCGCTAGGCTACCACAGCCCCTCTATAACCCAATACCAATTTTTTGGATGCCTTACCTCAGTCCCGTTGCCACGGGGGGCTTTGGTGGGCTAATCCCCCCCAAACAAAGTTCTAACACCCCACAAATTCAAATATGAAACACTACATATCAGTGAAGTTTTTATCAAATTTTATGTCAAGCCCCCCTGCACAAACGTAAAGCCCCTATTGAAGACTTTCTGGCGACGGTTCTGCCTTACTTACCTGTAGGTTAAATCGCTTGAATTTTGGAGGAAAGTAAAGGCTATCGCCTTAGTCTACAAACATGAGTAAAATTTTTGAACCAATGAAGGCGTCTAGCAAAGTGATATAAAAAGTTCTTCAGCCGTTTTTAAGCTCGAAAATTTACGGAGGAATAAGGAGTCGAAGCTACCACTACAATGACTGCACGAAACTATCCATTTTGGCGGTGCCTTAATTTAGTCGTTATGTTTCTTTTGAATATTTAGTTCTTGTTTCAGTCCCGAGCAACGCGTTGGTTCAGTGACAGAACTTATATCACAGTCGGTTGGAGATGCTTGTACATTTGCAGTCACGACGACCTTGACCAGGCTGTAAATTTAACGTCACGTCTTATCAAGTCAAAAACACAAAAGCGATACCAAGGGTAAGGAAAGGGAGATACAGGAAACGTGAGAACAACAAATTCAGGAACAGGGTGAGACTAAGTCTTGCGAAGTCATGAAAACGATTAACGCAACAACTAATGATTTAAAATGAATCAACATTGTATGGAGCCGCTTAAATCACAAGATTGCATTTAAGAAACAAAGAACATTTATGCAGCGAAGAAGCATCATGCGTGAAATGAATTGTTTTTCTGTTTGCTTCACTTTTATTGCAGGAAGCGAGATGGCCTGACTCGTGTTGCAACCCGCCACAAATGAACAGAGCAACTGACCCTCACCTCCTGCCCGTTTTTTGCATGCAGCGTCAAGCTGAGAGTGTTAACAGACGTCATCCCACCGTGTCGTGCTACGCTGAAAAACTAGCCGTATTGCACAGCGGAGATGTGGAAGAAAGCGTACTTCGTATTGAACAAAAAACAGCTTGAAATTCAGTAGTATACACGAATTTAACGCCTAAGAGCATTGCACGGCGCCTGTCTGTTTCCATTCTGGACACCCGGTACACAAAAACGTACGTAGGTGCGCCACTATAGTGGAACGTTCCCAAAAGAATATGTGAAATAACCCGTGTTCTCGGCTACAACAGTGGACACATCTACTTTCTTTGCAACGTTCACTGAACAGGTTGAATGTTTTGCTTCAAAATTTTAAAAGCACCGCCATGCTTCATCTGTTTTATTCGAGGAACGTTCTGGACTGAAACGGAGCTTGCTGAGAAGGGATCGCTGATGCGGCAACCATGATACCCAAAACACAGTCCTGTAATTGATGCAGCCCGTTTTACACTATCGACAGGCGCATCGCATTTCGTCGGGAAAACTTTGTGTTGTGATAAATACCGACACAGCAATCGACTTGTCTGTGATCCAACAATCGAAAACGCGCGATCTCCAGACAATAAAAGATTTTATTGTTTAAGATGCAACTACTCTCGGTACACCGGAAATAACGCAACATTGGTACAGTCTCGTCACAACATCTCTTCACGGGGCGAGGAGGAAGCGCTTCCGATTTTATTCGAAAAGAATCGAAATATATTGCACAGGAGGCCGAGGGTGCTCAGCAACAAAGGTTTGTTCACCTGGTCGATAGGACGTCCAGCGTTGTGCCGGGGTCTCTTTCGAAGTTCAACAAGGTTTTCGCACAGAACGCGAAACAAAAGCCAAGTTACTTCAAGCAGAAACCAACGATCTAGTCCGACATTACACGCAGGGCCCTACAAGGGAGGGACGGGGGTGCAATGCCTCGGGGGGGTGGCACTTTTGGTGAGAAGGGATAGGAAATGGTCTTTTACGAATGAACCTGTTAGATTTTGGTCAAGGTTGGACCTACCATACGTCCCGGTTTGGCCGGGACTGTCCCGGTTTAAACGTCTGTCCCAGTGTCTCGTCCCGGTTAGCAAAATGTCCCGGAATTTCACTTCAGTGAAATATTCAAAATGAAATCCAGCCTGATGATGCATTGTTATGAAATAATTCCGTCCTGAAAGGCTTGACTTTGCTTTAACCCGCGGCTTACTTTACTTCCTTAAATAATGAATTTGTGTTAGCGTGATAGGGACTGTTGTGTCTAAAATAAACCATTAATAATAATAAGACAGGAATTGCCATCGCTCAATGGCCATTTGGGGGGCGGCACTTTTCGTTGGGGGAGCGGCACTTTTCGACTCGCCCCGGGGCAGCACTCCCCCATGTCGGGGCCCTGATTACATGCACTCCATGGCATGCCTGCGCTGGGCGGCCAGTGACAGACGTACGGCTTTGATTGACGCGAAGGAGACGTTTACAAACAAATCGTTGTAGTATGACGTATATGAAACGCAGGCGCAAATATTGAGAGGATGTGTACCTTACAAACATCGTAAATACATTGACAACGAAACAGTTTTAGATACAGAATATTTCTCGTTAATAGGGTTGGTTGCTTGGGACGAAACTGCTGCGCGCAGCAAAGCGATCACGGAAGCAATCACGCAACCCAAGTTTTATTCTAAAAAGGATTATTCTTAAATTTCGCTGATAATTAATCACAGATAGATGGCATTTACATACATTGACCACTTACATCGCGTACACTTAAAAAACAAACCGCAAATAAACTATTTTGGTTTGATCAATATGACTTAGAGTGGCTTTGTTAAATACTCTGGAAACAACATGTTGATAGCCTAGCAACAGTGCTTGATGGCCTATACCGTTTTAAACCGAAAATAAGATACTGAATAAAAACGCAATGGTAGAGGGAGTTTAAAAGCGAATAAGCAAGTACAGCAGTATTTCGAGGATCGAAACAACCCCCCAAAACACACAAACAACGCTGAACCGTCATGTGTGTCACGTAATAGAACTACTTCTTTCCAAAGTTTGAAAAGTCCATCTTGAGCTTTATGGTTGGCTGCGCAAGCGTCTTCCTCGTCGACCCCGCGTTGCTGGCGAGCGTCGCTCTCTGCTGCTCCTGGCGGTCGTGCTTGGCTTGGTTGAACCGCAAAGCGCCCTCTAGAGCGAACTTCAACGTAGGATCTTTCTGCATCACCGCCTGTAGCGATAGAAGCGTCTCTTAACCTTTTGTAAACACAATTATTTTCCTTCCTAGCCTGCCACATCTCCACGTGAAAAGTGCCGCTTACTTGCTACGCTTAGTCGTGTGAACACAAGTCAAATAGCGACAACTTGCAACTGGATTTTTCGCTTCTGTAGAAGTGTTACCAGACACTCAGCTCGGCAGCTCCAGTGCACTTCGAATCTCGTCGCGTTGTTGCCATGACGAAACTCAGTACTACGGAGTGTAAGTGCTGAAAAGCCCAAAAGGATTGCAAAAGAGTATACTTCATGCGATATCAAGCGAACTACCTTAAATGCGTCAGGGTACTTCGGACCGATCTGCAGCAGGTGTTGCAGGGCGCTGTCGTGGAGAGTGACGCGTTGCCTGGCAACGTTACCGTTTGAGTCGCGCAGCTCGACTTGCGTGGGTTCTAGGCAAGCGACGAAGAGAGGAACCACGATCTCGACCATTTCGTTGCCTGCAAAAAGAAAACAAAATGTGAGTTTAGGGGCGATGCACTTTTGCGTTGGAACGAGAGGATGCCTGCGAATAAGAAACAACAGTTCGCCTGAATTTAACAAAAAAGGTTTGTTTGAACAGGTACTCTTGAATTTTCAAGAAAAAGGAAACAAACATACTCTCTGACTCGACAAATGTACGATCGTGCTGCAACGCCGCAGAGAAATCACATGTGTTAATTCAAAAGTTAAAAAAAACATAAAAAAGCTCGACCACCAGACGTCATGGCAAAAGCAGCAGAGGGAGCGGTGTAGTACTAACAGATAATACTTGGTTTTACAGAGATACGTCAGCTGGAAATCACCCGCTTATTGGGGAATTTATTCAAACGTCATCAAAAATAATTGATTTGGAAAAGTTTACAAAAAATGGATAGAGTCATGTCAAGAAATTGTCGAAGGAATTAACTAGCACATGAATGATCCAAGATCAAAACATCCAATCAAGGTGGGCATGACGGCTCATTTATTTCAGAAGACGAAGCGAGAAAAGTTTTGAAATGTTTCAGAGGCAAGAAAACTTGGGCGATGTGAAGTGGAAAAACCTGGAAATCGATTTCACGTAATGCTACGCATCTTCAGTACCACAACCTTATTCAAATAAAATCGTAGCTTAGCCAAATATACGACATCTATATAAGATTTTCAGTTTCAGCGAAAAAATAAAAACAGGTCTGTAGCAATTATGCAGCACGTTTCACCACTGCAAGCAAAACTGAACAAAAACCAAGCCAAGAAAGCGTCTTTTCTGAGTGGTAACGAAAAAAGGAAAAAAGAACAACCAGGTCTGCCCGGCACGGAGCGAAAGAAAATGTGCCAGTGTCACAGTCACTCACGATGTCCTTCGTCTGCCAGACCAACAAGTAATTCCACCAGGTTCAGACATTCGATGCCCACAGGGAGGCTTTCCAATGTCACTTCCGTTCTCGATTGTTTGAGATGGGACGTAAGCAGCGGCGCTATCCGGTGGATGAATGGCCGAGAAATGGAATGGGCAGGAAGACGGAAGATTGGGCCCAGAAAGGCCAGGCACTTGAGCTTTTCCTGCGCAAAAAATATACGCACTGCAGGATACAAAGATGCCCAGCGCGAGCGAGCGCAGACTCGAAGCACAGCGGGCAAGACATGATCAGGAGCAAATGCCGGTACTGTGAAGCAAAAGGAAAGTTAGTGATGGCACAAATACCGGCCACCCGCTGCTGCCCCTGTCCGCAGCAACCATAGGAAGAACAAACTGGGACGGTTGTTTCGGTTGCAAAGTACTAATTCCAGCAATCGACCGGTATCACAGGTTATTTTCCAACAAAACAGTAAGTTTAAAAGTACTTCTTGAGATCAGCTAACCTTGGAAGGTTAGTTTCAGGTAAATACTCTTAAATTTTTAATACGATTACGAACCGAAACGATTGTGAAGCACATAAAGGAAACATGACTTGCCAAGCGCATGACGTCACTATGTTTATTTTGACCCATTGCTCACTTGAGCAGAATGGAGACTTGAAAGTGTTCAGGTGCTACTGAACATCAACTGCGTGAAACTCGATCGAGTTCTTATATACCAGGGGTGGCCAACCAGTCAAGAGACCAAGAGCCACATTTCTTATACCATGTTGCCGCAAAGCGCCACATCATACACATGAGCACACATGAACATCACCTCGTCCCTTGCTCACTCATACACATACCTTTGCTCAGCAAGATATATTGTAAATATCATACACCACCAACATGACAATGACAGAACTCTGCAAGTCATTTGTTGTTGTGCATGTTATTGAGTGGGACATCTGGTAATTACGTAAGAGCCACTGGTTGGTCACTCCTGTCATATACGTTGCGATTTTTAAAATATAAAATAAAAAGGATTGGTTGGACTTCTGTTTCTTCACTCCAGGGTTGCGGTCTCGGAGTTGCAAAGAGTCGGAGGCTTTTGGGTGGAGTCGGATTCCTAAGAACACTAGGAATCGAAGCCGGATTTTTTTTGTCCGACTCCGACAATCCAATTGAATACTTTTTTACACCACACTCCTAAGTTGGGAATTCCTGTTCAAATGGTGCAATTTCTTTTGAAACTTATTGCAACAGAGAACTTTTGCTGTGTAGCACGGTTTCCACTGATTGCTAGCTGCTGCAAAATTGATTTTCTTCATTCACGTTATGTTAAGAGTCGGAGCCGGAAATTTTGGAAAGGTCGCACATTTTACCTGCGACTCCGCAACCCTGCTTCACGTGCATCAGTTGGGTTTGCGCCATATAAAAGTTCTAATTCTCTCGCATCTCACCTTAACATTATCAGACAAAAACACCTTTTCATAGAAATCCAACATCTGGATCATCAGTTTCGAGTGCTCGCAAACGCCAGGTGGCGCAGTGAGAAGAAATAATGACTGGCAAGTGAGCATAGATGACACGTCGTACTGCTCGCTCTCTGCAACGTAAAGTTACGCAAAATGTCGTCAGGTCTATAAAATAAATGCTCTGACTCACGATCCGGAGTTCTTAACCTGTGGTCCGTGAACCAATAAGGGGTCGTTAATTTAAGGGGTTTTTGAATGTGATTTAAAGCATTAATAGGCTTTGCAGACATTTCGATTACTACTACGATGATTAAAACGTAATTTCAAATATTTATTGCAACGTTTCTTCCTAAGGGGTCTGTCACCCCACGAAAAGAAACGCTGCTCCTGTGGACATTATAGACATCTTCAGCCGAAAAGCTGTTGCGGGCAAACTAAGCCAATCATTCATTGTTTGTTCATAGAACTTCAGCATCGTGCCTGCTGAACTAATGCTTCCGCGTTTCAAGACACCGAAATCTTTCATTATGAAGTCAAATAAAACAACTTTCTCCCGAAGCAAGGCGCGGATCTCCATAAAACACAAACGTAATTTCAATCTGAACAATCCAAATTTACGCAATAACCTGGAGAACCTTATGCTAAGAGTTGAAGAGAACTTGATTCACAATTTATCCTACAAAGTGTACCTTTGCTCAGCTCCAGTATCGACACCAGGGCGCTCTGGATCAAACTCTTCCATTCGCTCTGATACGTGTCCATCTTCAAAAATGGTGACGTCAGAATCGAACGAAAAGCCTGACGACAAGAAGTTCAGGTAATCTTGATAAATAAAAGGTCGGTGCACAGCGACAGGCGAGCCAGTGTCTGCCACACGTCTGAACACTTTTTGCAGACGTAATAGCAGACAAAACCTCATAACGCACTGGGGATACTCGAGACTCGTTAGATAAAAAGCAGGGTTATGACATTTGCAAGATCTCAGCGTTTCTAACTGCAACCGGGAAACGCCTAATTTTCCGGCTGAATTAAAATTGAAACACGTAGCATGCCATTCACTTTATCTACAATATGCTATACTATATAGCACAGTGGTTCTAAACCTTTTTAACGCTGCGGCACGCTAAAAAAAACTGAACATTTTCGCGGCGCAGTTTCACGCAATTAAATGCAGTGGGTATGCTTAAGAATAATTTTTTTAATGCGCATGCTTTCGCGAGTGAGGCAACAATGATGCCCAACAAGCTCGCGTTTCATCACCAATATCAAGAAGTTTCTCTCCTTTTTACTTCTAATTTCAGTCATTACTGAAAATCTTTACTCTCAAAGCCACGAATATGCAAATGGAAAGATGATTTTGACAGCTTTCGAGCTGATCATTGGAACAGATTCACTTGTGGAAAGCCACAAGTCATCAACACTCTTTCGGGCAAATGATAATTGATAGAAAACGTTGTTTCGTAAATCAATGACCTATTCTTCCTCGGTAGATAGATTGGTAGCTTCGTTTTTTCCCAAATGGATTAATTTCCCATTTACGCCAAATTCTGGGAAGTAATTTCGAAGTAGGAACTGCAGATCGTCAATGTGTTTAACATTTCTGGAACACCCTCCCTAAGTTTCAACGGATGTTCATAAACAGTAGGAAACGCCACGAAACTTTCGTTTGAAATTTAACTTTTCCACAATGTCAAACTTTTGTCAAACAAAATTAATTTTGAAGTTGCTGTAATTATATTTTCGGATGGCCCTTGTAAACATGAATTCAAACTATTTAGTTTGTCGAAGAAATCTCAAAGAAAATGAACTTGCAACCATTTAAGTTTGGCAGGAATAAAGTTTCCAAAGTCTTCTTTTGAATTTTTACGAAAGAGATAAATTCAGGTTTCCACTGGCACATACACTCTAACACTTCTTGCGAAATCCAACGAACCTCAGCATAGTACACAAAAATATTCGTAATCCGAATCCATCGGTTTACAAAGTTAAGAAAAATGTCGACTTTGAATAGGTCAAGATTTTATGGAGCTTGCCCCTTGAGTAACCTGACTCATAACTGAATGCAAATTTATAGGCAAAGCGTTGGAGACGAGACCTCAGTGAATCACGAAATGCACAATGACAACTTTTGGAGTTTTCTTGGCGCACGTACGTAACAAATCCTTTATGCTATATGTTGGGGCTCCAAGCAATTGTTGTTTCCTACAAACGCGTCCTGATACTCCAACATATTGGTGGAACACGTGAATAACTTCCATGTGTTTTTTAACACAGGTTGAGAAAACATTGCGCTACGTCACACGAACACGAAAAAAGAGATTAAAGTCACGTTTGAAAGCTTCCGGTGACATCATCACCTGCAATGCCGAAGACGTCACAGTCACGGATGAAGTCTCGTCCATGCAGTCGCTGGACCGTGACATTCCTTCTCGCAGAGCACCGACGAGCAGGAAGAGGACAGCTGGAAGAATCGTCAGACTGCCTGCGACACACACAGAGCTCAGGGTTTCCACACATTTGCGAAAATTATATCCCTATTCTTTTTCAAGACTAAATGACAAAACTTTAATACCATCACTTATCTTCATTTTTCGAAAATTTTATTCATGGAACACAATGCAGAAAACATTTGCGAAACTGTCATCAGCGGTAAAGAACAAAATTTGAATAAACAAATGGCTGAATTTAAAATTTCCATACTTTTTCTTTTCAATACTTCATGTACATTTCGGCCAAATTCAGTACTTTTTCAAGGTCTTGAAAACCGATTTCACAATTCAATACTTTCAATGCCACGTGGGAACCCTGAGAGCTGCACAATGTAACTTATTAAAAACGCGCAGAAGATGTAAAATGAGACAAATTTCAGTTGCAAGAACAGCTGCTTCTTAAACTCCCAACTCCTGACATCACGAGTAATAAAAGGGAAATGAAAGCAAAACACAACACCAAGGGCAAAAACGATTTCAGTAAATTTCGTCAGTAACTCCTTAAAAATCTGTTTCCTGAAAATACGACTTGTTTTCACGGAACGTAGGTCACAAATGTTGTTTTTTCTTCATCACAACGGGAGCGGTAAAAACCTTCACATTTTTCTTTATTAAGGATCAGCGACTTCACGCCAAACCTGAGCTTTTACAAAAACAGAAGATACAGTGTTTCTCGCTGCAGTGATTCCCGTTGCAGGTGGGCTTCCGTGGCAAGACTTACCTCGCGGTGAGCAGAGACAGAGCACTTCGCTGAGCAGCCTGATCGCTACAGCGACCAATCCCGCCCCTTCTGGGGAAAGCTTCTTGTTCGAGGAAAGCGACTCGCGGCCTTTGTTTCTACACAAATAAAGTGTTCAACGATTTGTTGACGATTCGTCATACGTCCATGAAAACTCGAATCGACGTGACAGAGATCCTGCGATAATCTCGACGTTTCAGGCATATCTGCTGATCAGCCAATCAAAAGCGTCGCTAAAGTGACAAAACAGACCCCGACCGACCCAAAATGAAGCGAACCGGAACGGGGCGTGACAGTGACGACTGGCCTGGCCACCAGTGCGCCATAAAATTAATAATTAAACACGAGGAATGAGCCTTTACGGACGCGCGCAATAACTTATTCTGAGCGAATATACAGACCTGAAGGTTGGATTAATCAACGGCATCTGGCGGACCAGGACGCACATGCAGATCTCGAGGATGGCGAAAACGGTCGATTTGCCGGCGTCGATAGCGCCCGATTCTTCACCTTCCCCATTCGGCTGCGGCTCCGCAAACACTTTGTTAAAAAAAATACTATGTAGGTTTCGATAAAAACACAAGCAAAGAACAGCAAAACCACTTTGTGATCAAAATGAAGAAATTCAATTTGAAGGAAAAGCAACATGAAAAAGACGACATCCCACGATTCACGACTTTTAGTGAAACAGCAAGTTTACCTCCGTCAACCATAAGCCTTTCTTTCGCCGCAAGAAGGATTTTTTCGACGATATTTAAAACGATCTTCTGTGTTGAATAGGAATCTCGGGTGAGAAGCAGGCGATGAAGAACGTTCAGCACCTCGATGCCCAGTATCTGCCGCGAAGCATAAAATGACTTGACGACAACAGCGTGACTCGAGACAGTCAAGAACTGCTGTGAAAAAGTTCAAACTAAGACGGGTGTTTGGAAAATAACATTGATGAATATTTTTCTATTAACTGATGAGATGCCTGCACATTATTTTCTAGTTTCCTTGTATCTCAACGTGATCCGAATGAGATAAGCGCGGCTTTACTTGCTTCTCCCCGATACACTGACGAGTCCATCGAGTAGAGAACAGAGCTTCCAACGACGACAGGCAGGCGACGATCACACCGACCGAATCGGATATGCGCGGTGAGCAGAGAGCTTCCACACAGACGCCTGTGAAAATACAATTCAAATTGCTGTATGTCATTGACTGGATTATTATCCACTTGGCCAAGACAATGCCAACTTTCGGGAATTCCGGTTGCGAATCAATACATCATCGCGACTGTCGTCGAATTATAAAATATATAGCCACGATCGCAAAATGGTCCGTTTTTCTTATGTATGAGATTGCGTTTTGGAATATTACAACCATTGGAAAAACAGCTTTTTTTCAGGAGAAAGGCCTTTTACCCGCAAGTCCATCGGTTAATCGTCGTTTCAGGACATTCTGGCGACAGCTCACATTTGCTCTATACCAGGGATCACCAACGTGGTGAATCAGGTAGCCCGCGGGCCTGTTCTAAAAATAGCATGAAGCAATGATTGCAACTTGCGGACGTGACTTTTTCAAGCAAGGCAAAATATTAGCACTTTAGATGGAACTTCCAGCTCCACTGCGCACGCGCAATAACGGCTTTTGCACGACATGCTCTCACCCATCACAAGGTGCAACTTGTTTTCTCTTTCTTTGACAACTTTCTCATCCTCAATTTCTTCCACGAAATCCACGTGAGCGAGCCAGAGAGCAAGACCGTGAAGAATGCTGGGCCAGGCGTAGTTGTAGTGTGACGTCACAGAGGACGCGCTTTCCATTGTGAAAAAAGTACCGCCTGTTTATGGAAACACTGCATTATAAAGCGAATAAAAATTATCCTAAACAGAAATATCAGTCGCTAAAAACCAACGCGAACAAAAGCGTGGATTATTTGCTGCCTACATGACGTATCTGAGCGTTTTCCAGCGTCTACTTTTCCAGTTATTTTCAATAACGGGTGAGTGAGCAGTTTTGCAAAATAGAGAGAAAAGGTTCACGCCAAGGTTTGAGATCGTTTCTTTCAAGATCGTATACAAGCGCGCCTTGCCAATCATACGCAGCGAACGAAAACCTCCCTGAACAAGACCAAAATGCATTTTAACAAGCAGTTCCTTTGCGCTTACCTTGAACTGGCAGATGAACGTGGAATTCAGGCGGCAGCTTCAAAATGGCTTGGTCTCTGAGCGCTTTGAGCCAGTAATCTGACAGCAGCTTTAGGTGCGGCTCCACTAAACTCAAAAGATTCGCTTCTACCTCTTTCTTGGCGCCTTCCGATTTTTTTGACCCCTCGTTCTGCATCGCTACCACGTAGACCTAAGTACAGTACCACATTATACAAAACCATAAATTGCACTTGAATATCAACAAAAGCATCGGTTCAATGTTAGTACAGACATATATTTAGACCAGTGGTTTTCAATTTCCGGGTCGCAAGTACGGACGTGTAAGCCCTGCGATATGTCTAACCCCAAACCAGTCTTAACACGTTCATTCCGGATTGGTCGACAGAAGTCGTGGACAGGGGTTGTTAGGTTATAGTGGGTTGCTATAATGGCAGCGGTACAAAACAAGTTGAAAACCTCTGATTTAGACTCTTAACCCCTTTCTGCATTATTCGGCGACAGCAGACAAAAGCCTGGACTGTGTTCTTGCCACGACGATTCAGGATGACGTTCGTACGCAAGAAAAGCTTTTGCAAGTCACTCCGCAGTGGTGAATCGATCACTTAACCTCTCGATCGAGAAGGGGACGCCACGCTATTGAGCTGTTGCATAGATGCTCTTTTAAATAAATGGGAAGTCGCAACAGCTACAACTAAAAGCGGCGCACCTCTGCCCACGCTTTCAACACGGCCAACGTCTCCATGGTGGAAGCGCTCTCGCTGTAGCTTTGCTTCGATCCTGCGTCGTTCTGATTGACCTGCGATCAAGATCGGCTGAGATGAAAATCACGGGGAGCAGTAGGTTGTGGTTCAATGCAACTAGTTCGCGTTTGAAAAAAGCTTTTGAAGCTTCATGCACGAGAACATTAAGTGCTTTCAGTATCCAAGGACTTCTTTAACAACATGGAATGTTTTTTCAGGACTGGAATACAGAAAACCTTCATCCGCTTCATTACAGACTGAGTATCTCAAGCATCGATGATTTACAGTCAAGAAAAAGAACTTTTGTGTTCGAAAAGAACACATCACTCGACTGAGTTATTGGATCATACTGCAAAGGTGCTACAAGCAGAGCAGTTGTTGACACAGGAAGGCGGTTGTTTTGGTTACAAGCAACTGGTTTCCATGTATTTTGTTTTTTCCCCCCATTCCTATCGCTCGGTCATGTTTTAGGTTTTAGAAATGCTTTTCCATCCATGCCTTGCTTATAAGTCAGTTCGATAATTGTAATCAGGCGGGTTCCCATTCAAGGCACAACAACTGGGCTGGACAGATGCGTATCAGAAGCAGCGAGAATGGACTTGCACAAAAGCGCAGCATAAGATCGCAAAGCGCGTTGCAACTCGCCTTTCCCAGGCTTGACACAAGCAAAGCGTGGACCCTTTTCAGATCGGACAGGTCGTTCACTACCCCGCTCGCTATCCACGCGCTGCAGACCTCACAAGCGCGCACTGTGACGTCGTGTGACGTATCAGAGAAGGCTGGTCTGAGAGCAGCGCCGACCTGTCAAGTAAAACAGTACACGTTTTAGCATCGGTTACGGTATCAATTGCGCTGCTAGGATGCACTTACTGCAATTCACTGATTACAAATCTTATATCAGACGTCAATAATCCAAACATACCATTTTCTTAAACTAACAGATTGGGGGTGGGGGTCAGCGAAAAAAGTGCTCAGGGGACTTTAAATTAAAATAACTTGGGAACCGCTGCGACAGACTACAGGAAATACTTGACAAGCGCTAAATCGCTCAGAATTAATTTGACAAAAGCCACGCTTCCATGCAACATCGACTCACATTAGCTTGATACTGTTCCAGAATAACAGAACCTTGAAACTCGGGCTCTGGCACGTCCTTGAAATACTTTATCACGTCCTGAAACACAATAACCCCCCGCGAAATAAGTATACAGCTACCAAAGCAGCAAAGGCTCAAGCAAGTCAAGCAATCACGCTAGTTAAACAAATGACAAGGTGCATTTGATAGGCCTACCATGAACAGCGTTAAGTGCCCGAAACACTTCCTTTAATTCAGTTTTGCAGTAGCGCTAGGCTTTGCAGCAGGATTGCGGAGTCGGAGTTGGATTCCTAACAATACTAGGAATCGGGGTCGGATTTTTTTGTCCGACTCCGGATGTCCAATTGGATCATTTTTTACATCACACTCCTAAGTTGAGAATTCCTGTTGAAATGGCACAATTTCTTTTGGAACTGTTGTTGAAACAGAGGTTTCTTGCTGTGCGCCACGCTTTCCATTTATTTTAACAGCCAAACTTCATTCCCTTTATGTTAAGGAGTTAGAGCCGGATATTTTACCTCCAACTCCGCAATCCTGCTTTGCAGAATAAGACAATCACTGCTTTTTGTTCGTGGCAGTTACGTGCAGCAAACGTGCACCAACTCGATTTTGAAAAACTGTGGAATCCAAAACTCGAACGTCCTTGGTGAGATTTGCCGGGTTCTTTCAAAAACATAAGCAGATGGCGTTGTACGACTCTTTGCAGCATTTGACGTTCGTTGAAACTGCACCGACATCCAACCCACGAGAATGCAGCAAACAACGTTCCAAATATCCGCAACAGACCAAGCATATGAGCTCGCAATGTGTTAAATATTTAATGAGACGGTGTGGAATTTAAAAGGTGCCTGATGCAAAACAAGTGATTACATCTCCGCAGGACAACCGTTAAATCTTGCTTGTTTAGAATGTGCACGAGGAAAGGGTTCACTGTCGGTAAAAACAAATTCAGGCGCCACACACACCACACCGGGACCACAAGCGAAGCGAACATGACACGTTTACCTGCAGAGCTTCCAATCCAGCCATACGCAACTGAGCGCTGTTGTCTGTCGCAGCCATGAACGTCATTCGAACCAGATCAGACAAATGAAGAACAAGAAAATCTCCTGTACGTAAGCAGAAAGTTAACCTGCCTGCGCTACTAATGCGCTTACACAGATATAACGAAATACTGAATGTCTGTAAAAATGAATGGTCTGGATGGAAATGACAGTAAGATGACGACACTGTCGTTTCACATTCTGCTTGTAACGTCAAACACAGGTATGTGTGCTTTTTTCCAGTTAAGAGCAGTAGACGACCATTATATCTCAGTAAATGAAAAGTGCTTAAGGGTTTGTGCGACATAGACAAGCATATATTTACCCCAAGATTCAGGACAAACATGAAATAGTTCTGTTCCATGAAATTTGTTCCTATACTTGTTTACCGGGTTACCTCAAACTCCAGTCCATATCACATGGGTTGGTGGTAGTACACAAGAAATACGAAAAAAAGCGACACACCAAGCAGCCCAGAGGAGGCGATAGTACGGAAGCGCAAGCAATATTGAGTAAGACCAATCACTGCAAAACACGCGCTTGCGATTGCAGCGACCTCTCGTTATCAGCTCATCATCAAGTGCTGCGATAAAACGGGTAAAAATGGAGATTTCCATAAAGCACCAGACTACTGAAGTGAGCGGGCAAAGATGCTACATTTGAACCTTTGGTCGAGTTTAAAAACCGCGTATTTGCTCTGACGAGTTTACAGGAAGCTACAGCGGTGGTGTCTTTGCTTTTTTCAGGTATCATCGCGTTACGAATGGAACGGCCCTTCCTCACCTCCAAGCAATTTACAGCGCTCGGAATGTTAAAGAAAAATCCAAACAAACCCATGGTTATGTCGCTTTAGCAATTGGGTCATTAATCAGGTTTTCATCAGGGATTGCCAGTTTGTTTCGCCCGGAAACCTGTTTTAAAGACGGAAATATCCGATCTGACTGTTTTGAAAGATTTCCTCTCCGTGAGACTTGGGTCAGATCTGACGTAAAGCCAAACAGCACAGCGACCCTGTTTTTCACGTTGAAGTTTGAAACGGCAACGCAACCACAGAGAACAACCGGAGCTCACCTCCAGCACCCCCCCGCACAATACTTCTCGCCAGTACAAGATCAAAATGTGCCGGTTCGGCTCCTGCTTGACGACACATGGAGATGATGCGGCGCACCAACTCAACCGCAAAGACTCTGGTCGACCAACGTGGCGAAATGACATTCTGAAACCGAATTTGTGAAGCTTGCGAGTTGATTTGATAAAAACCAGAGATAATCATCATACATGAACCAAGCAAAAATGAAAGTTTTGTGACAAAATCCACTGCACTAAATTGTAACATACGATTCAGGACTGGGGGTGCGTAGTGTTACGTGAAATCAAATTCCTATTTTAAAAAATTGCTGATTGTTGGAAGACTTCGTAGCTATTCCTATTTTAAAAAATTGCTGATTGTTGAAGACTTCGTAGCTTTTGTGGAGACTATTTACCTGAAAAGTTTTTAGTCATTTCAATCACTGTGACAACGACCTTACTTTAGCTTTGACTTCCTTGCCAGCAGTGAATGTATCATCGTCGTTGACATTTTTGTCATCCGAGACTTCTTGTTGCTGTTGGTCAATGGTGTTTAGAACGACGCGATCTGCAACAAGAAAACATCAACAAAAAGATGTACTCTTACACCTTTGTGATCTATAAACCTATCTTCAAGATTGAATCACGTGAAGATGAAAAGACGGAAGATCAACACAGCTGTTTAGACGTGCAAAGATGTTCAACCGGACACCAAACCACTAAACCACTAAAGGTTTCAAATCTCTGGATTTATATCCGGTTAATTCAGTGCCAGAGCTCCGACGCATGTGAGTAATTTGACATGTGCCTTTTATAAAATCACAAAGCACTAACTTTTGAAAACTTGCGATAATCTTTCAAGAAACCAGGCGCCATTAATAGCGCGTTGTGCAGAAACAGAATAATAGATCGTAAGTTGAAGTTTTCAGAAACCATGAAAAATAACATTTTGAGTGGATTACCATACGCTTTCGAGCATCACGACTATGTACATTCCAAAATCCACTCATTCTGACATATTTCGACAAAGCAGCTAAGCCTATCAACGCAAAAGAGCGCAAGTCGTTGTACCCGCATAGTGCTTTCGTCAATGCATCCACTAGTTTGCCGTCAAACCACAAGTTGCAACTCACCTATGGAAGCAGCGAGAATGGACTTGCAAAGGTTGAGCCAAAAAGCGAGTTTGTCGATGGCCAGATGTTGAAATATGTGGCTCAGCGAATCGCGGACGTCGGACGCGAGAGCGGCGTCTACCTCGCGATCGTGCAGATAAAATAAAGCTCCCTCCAGGCCTGAAAAGACTCATACTTTCTTAAACTGTTTGTGTTGAAATGCGAAGACGTGCATTCTGTACTCCAGCAACAATGTGGACGCGCAGCTAAGAATGTCCACCGCAGTTTTCAAAAATAATAAAACAAACCAACACTTGCAATCTACCGATTCTTTCGTTCGCCAAAATATTTTTCTCACACCATAAAATAGAAATGTAAGCGAAGAAACAAATTTCGATTCAAAACACATTTGAAATAATGTTCTGCATAAAACTTCGCTTTTGCCCTGAAAAGCCCACGTATATTTAACACCCAGAAAGTATCGAACGCAATTTCAATCACATGATCGAAAAGCTAAAGCTTACACTCCAGGCATTTCTAACTGCAGCATTTACAATCCTTGTATTCATTTGTGATCGGATAAACTTTGGCAGACAATTTTCGGACAAGGTGTCGCAGCCATTTGCATCGATCGACATTTCAGGATCAACAGATACCTGCTGCCTATGGTTTGCGCAGGGAAAATATTCAAAACAAATCAAACCAAAATTATACCATTTTAATTGTAAACAAACAAATCGAAGCCACGCGCAACTCAGGATTTGCGTTTGACCGTCGTTGTTTTTTTTGTGCTCTGGGGCGAATAAATCTTCGCCTGTTGCCGAAATGAAAATGGAGTGAAAAACACAATGGCGCGCATCACCCTCTATACGACTATTTTTTTTTTTTTTTTTTT